>JACCEC013181033.1_pt1 | contig 18780 bp, 19 predicted proteins | sample 7450121 | NCBI WGS metagenome assembly JACCEC01 (sample SAMN15323455, study PRJNA562643) | freshwater metagenome | isolation source: river surface water | place: USA:Blue River Watershed | collected 2017-08-18 | reverse complement strand
CGATTCATTCGGCGTTATCGGTGGATCGGGATCGGCAGCACTTGGTGACGACGCGGGTGGAGCACAGTGCGACGTTGAAGACGTGTGAGTTATTGGCGAAGCGGGGGTACGAGATCACATGGTTGGGGGTTGATGGGGAAGGGCGGTTGGATTTGGCGGAGTTGCGGGATGCGATTCGAGAGGACACGGCGTTGGTGTCGGTGATGTGGGCGAACAACGAGACGGGTGTGATTTTCCCGGTAGAGGAAATTGCGACGATTGCACGGGATAAAGGGGTTTTTCTGCATACGGATGCGGTGCAGGTGGTTGGGAAGGTGCCGGTGAACTTGGGTGCGTTGGGGCTACAGTTCCTTTCGTTGTCGGGACACAAGCTGCATTGTCCGAAAGGGATTGGTGCGTTGTATGTGAATCGTCGGTGCCGGTTTACGTCGTATTTAACGGGAGGTGGACAGGAGGGAGGGCGTCGTGCGGGGACGGAGAATGTGGCCTACGTTGTGGGGTTGGGTAAGGCGTGTGAGGTTGCGGTGCGAAGGTTGGAGGAGGAGCGGGTGGAGGTTCGTGCGTTGCGAGATGCGTTTGAGGATGGGTTGATGCGCTCTATTTCGGGAGTGGTTGTGAACGGGGACCGTGATTCTCGGTTGCCGAACACGACGAGTTTATCGTTCACGGGAGTGGATGCGGAGACGTTGCTTTTACTATTGGACCAGAATGGGTTGTGTTGTTCGGCGGGTTCGGCGTGCACGTCGGGTTCGATTCATCCGTCGCATGTGTTGAAGGCGATGGGGATGAGTGATGATCGGGCTCGTTCCAGTTTACGGTTTTCGTTTTCTCGATTTAACACGCGGTCGGAAGTGGAGCGTGGGATTTCGATGGTGGTGGGCGCGGTGGCCAAGGTTCGCGCGGGGTGAGTGGGGATTGAGGAACGGGAGGCGCACGGATGACGAAGCAATGTTGGACATACGGGGTTGAGGTTGATCCGGCCGAGTTGCGTGCGGTGAGCGAGGCTACGGGGTTGAGCGAGGTTGCCGCGGGCATTCTTTTGCGGCGCGGATTGGCGACACTGGGAACGGCGGGGCGGTTTCTACAGCCGCGTTTGGCGGATTTGTCGGATCCGTATTTGTTGCCGGACATGGCTGCGGCGGTGCGGCGGATTTTTGAAGCGGTGGATCGTGGGGAGAAGGTGGTCTTGTTTGGCGACTACGACGTAGACGGTGTGACTTCGGTGGCGCAGTTGCAGCGGGCGCTGGTACGCTATGGAGCTCGGGTGGAGTGTTTTGTACCGCTGCGAGTGGAGGAGGGGTATGGGTTAAGCGGTTCGGGTGTTGCGCGTTGCTTGGAGCTTTATTCGCCGGATCTCATTATCACGGTGGATTGTGGCACGACGTCGGTGGAGCCGATTCGTCTGCTGCGGGAGCGTGGGATTGATGTGATTGTTTTGGACCATCACGAGTGTCCGGACGTGTTGCCGGAATGTGTGGCGGTGGTGAATCCGAAGCGAGGGGCGGATTTTCACTATCTGTGCACGGCGGGATTGGCGTTTAAGTTGGTGCATGCGCTGATGAAAGAACGGCGCTTGGAGGATTTTCAGATTCGCCAGTTGCTTGATTTAACGGCATTTGGGACGGTCGCCGATTTAGTGCCTTTGCGTGGCGAGAACCGAACGTTCGTGTATCACGGGTTAAAGGCGGCTGGGGTGTCGGCGTGGCCGGGGGTTCGAGCGTTCGCAAAGTTGGCTGGTGGCGGGGAGGGGTTGGTTGCGCGGGATGTTAGTTTTCGGATTGCGCCTCGCTTGAATGCGGCGGGGCGAATTGGGGATGCGCGGCATGCGTTAGAGATTTTGTTATCGGACGATCCGGTGCGTGTGGAGGAGTTGATGCGGATGCTGGATGATCAGAACAGTCAACGTCAGTCGTTTGGGATTGTGGTGAAGGAGGAGTTGGAGGGGATGTTCAGCTTGGGGGCGTTGGATGCGGCGGGTGTACGTTCGGTGGTTGCGGGTTCGGAGTCATGGCATCCGGGGGTGGTAGGGATTGCGGCCTCTCATTTGGTGAAGACGTATCGTCGTCCGTCGTTTGTGGTCTCGTTTGATGCGACGGGATACGGAAAGGGGAGCGGGCGGAGTGTGCCGGGATTTCCGCTGGTGGAGTTATTGCGCGAATGTTCTGAGGCGCTTGTGACTTTTGGGGGGCACGATGCGGCGGCGGGTATTGGGGTTCGTCGTGAGCGGTTCGAGGATTTTCGGGAGTTGTTTGAGCAGGCGGTGCGTCGGCGGGCGCAGGGTGGAGCGTGCTTGGAAGAGATTGCGATTGAGCAGTGTTTGGAGATGGGGCAACTGGGGTTGGCGCTGTGTGAGGACATTGGTCGGTTGGGACCGTTTGGAATGGGTAACGAGGCTCCGCTCTTTTCGTTGGAGGGAGTTCGGATTGAGCGAACGGTGCCGCGGGGTGAGCGGCATATCCGTTTGGATTTGGCGCAGGGGTCTCGGCGGTGCAGCGCGATTTGGTTTGACGGTGCTGGGGTGCCGTTGCCGTCGGGTCCTGCGGACGTTGCCTTTGAGTTACAGCGGAATGAGTATAACGGGCGGGTTGAGGCGCAGTTGAGGGTGGTTGCTGTGCGCGCCTCCGAGGCGTGTGTCTAGTCGTGGTTGCGTGCGCCGTTTTTTTCGGGCTCGTTTGAAGAGGTGCTGAGGATTCCTGAGGTGAGAATTTTCGCGCGAAGGCCGCCTCGGTTTTTGAGGAAGGCTTCGGTTCCGGGGTGGCAGGCGGATTCCATCCAGTAGCAGGGAGAGCATTCGCCAGTTCCGAGGAAGCGTACGCCTTGGATTTCGAACTCCTTGCCAATCAATGAATTGAGGTCGACGTCGCGGAGGATGACATTTCTGCGGAGAACGCTGGGTTCGAGGTGATGGATTCGGAATGCGTTGCACAGTTCGATCCAGACTGATTCATCAAAGAAGGTGATTTGTCCTTTGTAGTCCGGTTTGTAGTCAAAAAAGCGATCCCCGCGAATGCCGCTGCCTGCGACACATTCGATGGAGGCCACGTTGCGGACGGTGTGTTCGCCGGGCGGTTTCCCGTGATGCCCGAAGAAGTTGTGTCCGTCAGACACATAGATGCGAACGATCTGCATAGGGCGAGAGGATATTCTGTGATGTCGTGAGGGAGGTTGATCTCGGTCAGGGAGATTTTCGGAGGGCGTTTCCGGTGGCGTTTTTGCTCGGCGCAGAGGGCGTGCGTCATTGATGCCGCGACGGATGGGGAGGGAGCTAGCGCAACCTGCTTCCGGGATTTCAGAAATACGGGTTACGAAGCGGAGGCTCGGGCTTTTCGACGTTCGCGGCGGAGAAACTCATCAGCGAGTTGCTTGTAGGCGGTTGCGCCGAGGCCGGAGGGTTCATACTCCATGATGGTTTTTCCGTGGCTAGGGGCTTCGCCGAGTCGGACGGTTCTGGGGATGATGGTTCGGTAGACGACGTCCTTGAAATGCGTTTGGACCTCAGTGATGACGGATTGTGCGAGGTTATTCCGCATGAACATGGTCAGCAGAATGCCGGCGATGCGGAGTCCGGGATTGGCCTCGCATTCAGCGATTTGAGTGACGATGCCATCGATTTTTGAGAGTCCCTCGAGGGCGAAGTACTCGCATTGGATGGGAACGAGGAGTTCGTCGGCAGCGGCGAGCGCGTTGGTCATGAGGATGCCGAGGGAAGGGGGGCAATCGAAAAACACGTAGTCGAAGGGGGCGGCTTTTCGCAGGGGTTCGAAGGCGACGCGGAGTCGGGTGAGGTGTTCGCCTTCGCGGGCGACTTCGACTTCTGCGCCGGCGAGGTTGATGTCGCCGGGGATGAGCCAGAGGTTTTCTCGGCGGGTGGGGATGATGCAGTCCTTGAGGTGTCCGTTTCCGAGGAGGGGTTCGTAGACGCTGAGGCCTTCGACGGAGTCGTGGCCGAGGGCGCTGGTCGCGTTTGCTTGCGGGTCGAGGTCGACGAGGAGGACGCTGTGGCCTCTGGCGGCGATGGCCGCGGCGAGGTTGACGGAGGTGGTCGTTTTTCCGACGCCTCCCTTTTGGTTTGCCACTGCGATGATTTTCATTCCGCGGGCAGTGTAGAAGGAAGTGCAGGTTTGAAAAGCGGCGTGTCGGGGCTTGGATTGTGCTCGCGGTGGGGCATGCATTCGTTGGATGAGGCGTTGGCATTGGTGCGCGAGGCGACGGACGTTTTCGAGGTGGAGCGAGTTGCGCTGGAGCGGGCATTGGGGCGGGTTTTGCGGGAGGCGTTGCGGAGTGAGGCGGATTCACCGGTGATGGATGTTTCGGCGATGGATGGTTACGCATTGGGTCCGGAGGTTGCGGCGGGCGTTTGGCGAGTTTTGAGAACGGCGCGGGCGGGTGAGGAGGTGGGTTTGGTGATTGGCGCGGGGGAGGCGGTTCGGGTTTTTACGGGGGGAGGGGTTCCACGGGGAGCTGAGCGGGTCTTGCCGCAGGAGGACGCGGTTTTTGGGGAGGATGGGAGCGTTCGGGAGCGGGAGCGGGGGCAACGTGGGGTGAGTTTTATCCGACATCAGGGTGAGAACGTTCGTGCCGGTGAGGTTTTGATGACTGTCGGGACGCGATTTGGACCGGGGGATTTGGCGGTGGCGGGGTTGTCGGGGGCTGGGCAGGTCTTGGTGACGCGCGGGGCTTCGGTTTTTCATGTGACGACGGGGGACGAGTTGGTCGGGGTTGGGGATGCGATGCGTTTTGGTGCGGTGAGGGATACGAATGCGTTGTTGGTGCGGGGGGCGTTGGAGCGTTGGGTTGGGGGAGGGTTTGAGCAGGTGCGGGTGATGGACGATGAGAACGCGTTGACGGATTTGGTCGCAGGGGCGGTGGGGCGAGGGGTTGATTTGGTGTTGGTGTCGGGCGGCGCTGGTGCTGGGGTGTTTGATTTTGGGTGGAAAGCGTTGGAGCGAAACGGTTTCGAACTGGTGTTTCGAGGGGTGGCGATGAAGCCGGGAAAGCCGGTGATTTATGCGCGGCGCGGGCGAACGGGTGCTTTTGTTTTGCCGGGGAATCCGTTGTCTCACTTCGTTGTTTTGCAGACGTTGGTGGCGGAGTGGTTACGAGTGGTGAGTGGGGATTCACGGTCTCCGGTTTGGGTGCGGTTACCCCTTGCCGCTGGGTTGAATGCGGGGAGGGATGCACGGGAGATTTTGTGGCCTGGGCGGATTGGTTGCTCAGGCGGGCGGATGGTGGTTGAGGCTGGGGTTTGGCAAAGTAGTGGCGATGTGACGGGATTAGGCGGGGTGGATGTATTGATTCGGATTCCGGCGGGTACGGGAGATTTGGAGGCGGGCGCTGAAGTGACTTGTTTGATGGCGAGGCTGATTTGAAATGGGGAGATGGATGATGAACGGACGATTTTTTCGCATCTGACGGAGGATGGTCGGGCGAGGATGGTGGATGTGGGGTTGAAACCGGTATTGAACCGGCGGGCGGTTGCGGAAGGCTTTGTTCGGTGTGGGCCGAAGACGGTGGCGGCGTTGCGGGATCGCTCGGTTCCCAAGGGGGACGTGTTTGCGGTGGCGCGGGTGGCGGGGATCATGGCGGCGAAGCGGACGGACGGATTGATTCCGATGTGTCATTCGCTGCCGTTGGACGGTGTTTCTGTGGAGTTGGAGGTACTCGAGGGGGGGGTGCGGATTCGGGCGACGGCTTCGGTGTGTGCGCGTACGGGGGTTGAGATGGAGGCGCTGACGGCTGTCACGGTGGCAGCGCTGACGGTTTACGACATGTGCAAATCGGTGGACTCGGCGATGGAGATCACGGGGGTGCGTCTTCTTGAAAAAACAAAGTCATGAAGATTGCACGCATCACGTTGAGCGATCGGGCTAGCGCGGGGATTTACGTGGATCGGAGTGGCCCGGAGATTGAGCGGATTGTTGGGCAACTGATACCTGGGGAGCACGAGTGGTTGGTTCGGTTGATGCCGGACGAGCGTGCAGATTTGGAGGCATTGCTTTGCTCGCTGTGCGACGAGGCGGCGATGGATTTAGTCGTGACGACGGGAGGCACTGGGCCTTCTCCGCGGGACATTACGCCGGAGGCGACTCGAGCGGTGTTGGAGCGCGAGTTGACGGGTTTTGGGGAGGCGATGCGGATGCGGAGTTTTGCGTCTGTCCCGACGGCGATTCTTTCGCGGGCGACGGCAGGAACGAGGGGTCGAACACTGATTGTTAATCTCCCGGGCAATCCGAAAGCGATCGGCGAGTGCTTGCCGATGCTGATTCCAGCGATTGGCGAGTGTTTACGACATTTGAGGGGTGAGTGAGGGGTGAGTGAGGGGTGTGTGGAGTTCGCTGAGTGGCACCGGCGGATTATTTCTCTGTTTCATTGTGAAAGCGGAGGGCGAGGAGGGGTTGGGTGGCGGGGCCTCTGTGGAGCGGTTTTTTTTCAAAGGCCCGACTGAGTTTGCTCCAGATGCGGTGGAATGAAGGGAGTGTGTTGTGGGGCAACTCAGTGAGGATTTTGAAGCCGATTTTTTCGTTCGTTTTCATTTTGGGATCTTACCTGAGGGCATTGGACATCGGCTGGGGTATGCCTGAAAAATACCAAAATAAAGCGGGTTATTTTTGAAATCGGGGTGCTCGGTTTGGTCGGCGTAAAAAAAAAGACCGCAGGAGGCCTGCGGTCTTTTTGGTGAGAAGAGGAGAGGTTTTACACTTGCTCTTCGATTTTGAGGGCGCGGTAGCCGCCAATGGATTTGAAGAAGAGAACCAACAGGAGGTAGATGGCAGCCATGGTTAGCGGGATGAACGAATCTGCCTTGAGGGTCTCGCGATCGCCTTTCTGATTGGCTTTCACGATTGCCTTTTGATTTTCGTCAGCCTTGTCCTCTTTGACGGCGGTCTTCGCTTCTTCGAGCTTTTTGCCATCGATGGGCGTCACTTCGCTGAGGACGAGGAACTTGGCAGGTTTCTCGGCTTTGGCGGCCTCGTAAGCTGCGGGGGCCTCTGCCTTCAGGGCTTCGGAGGCGAAACGATCTTTGGAATAGCCGAGGCCGGGGCCACCGATGAGGCCCGCGGAAAGCATTCCGATTCCGCCCATGATGGACATGGCCACTGCGCCGGAGCGTGGGAAGCGGTCGCCGACGACGGCTAGCATGGTTGGCCAGAAGAAGGTTTTGCCGAGGGCGTAGATGCCGAGGGCAGCGAGGGCGATGGTGAAGGTTTCCATACCGCTTGCGAGGCGGAGACCGACGAATGCGATGGAGGCGGAAATGAACAGCAGCGCTACGGGACTGACACCGAGTTTGTGTTCGATGAAGTGAGCGCAGAAGCGCAGACCGAACATGATGGCGGAGGTGTAGAAGAACAGGAGCTTCCCTTGGTCCGGAGTGAAGAGGTTTCCGGTGATGCTTTCGATCCAGCCATCGGTGCCGAGTTCGACGGCGCCGACGAGGGCGTGCGTGATGAAAAGGACGAAGAGGATGATCGAGCCGAAGGAGAACTTGGTGATGACGGCGACGATGAGGAGGAGTGCGCCGCCGATGGCGTAGCCGGTGGTCCCGCCTCCGAAGAACTGGGAGAGGAGATAGCAGGCGACGACGGATCCGAGGATTCCGATGTCCTTAAACATTTCGCCGAAGCTGGCGCCTTTCTCTGCGGCTTCCGATTTCGGGAAGCTTTGTCCGAGGAACATCACGGCATAGGCGATGGTGGGGACGAGGTAAAAGGCGAGTTGCCCTTTCCAGCCGAGATTGAGTTTGGATCCGAGGATGTAGCTTGCGACGGAGCCGACCATCATGCCGAGGGGCCACGATGCGTGGAGGATGTTGAGGTAGTGGGTTCGGTTTTTGGGGAAGACCGTTGCGACGAGCGGATTGGCCACGGCTTCGAGGGTTCCGTTCGCGTAGGCGAAGATGAACATCCCGTATTTCAGGTAGTCGTAGGCGTTTTCGGGAGTGGAAGCGAGGAAGGTAACGATTGCTGAAGCGATGTGGCCGATGAGGGCGAGGGCCACGAGTTTGCCGTAGCCGAGTTTGTCAACAACCACCCCCCCGAGGATGATGCCGAAGCAGAAACCGGTGAAGCCGGCTCCCCCGATTTCACCGAGTTGGGTTGCACTGAAGCCGAATTCCTTGGCCCAGAGGGGGAAGATGCCTCCGCGGAGAGCGAAGCCCACGCCGGCGGCGAGGATGGCCATGAAACCTGCCCAGAGAAGGCGGTTCGCGTTCGGCGCTTGGGCGCCCTGACTTGGGTTATCCACAGTGCTCATTCTTAATTTGAGGGGGTGTTGATTGTTTTGGGTTGGAACTCCGCAGGCTGCCAAGGGCAGGGAGCGGCGCAGATAACGCACCAGCCCTGCGACAATGTGTCAACGCGGAACTGAGGGGGTCGACGCCCGACTCAGCGAGACTTTTTCGCGGGTGTCGCGGATTTCGAAGGGTTGGTTTTCGAGTCTGATTCTGTGACAGGAGCGGGACCGAGAACGAGATCAAGGAGTTTCGCGCTATCTTCCCAGATCCCGGGTTTGTTGGTGTGCATGACCACGGCGATGGCGTTGATGCCATTTCTGGAGGCCGAGCTGACGAGGACTTGCTGAGCTGGGATGGTGTAGCCGGTTTTTATGCCGTTACAGTCGGGGTATTTTTCGAGAAGCCGGTTGTGATTTGAAAGAGTCCAACTCCCTCCAGAAGCGGACCACTTGGCGGTTTTGCTGGAGACGAGGTGTCGAAAAACGGGGTTTTGCATGGCGGCTCTCGCGATGGTGGCGAGATCGCGGGGCGAGGTGTAATGGTCTGGGTGGTGCAGACCGTGAGGATTGGTGAAATGGGTGTTGGTGCAGCCGAGTTCTTTCGCTCGAACGGTCATTTTTTCCGCAAACAACGCCATGGTTCCGGCGTTGTCTCGTCCGAGCGCATGGGCGACGTCGTTCGCGCTTTTGAGCATGAGGCCGTAGAGCATTTGCATCCGCTTGATTTGCTCGCCCGGTTTGACGGAGAGGCTGCTTTCGCCGACGGCCGCGTCCTCGTTTTGGATTACGACTTCTGCGTCCAGTTGACCGGATTCGATGACCAGAAGTGCGGTCATCATTTTGGTCGTACTGGCTGGGTAGAAGGCTTCGTCGGCATTTTTTTCGAAGACGACTTCGCCGGTGCCAGCGTTGATGCAGATGGCGCCTCGGGCTGCGAGACCGAGGGAATCGCCGGGCTGCTCGGGGGGGAGTGGTGAGGGAGCGTTCTGGGACTGGAACCGGTCTGGGTCAGCCTTCTTTGGCGCTGGGGCAACTGGTTTTGTTGTGGGTGCAGGCTTCTTTTTCTTGGTTTCGACGGCTTCTGAGGAGGGCGCTGCGACGGACGCTGCGAGAAGAACAAACGACAAACGAATCAGGGAGGAGGGAGACACGGGACGCTGCGGGTTTAGAGACGATTGACGACCATCTTTGATGCAATCATGACCCAAGGGACGCGTTGTTCATAGTCGACAATGGCGCGAGCGGATTCTGCTGAGAGTGGGAGCGCGATGAGGTCCGCTGGGGCGTTGGCGCGTAGAGTACCGAGGGCGGTGCGGGGGGCCAAGATATCGCCGGGAATGCTGGTGATCATCCTCAACAGGTCGTCGGCGTCCTCGGTGAGGGTTCGAGAGGCGGATCGCATTTCGCTGAAGAGGCTGAGGGAGTCTGTGCTGGCGAGGGAATCTGTGCCGAGGCAGACGGGTATCTCCCTCGACCGGAGTTCTTGGTAGGGGAAGGGCGGGTGATCAAAGTAACGATGGCTTCCGGGGCAGTGGACGACCGTGGGACGGGTGTCTGTTGGAAAACGGGCGAGGTGCTCGAGGTCTCGGTCTGACAACCGGTTCATGTGAGCGAGCAGCCAGCGTTGGGATCCATGGTGATCGAACCACTTCTGGAAGGGCGTTTGGTCCCCGCAATCGTCCATGGGGCGTCCGATGCTTGAAAGGAACTCGTGAAGGGGGCCTGTTGCTGTGTTGAACATGTCCCATTCCTCGGATGATTCGGCGACGTGGGTGGTGAGGAGCAGGTTGAGTTTGTTTCCACACTCTGCGGCGAGCCGGAACAGCGAGGCTGATGCGGTGTAAGGAGCGTGAGGATTGAGGCCAGAATGACTGAGGGTGTCGCGCCATTCGCCGAAGAAGCGGAGAGCCCCTTCGACGACCTCTTCGGGTGTGTTGCGGTGGCGGACGTCAATCATTTCGTAGCACCACCACGTACGCATGGGGGGAGGGGGAACGTGGGGCATGAGTTCGGGGAACGCCTCCATGGTGCAGATGGAGGTGGTTCCGAAAGCGAGCGCTTCCTCGAATCCGCGGCGAATGGCGTCCAGGCACATGGACGGATCGAGTTGCCGCTTGATGGAGTTCAGTTTTTGGACCCAGCCGGTGAAACTTTTTGGCCGGCAAATGGCAAACCGCATCGAGGAGTAGTCGAGGTGGGTGTGTGCGTTAATGAGACCTGGCAGGAGGGTAACGTTACCCATTTCCTGAACGGTGGTTTTTGGAGGGAGGAGGGGTAAACAATCCTCTTCCCAACGTCCGGATGCCGCGATGAGGCCGTCTCTGATCACAACTCCTGCCTCGCGAAGGAGTCCTCGGTCAGGGCACCACATGCGGCTCGCTTTGAGGGCGAGCGGGGCTGTTGTGCGAGGGACTGCGGTTGGTTTGAGCACGTTGCTTCAGCAGGGCGGGTGGGTCAGGGTGTAGCGGGTTGAATGGCCGCTGCGGCTCGTTCCCGTTTTTTGACCACTTCGCGCGCCTTGGCCACGAGAATATTGCAGGCTTCGTGGCAGAGGAGGGGGATGCGGTTGGGGGCGCTTTCGTGGCGGCGTTGATCTTCGGGGAGACCAAGAAAGTGGTTTGTACCGTCGAGGGTCCAAAGCACTTTTTTAAGACAGTTTGAGTCGTCGCAGGCCGCGCAGACGAGCACGTGGGCTTCGGATTCGGTGAGTCTTTTCGTTGCGGCGTACATTCCGGTCTGACGGTCCAGAGTTTCTCTGAGCGGCACCGGCCTTAGAGTTTGGTCAAGGAGCGAGGCGTAAAGGGCGGTCATCGCCGGATAGAAATGGTCTAGCGCGATGCGGAGGTGCTCCGTGGTTTGGAGCACGAGGCGCCAACCTCGCCGCAGGGTGGGGGCTGTTTTCAGCGGACGGTATTCCCCTGACTGGTCGGTGAAGGAGAGTTCTCTGGCGGCTTCGGGATGGTGGTGGGTGACGAGGCGGTCGGGGGGGAGCTCGATTTCGTCAGCGTGTCGGAGTTCGAACGACTCGTTGTCACCGTGATGAAGAATGGCGATTTGCCCGATCAGGGTTGTGGGCGCTTGGGTCCAAGACGCGACGAGGTGGGTCAGGTTACGGGGCATGGGGGGCGTATCAGGGGGCTGGAGTTGCGGGGGCGCCGAAGAGTGCGACTTGGTCGAGGATGACTTGGGCGAAATCGGGCGCGGTGCCGATGGCGCTGGCGTAGGCGAGGTTTTTGCCACGCAGATGGTAGGGGTTGTTTCGAAAGACGTCGCGTTGGCTGGCGGCGGCGCCGGTCTCGGACTCGATACCGAGCAGGACGGGGATGTCTTGGTAGGAGTGGAGGCCGTCCGCGATGAAGAAGGGAACGACGACGACGTTGGGGAACTGAGTGAGGGTGTCCCATTCTGCGATGAGCGGGGCCTCTTCCATGTAGGTGTTGAGAACTTCGCCAAAGATATCGAGTTCGCGGATTTTTTCGACTTCTCGCTTTGCGGCGAGGGCGGAGTTGTCATTGAGGTTGGTGCCGTGACCGACGACGAGGAGACTGGACTGGTCGAGCGGGAACGTTCCAGCGACCTCACGAGCTCGTTTGAGGAGGAGTTCCGTTACTTTCGCGTGGTTTCCGACGGGTTCGCAGTAGTGGACCGTTTTTCCGCCGACGGTAGAGGTTGTTCCGGTGAGTTCGAGTTCGCGGGGGATGACGGTTCGGGTGAAGTAACCTTCACTAATAAAGTTTGGTACCACGTAAACGGTCGGAGAGTCGACCATGTGGAGGACCTGCCGGAGGCTGGGTTCTTCCTTCCAAAAGGCGCAGTGGACTTCCTGGAAGTGACCCGCGTCGCGGAGGGTGGCGGCGTGATCGAAAGTGGGGGCGCTGGAGTCAGGATTCTGGGTGGAACCGTGTCCGACGATGATGAGAGCCGATTCTTTGGGGTGGGTCATGGCGAAGGGTGGGGGATTGGAGAGCGTGTGGCTGAGAAAGGGATTCGGCAACCGCGCTGTTCGGGGAAAAAACCGTGGCGGTCTGGGACTGTTTTCTGCTAGGCAAGGGCGCGATGGCTGACGATTTTTCCGACTCACAGAACCCCGATGATTTCGGGGGTGCCGAAGGCGCGGGATCCGGTTCGGATTCCTTCGATGGTGCAACCTCTTCTGAGGACGGTTCTTCCGGTTCTGGCCGGACCTTTCCGATTGCCACTTTCGATCCGGAGGTTTTGAAAGCGGGACAGCGTTTGGCCAATGCATATATTTTGAAGCGGGCGGTGCCGACGGCGATTGGGGACGAGATGGTGTGGATTGCGGACGATGAGGTGACGGGCAAAGAGGTTTCGGTCCATTTCATCCCGAATGAGGTGGCGTTGGATCCTCAATTGATTGCGGATTTGCGGGCGGAGTTTCGTAAGGCGAAGCAGTTGATTCACCCGAATATTTTGCGGGTGATTGATTTGATTGAGGAGCCGGATTGGACGGGCATGGTGATGGACACCTTCACGGGTGAGTCGTTGACGCGGATGCTGCAGGAGCAGCCGGGTGGTTTTTTTGATTCTGACGCGGCGATTCGTTGGCTGCAGCCGCTGTTGGACACGTTGAAGGAGGTGCACGCGATTGGGGTGGTGCATGGGGACGTGACTCCGATGGACATGATTTTGGAGCCATCGGGGCACCTGTACATGTGCGATTTTGGGATAAGCCGGTTAGTGACGGATGCGTTGCGTCGCGTGAACTCGGCGGGAGATAACGCGGCTTATTCACCAGCGGACGTACTGGACGGAGCGGCGCCGACTGTAGCGGATGATGTTTATGGTTTGTCCGCAACGGTTTATAATTTGGTGACGGGAAAGACTCCGTTTGAGGCGGAAGACATTGAGGCGGAGATTCGTTCTGGCAAGGGGTTGGCCTTGATTGGGCAGCGGTTGCGCGCTCAGGTGCGAGCGGCCATGATTCCGGCCCAGTGGGAGCGCGCGATTTTGGCGGGCTTGTCGCCGAATCCGGCGGATCGGCCGCAGAGCATTGCTGCGTTGGAGGATTTGTTTGGCACGAATCCAACGCCTGACACGGTGATTGCGGAGACGAAGGATTCGAAGGTTGCCGGAGGGTCGGACTTTTTGGACGACGAGGGTGATCGGGATGAGGCGGGTGTCCGTGAGATTTCACGTCCGCTGGGGTCGAAGAAGTCGTTGACGGAGGATGTGACCCCGAAGAAGCGTCGGGGCGCTGGCGTGTGGGTAGCGGCGTTGATTGTGGTGGGGTTGGGTGTGGGGGCTTACATTGGGATTCCTCGCGAGGAGCAAGCGCTTGATGGCGGCGGTAATGGGATTGCGGAGGTGCCGAAAGGGGAGCAGGTGTCGGAGGGAGGGAAGCCGGTGAAGGGCAATGACGTGCCGTTTACTCCGCCTCTGTCGCAGGAGGACGCGACGAAGCTTGCTGCCTTGACGCCTGGTGCTCCGAAGAAGGAAGGGGACGATACGGATTCTGGTCTTCCGCCGGTTCCGCCGACGGGGCCTGCGATGCGCGAGACGAAATCGGGCGAGGCGTTACCGCCACCGGTTCCACCGAAGCCGACGGACGATGCGGCGGGGAACGTGACGCCGGAGCAGTTGAAGGCGGCGGAGCGCAAGATGGAGGGTTTAACGGATCGTTTGATGCGGTTCCGAGACCGGTTGAAGGAGGCTGAGGTGTCGCGCGCGGAGATTGAGAAGGTTTTATCCTCTTTTCCGAAGTCGGCGGGCAAGAATCCTCAGCGCGACGATTTGATGAAGCAGTTGGCGGCCAAGGATGTCGAGATCAAGGGAATTCAGGACAGCGCGGACGTGGCGGAGAAGGAGTTGCACATTGCGTTGACGGATTGGGAGAGTTTGAAAGCGGCGAAAGCGCCGACGAAGCCGGAGCCGACAGAAAACAGCTTGGGGATGCGGTTTGTGCAGGTTGGCGAGGTGATGATGGCGACGCATGAGACGCGGGTGAAGGATTACTCGGTCTTTGCGGAGGAAACGAAGTTGAAGCGGAATCATTGGAAGAGTCCGGGGTTTGAGCAGACGCCGGATCATCCGGTGGTGTTTGTGAGTTGGGAGGATGCGATGGCGTTTTGTCGTTGGCTTACGGAGAAAGAGCAGAAGGCGAAATTGCTGACCAAGAACGAGTCGTATCGATTGCCTTACGACAAGGAGTGGAGTGATGCGGTGGGTTTACCGAAGGAGTTGGGAAATACTGCGGAGTCGCGAGACTCTGGCAACATTGACCATTTCCCTTGGGGGTCACAATGGCCGCCGGTGAAGGGGGCGGGGAACTACACGGGTGAGGAGACGGGCTCTGAAGTTGCGATCAAGGGCTATCGGGATGGGTTCCAGTATACAGCGCCGGTTGCGAGTTTCCCTGCTAATGCCAACGGTCTCTTTGACTTGGGTGGGAACGTTTGGGAGTGGTGCATGGATGCGTGGAATGTTCGCGCGAAGTCGAAGGTGTTGCGGGGTGGGTCTTGGTACAATGGATCTTTGCAGGTAGCGCTCCTGTCTTCGTGCCGGATTCATTCCTTGCCGGATCGCGAGTCTGACGCGTACGGGTTCCGGATTGTGAAGGTGACGACGGCAAAGAAGTAGTTTGGTTTTGCAGTGTTGGGGCTCTCTTGACGGGGAGCCCCGATTTGTTTTTTGGGACAGGTTTTTTTTGCGCGAGCGAGTGTTTGTTAATGTGGAGTTCAGATGGGTTTCCGACTTTTTGATTTGAATCCTGAGCAGCAAGAGGCGGTTCGAACGATTGACGGGCCTTTGCTGATTTTGGCGGGGGCTGGTACGGGAAAGACGCGTGTGATTACCTCACGCGTGGCGTATTTGATTGCTCAGGGGGTATCGCCGGAGGCGATTTTGGCGGTGACGTTTACGAACAAGGCGGCCAAGGAGATGCGCGAACGGTTGGCAGGAATGATTGAGAAGTCGGATGCCAAGCAGGTAGTGATGAGCACGTTCCACGCGTTGTGTGTGCGGTTGTTACGCGGAGATATTGACCGGCTTGGGTACAAGCGGAACTTCACGATTTATGATGAAGGGGATCAGATGGGGCTGATTCGGAAAATCATCACCAAGGTGTCTGCGCGGGACGAGAAGTTGGATCCGCATGTGGCGAAATCGATGATTTCGCGGTTGAAGAATCAGGGGTTGAGGGAGCGTTCGCCGGGTGACGATCAAAGTTTAATGGCGGCGGTCTATTTGAGGTATCAGGAGGAGTTGAAGACGTTGAATGCGGTGGATTTTGATGACCTGCTGATTTTGGCGGTGCAGTTGTTGCGGGAAAATGGGGATGTGCGGGAGAAGTGGCAGGCTCGGTTCTCTCACATCATGATTGACGAGTTTCAGGATACGAATCGGTTGCAACTGGAGTTGGTCACCTTGCTGGCGGACGAGCGCCGGAACGTTGCGGTGGTGGGGGATGATGACCAGTCGATTTACGGATGGCGGGGCGCGGATGTGACGAACATTTTGGAGTTTGAGACCCACTTCCCGGGGCCTGTTGTGGTGAAGTTGGAGGAGAACTACCGGTCGACGCGGCCGATTTTGGAGACGGCAAACGCGGTGATTCGGAACAACGCGATGCGTCGCGCAAAGAGGCTACGCACGTCGCGAGATCAGGGAGATCCGGTGCGGCTGATTCAAATGTTGGATGATCGAGCGGAGGCGGAGTTTATCGCGGGAGAGATTCATCTCCGGCAGGCGACGGAGCATCTGCATTGGGAGGACTTTGCGGTACTGTTTCGGACTAATCAGCAGTCTCGCTTGATTGAGCAGCAGTTGCGGCAGTTGAAAGTGCCTTACCGGGTCGTGGGAGGGAAGAGCTTCTTTGATCGACGGGAGATTAAGGATTTGTTGGCGTACGCGAGTGTTTTGTTGAATACGGACGATGACGTGTCGCTGTTGCGAATCATCAACACTCCGCCGCGAGGGATTGGTGAGGGAACGATTGAGGCTGCGACGGAAGCTTCCGCGAAAGCGGGTTGCAGTATTTGGAAAATCATTCAGGACCACGAGTTTTTGTCAGGTCTCAGCCAGCGTGCGCGTTCTGCGTTGGGGGCTTTTGTTGAAATGATGGATCAGGCAGAGAGTCGCATGCTTGAACCGTTGGCCGACCAGCCGAAGGTCCTCGCAGAGTGGGTTGAGTCGGTGGGGTACTACGAGGAAATTAAGCGTTCATGTAAGACCGTGGAAGAAGCGCAGGGTCGTGAAACGAATGTTCGCGAGTTGATTTCGGGGTTCACTCAAGAGTTTGAGAAAAAGGACCGTAAAGGCGCCTACGGATTGCGCGAGTTTTTGGACGATATGATGTTGCGTCAGGAAGCTGACGATGAGGAGGATGAGGATCGAGGCGGTGTGACACTGATTACGATGCACGCTGCGAAGGGATTAGAATATCCGAGCGTGTATCTGATTGGATTTGAGGAGGGGGTGTTACCGCATTCGCGGTCCAAGCTGGAGGGGACGATTGATGAGGAGCGGCGTCTCCTCTACGTGGGCATTACCCGAGCGATGAGGAGTTTGACTATCACTTGGTGCGATTCACGCATCAAATATGGGTCTGCTAGTCCGTGTACGCTGAGCTCGTTTGCGAAGGAGTTTCCTTCTGAACACGTCGTTGAGACATCAAAGATGGCGATCGACAACGCGCCGGTGTCCAAGGAAGAGCAGAAGGGGCGTTTTGACGCTTTGATTGCTGCGTTGAACGCGATGTGAGGTCTGGCCGGAGGTAGAAATGGTGGGGTTTTGGCGAGGGGCTATCGTTTTGCCATCGCCGAGGCGGGTGTGGGGATGCGTTTCCAGTGGATTTGGATGTCTCGCGCGTAGAGCGAACCGAACGCGGCGGGCTGGGTGACCTTTCGGGATACGTCTGATGCAACCAGTTGGATGATTGCGAACTGTGCAGTGGGCGGGACTGTGGCTTTCGCGGAGAGTCGCGTCCATGTGCGGTGGGCTGAGCCTGGGGGAACGTAAGCGGCGGCTGAGGAGAGCGCTCTCTCCATGGGTTTGGGCCATTGGGTCATGATTTCTGAGGGACATCCCTCGTAGGTAAAGATGCGGCAGCCGAACCGGTGTGCAGGGTTGGGATCATTGGAAAAATCGGCGTGCTCTACTGAAATTTCTAGGAGTGTTTCTCCGCCGTCGCGGGGGATGTTCGAGAGATCGACTAGCTGAAATACGTCGCAGGAGGTTGCCATTTCGGCGGGGCCTGCGGCGTCGGCACCGGCTTGGATGAAGCGGAGGACACTTCGAGGCAAGGACCCGTCGGGAGAGAGTGTCCACGAGGCGGGGTCCCCGGACAGAATGCCGAACGAGAGGGGAGCGCCGGCGGGGAGGGGGAGCTCGGCGGGGGTTCCCGCGGGAAGGTCAACGGGGATGGGTTGATTGGTCCATCCGGCAGGGGTTGCTCGCGTATTATAGGACCAGACGACTGACGAGAGGAAGGCGCCAATCAAAAGACTCGCTGCGATTTGCAGGATGGATCGGAGGGGTGACGGGAAGAGGCGGGCGATTTGTTGGGTTTCTGAAGGGGTGGGGAGAGGTGCGGGTGGGGTGGGGGTGGATGATTGGAGTACCGAGAGGTTTCCCTCTGCGAGACCCCATTCGCGAAGTGCGCCGTGGAGGCGTGCTTCTTGGAGGAAGGAGACTCTTGCTTGGGGTTGGGTTTGAAGGAGGGCATCGAGCTCTCGGATTTCGGCGTGGGAGATGGAATCGTCGAAGTAGCGTGAGAGAAGGACGGTGAGTCGCTCGTTGTTCATGGTTCTTGAGTGGCTGTTTGCAGCCGTTCGATGCACTTACGGAGTTCGGTTCGCGCCCGGGAGGTGGCGACGCAGACGGAGTTGGGTGTCCAGTTGACGAGGCGCGCGATTTCTGCGGGTTTGAGGGCGTCTTGATAGCGGAGGTGAAGAAGTCGCTGCACGGTGGGGGTCAGTTTTTTGAGACAGGCGGCCAACCAATCGGTCCGGATTTCGGGGGGGTCGGTCTCCTCAGTGGCGGCGAGCAGTTCGAGGGTGGCAGATTCGAGCCCGGGTTTGTTGGCTTTTCGTAGGCTGGTGAGGGACTCGAATCGGGCGATGGTACAGGCCCATGCCATGAAGTTGGTGCCGAGTTGGAAGTTGGCGGCTTTGCGGGTGATTTTCAGGAAGGTTTCTTGGAGGACATCTTGAGCGAGAGAGAAGTCTCGGACGATGGACAGGATGTAGGCTCGAATGCCGGGTTGATGTTCGATGAAGAGTTGTTGCACGGCCGTGAGGTGTTCCGGTGGGCTGTGGTCTCTGTTCATTTCACATTTGGATGCGGGTTGCTTTTGCGAACTTAGCAGTCGCCTTCAGTGAAGATCTGGGGTGATTGGGTTCAGGAGCGGGTTGGTGGGGGCGGTTCGCGGTTCACATTGGGGGGGCGGGTCGTTAGGTTTGGATGCAAATGGATTCTGGAGAGTACAAGGTGAAGTTGGAGGTCTTTGAGGGGCCGCTGGATTTGTTGCTGTATCTCATCAAGCGCGATGAGGTGGACATTTACGATATCTCGATTGAGAAGATCACGCGT
>JACCEC011350646.1_pt1 | contig 18787 bp, 16 predicted proteins | sample 7450121 | NCBI WGS metagenome assembly JACCEC01 (sample SAMN15323455, study PRJNA562643) | freshwater metagenome | isolation source: river surface water | place: USA:Blue River Watershed | collected 2017-08-18 | reverse complement strand
GTCGCAGCATGAGCGATGCGCATGCCGGGCTCAGGATCACGGCCGCCTCCTTCGATCTTGCGGTGGACTTGCTCAAGGATGCGCTGATGGCGGCGCAGGTGGGATCCGCGGACGTGGAGACCATCATTCAGACGGTCAACAAACTGAAAGGCCAGATCGTCGGTCAGTAAGGCCCGGGCAGACGGGTGTCAAAAACTCAGGCTGAACGGCCTCAGCACTTCCAGCATATTCCACAGCGCGAGCGACGCCGAATCTGCGGTGTCAGCATCATCAACCATGTGCTCGATCTGATCCACCGTCAGAGCGCCCAGCCAGGCGGCCAGCGAATCCGCCTGCGCAGGCGCCAGGCGCAGCGAGATATCACAGACATTCGCCGAAACGCCGGCTCGCATCGAGGAACAGGCCTGATCCAGCGGGCTGAGCAGGCAGCGTGTGGTAGCGATGCCGGGGCTTCCCGCGGGCAGCGAGGCCACCAGCTTCTCGAGTGCGAAGAGTTCTTCGCGGTTCAAAGAGAACGAAAAATCACTGTTCATGGGAAGCTCTCGCGCAGTCACCTGACAGTACAACAGCCTGACAGGCAGAGAGAAATACCGATTTGTTAACGTATTGACTACATGAGTATTTCTTGGCAGAAAGAGTATCACAGCCCTGCCGCGCGCGCGAAAAATTTGTGCTCCGGTGAGCGCCCCCCTTTTGCTCTGTGCGCACCCCGTCTCGGCCATTGTCCACGGCAGTCACTGAGACCGCCGGACCTCTCTTCCGGGGCCAGCCATTTCGCTTAGAATCGGATGCGTCGCACAGGCTGATGAACCCTCCCGCAGAGGATAACGAAATGAAAACAATAAAACATCTGTTGGCCCTCGCAGCACTCACTGTCGTCACCGCAGTTCACGCAGAAGGGGTTGATTTCATCCAGCCCAAAGATGGCGACACCGTCACTTCCACCTTCACCGCGAAGTTTTCAGTCGAAGGCAAAAAACTCGCGAAGTCGGGCGACGAGACACCGGGCACTGGTCACCACCATCTGTTCGTCAATGCGGCGGATGTGCCCGAGCGCTATACGATCCCGCGCAACGATCAGTACAAGCACTTCGACCGCGGGCAGTCAGAAAGCCTGGTCTTTCTGCCGCCGGGCAAATACACGCTGACACTGCAGTTCGGCGATGGCGCGCATCGTTCTTACGGTGAGAAGTACCGCAAAAAAATCGAGATCACCGTCGTGCCGGACAAGGAGTGAACCTGCTGCTGCACTCCCTGTTCGGTTATGCAGGCCTGCTCGCGCTCGGCTGGCTGGCCTCCGAGAACAAACGGGCGATCTGCTGGCGGACCGTGATCAGCGGCGCAGCGCTGCAATGGCTGCTCGCGCTGCTGATACTGAAGTTGCCTGCCGCACAAGCGGCATTTGCCTCGTTCAACGGCGTGATGCTCTCATTGGAAAAGGCTACGCGCGAGGGCACCTCGCTGGTGTTTGGCTATCTCGGTGGCGCGCCTGCCCCCTTCCCGGTGAATGCCGGCGCATCGACGTTCATACTCGCTTTTCAGGCGCTGCCCATCGTGCTGGTGATGAGCGCGCTGTCAGCGTTGCTGTTCTACTGGCGCGTCCTGCCCTGGCTGGTCGCGCGTATGAGCTGGCTGCTGGAAAAAATCGTCGGTGTTGGCGGCGCGGTCGGCGTGTCAACGGCAGCGAATGTCTTTCTCGGCATGGTCGAGGCACCGCTGTTCATCAAGCCATATCTGCAACAAGTCTCGCGCGGCGAATTGTTCATCGTCCTCACGGCCGGCATGGCGGGCGTAGCCGGCACGGTGATGGGGCTGTATGCGGCCATACTCGGCCCACTGGTGCCAAATGCGCTCGGGCACATTCTGGCCGCATCCTTCATCAGCGCGCCGGCGGCGATCGTATTTGCCAGCCTGATGGTGCCGCATGCGGGCCCGGGCACCGGCAGCGAGACGCTCGCCATCGAGCGCGATCACGGCGCAGTCTCGGCGATCTATCGCGGCACCTCGGAAGGGCTGGAGCTGCTGCTGAATATCATCGCGTCACTGATCGTGGCCGTCGCGCTGCTGGCGATCGTCAATCAGCTTCTTGGCTGGCTCTCGCATGAAGGCAATCCCTGGTCGCTGCAGCAGCTGCTCGGATGGTTTCTGAGGCCGCTTGCCTGGCTGGCTGGCATCCCGTGGTCCGAGGCCGGCACGGCCGGGTCTCTGCTGGGCACGAAGACCATCCTCAACGAACTGGTGGCTTACCTCGATCTCGCCCGGCTTCCCGACGAGGCGCTGTCGCCCCGCAGCCGGCTGATCATGACCTACGCGCTGTGCGGCTTCGCGAACATTGGCAGCCTGGGCATCATGATCGGCGGCCTGAGCGCCATGGTGCCCTCACGGCGTCAGGACATCCTGCAGCTGGCCCCTCGCACCCTGCTGTCCGGCACGCTGGCCACGCTCTCTTGCGGTGCTGTGGTTGGCTTCATCGATCTGGCCGGCGGCTGACACCACGTCTTTTTCCCTTTTTGGTACGCCCCGGCACGACCCTGCATGCTCCGGCACCTGCCTTCCCGGTCGAAGTCGGGTGTAGTTGACTCAAGTCAATTAATTTCTATTCGACAAGTGATAAAACACGCAGGTCATTCGACGCTGGCCCCCGACCATCAACCCCTAGCTAACCCAGAAAAACATGAACACCGTTGCCGATGCTATCCAAGCGATTGAACTGCACCAGCTGGAAGTCAATACCAAGCTCCCCATCTTCCACTGCAGCCTGAATCACTACCCGGAGGTGCTGCGCCTGGCGCGCGAGGCCATCGATGACGTGCGAATGGTGCATCCGGACAGCACGCCGTCGAACGTGAGGGCGGTCTACATGAGCCCCTGGAAGAGCCACCTGATCAGCCCGAAATTCAATCCGCTGCTGGATGTGACAGCCGCTCTGGCCACCCGCGTGTCACGCGAATTCCTGCAGGCAGATCTGACCGCGCTGAACATGGTGCTGCGCCCGACGGACTGCTGGGGCGTGATCTATGAGCACTCGGACCAGACGCTGCTGCATCATCACTTTCCGTCGGATCTGGTAGCGGTCGCCTATCTGGAAGCGAATGAGCATTGCGCGCCGATCGTGTTCGCGAATTCGCTCGTGGTCAAGCCGGTGCCCGGCTCGCTGGTGATCTTCCCCGGCATACTGCTTCATCATGTGCCGGAGAACTTCGACAAGCGCGTGATCGTGGCGATGAATTTCCAGAAATTCCCGAACCTGCCCAACTTTAACGCTAACCAGGTGGGCAGCATCACTTACTGATCATCCAGTGTCGATCGGGTACGGAAGTAAATAAGCGCAAAATTCGCTGACATAAAAAAACCCGCCGGGCCTTGCGGCGCGGCGGGCGGCTTCCCCACGAATTGACCAGCTATCTCATTACTTGCGCTGGATAGTCTCCAGGAACTTGATGATGTTGCGGATCTCGCCGTCGGACAGCGTGCCACCCCAGTTCGGCATGCCCAGCTCGACACGGCCGTTGGTGATGGTGGTGTGTGCGACTTCCTGCCACTTGTCTTCGTAGCGCTTGGACAGCTTGCGCAGGTCACGTTCCTGCTGCGGGCTGGCGCCATTCTGGCCGTGGCAGTGCGAGCAGCGGCTGTTGAACATGGCCTTGACTTCTTCCATGTCGACGTTGGCGACCTTGATCATGTTCGCCTGCAGATCCGTCTTGCTGCCGCCGGCGAGCGTCATCTTCATTGTGCCTTTGTCGCTGAATTTTTTCACGCCCGCCTGCGCGCTGCCACCGGCGACCTGCTCGGTGATGCTGTTCCAGGAGCCTTTCGCATCCAGCACCACAGGTGCCGTCAGCGGGAAACCGTACTTCTTCTGCAGCTTCTTGATCTCGGGCTGCAGATCGGTCAGCGCCTGATCGATTTTCTCTCTCAGTTCAGGCTTGCTCTTGGATACCGCGACCGCGACCTGGCTGTTGAGGCCATGACCGACAACGGGGGTGATCTTCCAGCGATTCTGGAACTTGGTCTGATTGTCGAAACCTGCGCTCGGCCCCCAGAGGATGGCCGCATCGACCTCGCCCTTGGCGAGCGCGTCGAAGATCTCATCCTGGTCGCGATAGTTGCGAGGCTCGTAGCCTTCTTCCGAAGACAGCAGAATGTGCGGCGTGGATCCGTGCTGAACGCCGATGCGCTTGCCTTTGAGATCATCGAGTGCGCTGAACTTCATGGATGCCGGCCCCACGACTGCATAGCCGACATCAAGGAATGAGTGGCTCTTTTCCGCGCCCCTGACTTTGTAGTCGGCGCTGGCGGGAAGAGCGAAGTAGGCGTCGCAGCTGTCCATGGTGTTGCGGACAGCGCGACGCTGGTTGTGAGTCAACCACCACACGTATTCAACGGAGGTGCCCAAGCGCTTGCCAACCATTTCAGCCAGTTCGATATACAGTCCCTTTTCGGAACCTTCGGCCTTGCTGAACGGCAGGTTGTCAGGGTCAGAGCAGACTTTCAGCGTGTCTGCAGCGGCCACCGACATCGTCAAGATGCCAGCAAAAACGAGAGCAGTCTTTAACGCGGACCTGCCAGGCGTAACAAGAAACTTGGGCATTGCATCAACTCCGGTGATTAGTTAAGACCAAATACGAACAACGTGCCGCCTTCGGGGCTGGCATTGACCATCTTCTCGCCGAGCTCGCCCAGGAAGGCGGGAATCGACTGAGTACGGCCGGACACCACCGCCACATACTGCTTGCCATCGATAACGTAGGTCATCGCGCCAGCAGTGATACCGGAGCCGGTGTTGAACTTCCACAGCTCTTTACCGGTCTTGGCGTCGAGTGCGCGGAACATGCCCTTGATATCGCCAGCGAACACCAGACCGCCTGCGGTGGTCATCGTGCCGCCGTTGAAAGGCAGTTGGTCCTTGTTGAACCAGACTTGCTGCTGCTTCACAGGATCCCAGGCCTTCAGACCACCACCATGGCCACCCGGGCCGAGCTTGCCGAGGTCAAAGTTCACGGACAGGTAGAACTGGCCGCGCTTGTAGTCTTCCTGAATGCCTTCCATGTCCATGCAGAGGTTCATGGTCGGGATGTAGACCAGGCCGGTGTCCTTGTTGTAGCTCATCGGCATCCAGTTCTTGCCGCCGAGGAGGTTCGGGCACACATTGACAGCTTTACGCTTGAGGCCAGGACGCATCTTGTTGCCCGGTGCCTCGATCGGCATGCCGGTCTTCAGGTCGACGCCCGTTGCCCAGTTCACGCCATCGACGAAAGGCTTGGCCGACAGCAGCTTGCCGTTCGCACGATCGATCACGTAGAAGAAACCGTTACGGTTCGCCTGCATGATGACCGGCGTGGTCTTGCCTTCGATAGGCAGATCAGCGAATACCAGTTCGTTGACGCCGTCATAGTCCCATGCGTCGTGCGGAGTGAACTGATAGTGCCACTGGATGTTACCCGTGTCCGGGTTCATCGCGATCACCGACGCTGTGTACAGGTTGGTGAACTTGCCCATGTCGGAGCTGTCGTTGCCGCGAACTGCAGCCGCCCATGGCGCCGGGTTCGAGGTGCCGTAGTAGACCAGGTTCAGCTTGGGATCATACGAACCAATGAACCAGGCTGCGCCGCCGCCATGCTTGGCAGAGTCGCCCTTCCAGGTGTCGCCACCTTTTTCACCGGACATCGGCACGGTGTGGGTACGCCAGACTTCCTTGCCGGTGTTCTGGTCATAGGCAACGACTGCGCCGCGCACGCCGTACTCACCGCCACCGAAACCGGTGATGACAACGTTCTTCGCAACGGTCGGGGGCGAGGTGATGACAGAACCCTGGGTGTAGTCGACGACGGTCGAGGTCCACAGCTCTTTACCGGTCTTCGCATCCAGCGCCGTCATCTTCGCATCAAGACGACCGAAGAAGATCTTGCCGTTGGCATAGGTCACGCCACGGCTGTTCACGTCGCAGCATGCGAACTGATCAACGTTCTTCGGCAGCTCAGGCGAATAGCGCCACTTCACTTCACCCGTCTTGGCGTTCACCGCAAAGACATTCTTCGGACCGAAGGAAGAGGTCACGTACAGCGTGTCGCCGACCAGAATCGGGGTCGACTCCTGGGAACGGTTGGAACCCAGCTGCAACGCCCACTTCACCTGCAGATTCGACACGTTGGACGTGTTGATCTGTTTGGCCGAGCTGTAGCGCGTATTGCCAGTGTCACCACCGTAAACACCCCAGTCGCTTGCAGCAGCCAGCTGAGCCGTAGCCAGCATGACTGCCGAGGTCATGAGTTTGGTTGATAGCTTCATTTCGTCTCCATCAGTTTGTCTCGGGCATGAGCCAGAAACCCTGTTGTTAATTTAAAAACAACCTAATGAACCTTGTACCCTGCTGAGTAATTACAAGTAATCAGGCTCGGTGATAGTACAAGTTACCGTAAAAAAATCAACGATCAACCCAACAAAACTTTCAGGAATTGGCGTGAAGTTAAGGGCAAAAAGCGCTGGTTTTTGGACGGAAAAATTACTATGAATATCTGAACTGAACTGAGCAGTCATCTTTCATCCATACCGCCTGTTTTTTGTTGAATTTTCAGTCAGTAATTGGCGCTGAAACGGACAGTGGTTTTTTCGGATGAGGCCTCCGAAAAGCATCGGAAATACGTGATTTTCAGAGAGGAAGAAGGGCGGGACTTACTCAAAACTTACGCAGACCAAGGCCGGCCTCTGTGAGCCGCAACAGATCGGTGCGCCCACATCCAAATCGGCGAAGAGTTTCGCTCAAGAAAAAATGACGATTATTTTTTTATTTTTGAGTTTTTTTATTCATTCAACAGAAAATAAATTTTTTTTCTGCGTTCGATGAATATCTTACCTGTAACTTACAAATGATCGTCGCACTGAGTCGAACTTACTTTGAACTTACTCCGAACTTACCCGGAACTTACGCAACGACGTTGTGGAAAATCGTTCGTTTTTTGCTTCGTGCCGAACATCCGTCGCAGAAGTTTGATTGCTTCACTGACTCAATCAGTCTTCAAGAGCGTCATGCGCATCACGCCACCCTGGAAAAAGCGCGCGGTCGTCGGTTCGCGACGCTCTAGCTGAACCAGACCCACACCGGGGCAATACCATTCGAGATTGACCATCGGCACTTCCTTGTAGGTCATCTCGTTTTCCACCCACACATTCAGATCTGCAACGCCCTTCACCAGCAGGCAGCCACTGTACTCGCCTGCCGGCGTCGTCACTTTCTGGTCAGTCGCCTGCACCGAATAATGCATCGTCATCTGCCGATACTTGTCGATGTATTTGAACTCCGGTGGCCACTCGCTGCGGCGCTTGAGAAAATACGGCACCGTGCTCACTGACCATGTCTGATCTTGGGTCAGCTTCGCGGGTATCACGGTACGCGGCGAGGCATCAAGCACGGCGCTCTTGCCGGTCGGGCTGCGGCTGGCAACGCGATAGACACCCTTCTCATCCGAACGCAGCCAGTACTCATTGCCCGAGTCACTGCGACGCCGCCACGACTCCACACCATTAAGCTCCACACGGCCCATGTTGGTCAGTGTGAGCGTCGAGGTATCCACATGAGCGTCGGGCTCATCAAAGGCGATCTCGACCTTGTAGGTCCAGCTTCTCCCCTCTTGCAGCGGGAAGAAGGGATTTTCATTGGCGGGCTTGTCACAGCCCGCCAGCAGGAACAACGCGGATGTCAGCGCCGAAGCAAAGAAGAGGGTTCGCATCTTATTTTTCCGGGACTTGCGGTGCCGGGACATCAAGGATCTTGATCTCCTGCTCGTCCTTGCCGGGATTCAGCCAGCTGGGCCCCTTGCCCAGCCCCGACTTCGGCTCGGCCGTGCCCATCTGGCTGATGCCCATCTTGCCCTTCTTCATGCCTTCGTTGATCTTCTCGTGCAGCGCGCGCATGTAGGGCAGCTTGTAGGCGCGCGGCTCCAGTCCCTGCTTGCACTCTTCAATCGGTGTCACCCACAGATAGAGCGCGCCGGCGTACTTCGGCCTTGGTTCTTCGACGACGGCCGCAATCAGCAGAAAGCGCGCCGGCAGCGGATCGGCACTCGGATTGCCCAGCAGGCTGAACACGGCCTGATAGCCATAGAAATAAAACGCGCAGACGCCCAGCGTCAGCACGCCCTTGAGCCAGCGCGGCCAGCCAGAGAACACGATGGCCAGCGCGAACAAGAAAACAAAGATCGCAAATGCGATGATCAGGGTAAGCGTCATGTGATGGACTTCACTAAAGACTTGGGAATGGTGTTGACATTGGTGACAGAACCGTTGGGCTCGACGGTGAAGCGCACCATCGTGGCTTCCTTGCCGCGCCCGTCCAGCGTGGCCTGCCCATAGAAGACGACTTCCGCCTTGGGATTCACCTTGATGACCGTGAGCGTCGCCTCGACCGGCTGCCCCGATTTCGGCTCGCCGGGGTCGAGGTCCTTGGTCTCGTAGTAATGGACATTGGCCACGTATTCGCCGGGCACGATGCTGCGTATCGTGGTCACCTCCTGGCGCAGCGGATTCACCACCTTCTTGCCATTGACCATGATGGTATTGTTCGAGCTGCCGCGGTCATCGCGATCCAGATGCATCAGCCCGGCCTCGCGGTTGCGGAACCAGACCACCTCGCCCGACGGGCCCTGCGTCCACAGGTCGAGATCATTCGGATCATTGTCTGGCCACGAGAGCGTGATGATGAACTCTGCCTTGGCGGGGATGTCGCCATTCTTCTCGGCCTTGGGATTGATCGAGATGAAGGCGATGATGAAGCAGAACACGAACGCGATGAGCATGTTGAACAACATGTCGTACATCGGGTCGACTTCCTGCTCCCGGGATTTGCGGCGATTGCGCATCGGCTGTCCTTCAGTTGTTCGTCAGTCCGATGCCTTGATCTTCAGTCCGTGCGTCTGCGCGCGCGCCACCAGATCATCGGCAAAACGATCCAGCCGCGTCAGCTGCAGGCCGAGCAGGATGTTCGCCACCAGACCCACCATCGTGGTCAGCAGCGCCACGCCAAGCCCCGTCGTCAGGTCGCGCAGCATTTCCTGCGCCTGCGACTGATCGAAGCTTTGCATATGCCCGATCTGCATGGCCAGCATCGAGAAGCCGATCACCTTGCCCAGAAGGCCCAGCTTGAGCTGAAGCCCGTTCACCCACCACGCGGTGCTGTGACAACCGTGGGTCTTCTCGGTCAGCAGATCCATCGGCGCCCCCGAGTCGCGCGGGTTGGATCTGAGCGCATCCCAGTACGCATGCGACCAGCAGCCTTCAGCCGGGGCACTGCCGGGGTTCGATATCTGATGTTCGAGGCTCTGGCGCTGACGGTCCAGCTCCCGGCTGCGCGTGCCGCACCACAGCGTGGCTACACAAAAGAGGATGATGATGACGAAGGTGATGCCGGTCGGGTCAGACTGCAGCAGCAGCTGCCAGACGCCCTTCAGGCCCAGCAGCCAGGCGGCGAACAGGAACATGCCGATCAGCGTGAACCACTCGAACAGTATGGGCTCGATCTTCCGATGCGGGCTGGACGGCGACAGCCGCAGAAAACTGATTTTCAAAGACGCTCCTCTTCGTCATGACGGAATATTTGTTCTTGTTATCCGTTTTATTGATCGCGCATTCTAGCCGGGAATTGCCAGAAAAGCGGGCAGAATGGCAAGGCGACTGCCGAGTCACGATGAAAATTTTTATCGTTTTATTAAATCGATAATTCAGCAGGAATGGGGCTGTCAGCGCAGGGACAGGCTCAGGTTTTCGGGCCGGCGCTGGGCTCGAAGCCGCAGGCGAGGATGAATACGGATTCCTGAGGCGAGTCTTCCGGGGGCAGCGCCCATTCGCCGGGAGTGTTCTCAATGCTGATCGGCTCACCGACGCCCATGCGGTACGGGTGTGATGTGAAGCTCAGCGTGCGTACGCTGCTGCCCGCGCAGTCTACCTCCCACAACACCTTTGCCGAGTGGCTGCCGAATTGGTTGGGCTCGCGGTAGTCGATCAGTTCCCACACCCGGGCCTTCTGGCCCGGCTCAAAAAAATCATCGATGTAAAACGCGGCTTCATCGGTGAAGTCGATCAGCTTCCACTCCGCGCGCGCAGGCAGCGAGACGGCGCAGATCAGCGACAGCAAGGCGGGAAGGACAGTTCGCTTCATGCACGCAGTCTACGACAGTGCCAATTTATGTGCTGACACGGCTCCAGCGACCCTGCTTGTCCTGCAGGATGACCGCGACGTTCCAGCGCCGTGCGGCCCGCCGCACCTGCTCTGGCGGCAGCATGAAGAACACCTTGGTCAGGCCGTCAGCGAGCGCCGCGCTCTGTGCCATGACGGTCACCGAAGACCACCAGCCCGGCGAATCGCCGGTGCGCGGATTCAGGATATGGTGATGCACGCGATCGTCGGTGAAGGTCGTATGCGCATCCGACGAGGTCGCCAGCGCATAACCATCGGGCACCGAGACCGCCTGAGCAGGCGCAGCCTGCGAGTGATGGACGTCTTCAATGCCGAAGCGCCAGGGCGATTCTCCGGGCGCCACGCCCAGCACAGCCGTTTCGCCGGTGTCCAGCATCGCATGCCGTATGCCCATGGCCTGCATCTGGGCCCGCAATGCATCCGCAGCAAAGCCTTGTGCAATGCCATTGAGCGACAAGGCCATGCCCTTCTTCAGCAGGATGCGATCCGCGCTGGCTTCCAGCGCTCGCCAATTCACGCGCTGTCGCGCGGCCTGAAGCTCACGCTGCGTGGGCAGGCGCGATTCAGCGCGCGCGCTTGTCCACACTGCCCACAAGGGCTGCATCGTGATGTCGAACGCGCCGCTACTGCCCGATGCGATTGTCGACGACAGGCGGATGACCTGCAAAAGCTCGGGTGAAGGTTTCCGAAGCTCGCCGCTGCGGTTCAGGCGGCTGATGGCGCTGTGCTCATCGAACAGGCTCATCTGCGACTCTATCTGCCGCAACCGCTGCACCGAGCGGTCCAGCGCGGCGTCAGCCTTGTCGCCACTCGGGTCGCCGGCACGCAGCCACAGCGTGGTGCCAAAACCTGTCAGCGAGCGCTCTCTCCACACGATGCGCGATGCGGCTTCCTGCACAGCCGCACCGGCGGCCCATGCTGACCACGACGTGCCGGCGCCGAGGACTCCCAGTCCCATGCCCAGCCGGAGATACTGTCTGCGTGTCGGATTCATGCGGCAGCCCTTTCTTCGTGAAGGTGGATGACCCTGCGCTTGCGCTCCTGTATCAGCGGCAGGCACTGCGTATCGTCATGATAGATCGCCACGCAATCGAGGCACTGGAAGCACTCGCTGTAAGCGACCTTGCCCGTGGGCGCAATCGACTGATATTCGCAACGATGCCGGCAAGTCTGGCACGGCGTGCCACAGGCATCCCGGCGCGCTATCCAACCCCAGCGCCGCAGCGGATTGAATACCGCCAGCGCCGCGCCCAGTGGGCAAATATACCGGCAATAGCCCCGGTAAACGAAAACACTCAGCGCCAGCAGCCCGACTGCCCACGCGACATACGGCCAGTCGCGAGCGAAGTAGAGGCTGATCGCGGTCTTGAAGGGCTCGACCTCGACCGCCAGTTCAGTCGAGGCGGGCGCGAGCCAGATCGTGCCGATCACGCTGGCCAGCACCAGATACTTGATCCCTTTCAGCTTGCGGTCGGTGCTGCCGCGAATCCGCCGCCGCTTCAGACCGATACGCGTTGCGATCAGACTGACCAGCTCCTGAAACGCACCGAAGGGGCAAAGCCAGCCGCAGAAAGTGCCCCGTCCCCAGATCAGCAGCGTGACGCCGACGAAGATCCAGAGAATCACGGTCATCGGATCAGCCAGAAGGAAGCTGAGATCATTACCTGTGGCAAGCGCCTCAATCGACGCCGTGATGTTCACAACGCTCAGCTGACCCTGCGCGAACCAGCCGATGAAGCCCAGCGTGAACAGCAGATACCCGATACGGAAAATTTTCAGACGCCGGCCAGTGCCAACGGTTGTGCGCTGGCGAAGCAATGCAATGCTGAGCACCGCCAGACCGGCGAGCAGCACCGCAATCTCCGCGCCGCGCTTGCTCCAGGCCTCGACCCAATCCGCATCCCTCCAGTTCGACAGGGTCACGCGCCATCCATGAAAACGATACGGCAGCGCGAACTCGGCATGGACGATCTGATTCGGGAAGGTGCCAAAGCGCCGACCGATACGAAAACTCAGCTCGAAGGGCCTGGCGGGATCCAGCGGCGTCGCGCTGTCGACGATCAGCACATGCGCTCGCGCGGTGGCCGGATACCCGGGTACCACCAGCCCCTTGTCATAGGCGATGGAGCGCAGCATGATTGTCTTACCGTCCTGCTTCAGAACGAATGGCAAATCGTCGACGATACGCTGGCTCTCGTACATCATCTTGAATAACGGTCCGCTTTCGCTGACCACGAGCGCCTGACTGTCGCGCATATTGGCGACCAGCAGGCGCCAGCCCTCGTCATCGAGCAGGTTGCGACCGATCTGCGGCAGACTGGCAAGCGCCACATGAAGCTCCAGCGCGATCTCATCCGGTTTGTCCGCCGCCACTTTGTCGGCACCCGCTGCACGCGTGCCGGCGAAAGCCTTCTCTATCTGTCCGCGGGTAAGCACCATCGGCTCGACCATGCGGCGAGAGAGCAGCTGCTCCCAGCTCAACGCCTTGGCCTCAACATTCCGCAGATTACCTTTGGTAAAAGCTACCGAATCGCCCTCACCAATAATGTTGCCCGTCTTCGCGGCGTCCTCATGGGCGCGCGCGACCGACGCGGCGGACTGGAGGATGGTGCGATCGATCGCCTTGGCGGTTACTGTGCCAGCCTGAATGCCGTGCAGGTAAGCGCGCTTCTCATCATGAGAGGTCTTGGCGCGAAAATTCTGAAGATGGGTTTCATGACGAACCGTGATGCCAACGTATTGCGAGGCGAACTCGGTCAGCTTCGCAATGCCTGCCTCGGAGCGAAACAAGGGCTCGCGATGATCGATAAGCTTCGACAGCAGGAAATTGCCTTCGGTATCGATCGCCACCAAAATGTTGATTGGCTTGCCGCCATAGCCACGCACCGGCTCGAAATCGACCGACTCAAATGCATAACCGACCAGCCTGGGCTTTTCATTCGCATCAGCGGATTCGCGCGAGAACAGCGGCCAGACGGGAACATTCGAATTGAGATCGCCAATCACGTACTGATTTGACAGATAGTGGTCAATGTCGGGCTTTTTCAGGGTGACCGCATAGCTCGAAGCGCAGGCCAGCAAGAGCAGGGTTGTCAACACCCGGCATCGCCGCAAAAATTCCGTCTTCATCGTCCCCCGCTTACTTATATTTTTAGCTACTACTCTGCTTTTCAGAGCCGCTTTATCTGATAGTAAATGCTGACCGATCGGTCAAGTCGGAAACCCTAGTGAAATTGATGGGTAAACATCAAGGGCTACTGACTGAAAAACATCGTGAACAAGACCGTGTCAGGGAACCGGAGGGCGCTTGAGTTCTACCCAAGGGCGGATCTATCTCTCAACCACCAACGCCTGCAGCGCATAGCCCATGACCCAGCCCAGCATTACTTCTCTCCATTCAGCCACTGTAAACACGATCGACCCAAGGCCCGCTCCGCACACGACTGCGAATGTCAACGCACATACTGACGTTCCTCGCTCATCAGCCGACAAAGTCCCAACCATGGTGCCGAGGAGCGGAACACCGGCCCATCCTCTTGCCTCCTCTTTTGCAGCCCTTGACACGAACACGCTCGTCAATGACAGTCCTTCCGTGCAGCGTCGTCATCTGTCAGCCGCCGACGAGCAGCTGAATGCCCTCGCGTATTGCTTCGAGCGTTTTTTCTGGCGCCCATCGCACGCCACGGGTGACAAGCTCATGAACGAGGTCAGAAAAATCCAGCAGAACGAGTTCGCACTGGAAGGAACAGACGCCTCATCACTGGTGGCACGAATTCTCCGCAGTCACGGACTGTTCAATAGCAATCCCCACCATCCACCGCGCGATCATACGTCTGACACCATCAGCGACAGTCACCTGCGGTCGTTGGTGTCGGCAACGCTCTATTGTCTGGCTGGGTCGAACGCAAAGCTGTTCAACACCGGTGCCGCGCAATCGCTGGCCTATCTTCTGCCGGCGGCAGAAGACAACGGCCTGCTGCCAGAGCTGGAAGCGCTGGTGGAGCGCGACCTGGAGCTCTCTGGCAGGCACCGGGTGATTCAGTCCCTGTGGGATCACGCTGAACAGGCAGGCATGTCTCTGTCCACGCTGTGGATATTGATTCAGTTAAGTGAGCGGCTGCACTATCCCATGCCTGACGACGCACCGCTGGTGAGAGCGATTCAGCTGATTCTGGTCTGGCAGCAGCGCCTGCCCCCTACCCACGACGAGCAAGATGAGTTCGAGTCGCAGTTAGCCGAGATGACCGGACCGAACATCCTGCCGGATGACTTCGATCACTTGCTGTCCATGGCGTTTGATCTGGGCTTCTGCTTTGCGGATGACTCGCTTCATCGTTTGATTACAAAGCTGATCACCGAATGGGAAGAGCATCCCCGACATGAACAATACAAAACGAAGCTTGCTATGGTCATCGACCTGACCGGACTGTCGCCCAATGAAATCGCAATTGACGGAGAACGTGCGCTGTCAAGAGCGGTCCGCACCGGGAATTACGCACTGGCCGCTTTACTGCTCAGCTACGGCGCAGATCCTGAGCAGCGGGATGCCGGGCAGGATTGCCCTGCAGACCAGCTGCTTCGCACCAGACAGGCACTGATCAGCGAAATCAGTGAAATCACCAAGGCACAGAGCGCATTCACAGAGTCCCAGTACAAAAAAGTCACCTCACACCTGCTGGCGCAGTTACAGCGCAACGAAAAGATGCTGAGCTTGTTTGACATGGTGAGGCAGAGCGATCAGTAAATCGGTCGATACCGGCTCTGATGTCAATAACAGCTCGACATCGATGTGATGGATACCAGTGAGAGATCAAGTCGAAAATAAAACATCAATCAGAAGTTGTTAAGGAACAAATTTCTTTCACAGCATACAGATCGCCACCGATTTCCTTTTTCAACAACGAATGCCAGAAAAAAGTCATTCGACGTATCAACGATCTCTTCAAGGACCTATTCCGATGGCACTGAACTCAAGCTCAGGCGCTCAGCGCACACAGCAAGCAGAAGAAAAATCCAGCTCGCCTCTGCGCAAGCTGAAAAAAGCCTTTACGCACTCTGCAAAAACAAGGGAAAAAGAAAAGACAGACAAAAAGCCCACGATAAAAACCAAGGAAAAAAGTTCGCGAATGTCGTGGTCCTATGAGCGTCATGAGAGCGCAACTTCTTCCATGGCGTCGTCGTCCTCCGCAATGACGGCAGTCATGGCCTCTGATACCCGATTTCCACCACTGGCCAGCAGCTATGCAACGCCGCCCGCCCAGATCGATTGGCGGTCTCCGTTGTCCGCACAGTCTTCATTAACAAGCGCCGGTTCATCGACCACGATCACGATCACGACAGGCCATCCACAGTTTCCTCCGACAAGCAGTTATCAGGCAGCCATCCCGACACCGGCCGATGTCTTCTCATATCCGCCGATTCAGTTCCCCTCCCTCGCATCTCCGCGACCGGCCGATCCTGCGCCACCACTGACGACAGCGGCAGCACAACCTGAACCATCGAATGCAGCTCAGGGCAAACCAATCCCAGGCAAAGAAGCAAGCGCTTCAGCAGTGTCTGACGAGATCCCCCGCGTCGAACAAACCCGCCGACTGTTTTCCCTCCTTGAGAGAACCATTGAGTCCCTGATCTGGAATCCGTCCCCGTCGAACTATCAGCAACTCGACGATGTCATGAAAAAAATCGACACATCAGGTCTGGATTTCACAGCAATCGACGCCTCATCGCTAGTGTTGAGAATTCTTGTCAATCCCGGAGAAGAACCTCTCGATACGCTGATCGCATGGATTGCACAACTTGGCTGCCGACTGGTTTCCGGCGCTCGCCCCATGGGATTGAATCGCAGCAGTGTGCTGGAGCGCGCTGTCGAACGAGGCTGGACACAAACGACAAACGCCCTCGCTGCTCGCCTGAATCAGGACAAAGCGCTGCGGGAACATACCGGGAATATGTTGGCACGAGCCATGCAGGCCGATAAACCGATCAGCCTCTTGAACAATGCGCTCCGATTCTCGTCGGATCACTGCGCTCTCGATGGGGGCATTATCGTAAAAATGGTTTCGATATTGGAAAAACATTGGCAATCCGATCCGGACAATGATCTGCATCGCGCCAAATTTGTTGCACTTTTCGAAGAAACCGTTCGACAGAAACAGGAAACCTTGCCGATCGCGGCCCTGCTTCAGGTCGCTGTGAAATTACATCATGCGCCGATGGCATTGACGATGCTGCAGTTAAATGCAAACACCGAGTATCTCGACGAGGGTGGCAAGACGGTCATTGATCTGGCGCTGGAGGCACAGCAAGCATTGATAGAAAAAATCGATGGGCTGCGTGCGAATGCACAAGGCATGGATCCGGCGGACTACAAGACCAAGCTTGGACAATATCAGACTATGTTACGGTCAAACCAGCGCATACTCGATGCGCTTGACGATATCCTCTCGACAAACGACAAGACATTCTCGGAATAACTCCGCGCAGGAAAAAACGGCCAATCATCTGGCCGTTTTTTATCAACAGGCAAAACAGCGCTTATCGATCAATACGTCTCCACATGGAAGCGCCCCTCCTTCACCATCGTCCGGTGCAGCGCTTCCCAGTCCATGCCGGATGTTGCACAGATATCGTGCAGCGCTTCCATCACACCGGCTTCCATGCCCTTCAGGCCGCAGATATAGACATAGGTATCGGCTTTCAGCAGGTCAGCCACCGCAGGCGCGGTCTCGCGCATCTTGTCCTGCACGTAGCAGCGCGGCTCGCCGGGCAGGCGAGAGAATGCAAAATGCTTGTCGATCAGGCTCGGCGGCAGCTTCAGCAAGGGCCCAAAGTACGGCAACTCATTCGGGTTGCGCGCGCCAAAGAAAAGCATCAGCTTACCCTCCACCGGCTTGCCCTGCGCCTGCAAACGGCGGCGATATTCCGTCATCGCACGCATCGGTGCTGCGCCCGTCCCGGTACAAATCATCAGCAGGTTCGAGCCGGCATGGTTCGGCATCAGGAAGCGATCGCCAAAGGGTCCGGTCACCTGCACGCGGTCACCCTTCTTCAGGTCGCACAGATAGTTCGATGCAACGCCTTTGATGAGCTTGCCGTCCTGCTCGCTGATGACGCGCTTCACTGTGAGCGCGAGATTGTTATAGCCGGGGCGCTCGCCATCGCGCGGGCTGGCGATCGAATACATTCGCAAATAGTGCGGCTTGCCCGACGCATCCACGCCCGGCGGGAGGATACCGATCGATTGACCTTCCAGCACCGGGAACAGGTGATTGCCGAAATCCAGCACGATGTGCCGGATGTCGCTCTCTGCATCGTCGGCCGTCAGCCGGTAGTTGCCTGCGACGGTGGCCGTCACCGGAGTACGCAGGTCAAACAGATTCAGATGCGGCTTCTCGGCCGAATGCGGCGCTGTCAATGAGGTCGCGGAGATCGCTGCATTCTGCTGCTGCGCCGGCTCCGGCGTGACGATAGCCATCACTTCACCTTGGAGCGCCTGCTCTGGCGGCAGCTCGTCCCAGCCGAGCTGATCCTCGACCGAGTAGGCATTCGATTTCGGCACGGTGCGCCAGTGATCGATGGAACCGGTCGGGCAAGGCGGCAGACAGGCATTGCAGCCATTGCAGATCGCCGGATCGACCACGTAATTGCGATCATCATGCGTGATCGCATCGATAGGACAAGTCTCTTCGCAGGTATTACAGCGTATGCAGACCTCGGGATCGATCAGGTGCTGACGGATCAGCACCTCGGTTTCCATCGCGCTCATCGGTATCGTCCGATCAGTTGAAGCGCACGTAATCAAAATCGACCGGCTGGCGGTTGATGCCAATGGCAGGGGGCGCAATCCAGTTCGCCATCTTGCCCGGCTCGACCACGCGACCCATCAGCGACGCAACATACGCCCGGTCTTCTTCGCTGGGCAGCCAGTGACGCACATTCGCCTGCCATTCAGCCTCGGAAATGATGCGCCCGTCGGGCGAGACACGCATGCCTGCAAACGAGCCAATGTGGCGATTGAACGCCTTGTGGGGCGCCTGCAGGCGGAAAGCGATACCCGCTTTTTCGAGCACCTTGTTCCAGCGATTGATGCCGGCGATGGAATCCTTGATGTAATCGTCGCGCAGCACTTCATTCAGCGCGTTGAGCATCGGTACTTCTTTTTCGATCAGCTTGCCCTCCCTGACTTCGAGGATCTTGTAGTGGTCACCCTTGAGCTGGTGATCGTCAGTCCGCTTGGTCTCTTCATAACGCCCCTTCAGACCGGAGCTGTAGAACGTCGCCGCATTCGATGACTGGTCGGCGCCGAACAGGTCGATAGTCACGCTGAAGTGGAAGTTCAGATAACGCTGTATCGTCTGCAGATCGATGACGCCCTGCTGACGCACCTGCTCCGGATCTTCGATGCCGTGCTGCTTCATGATCTCGCAGGTGCGCTGGATCGTGCGCGAGACACCGGACTCGCCGACGAACATGTGATGCGCCTCTTCGGTCAGCATGAAGCGGCAGGTGCGGGAGAGCGGATCAAAACCGGATTCGGCGAGTGCGCACAGCTGGAACTTGCCGTCGCGGTCAGTGAAGTAGGTGAACATGTAGAACGCC
>JACCEC011365164.1_pt1 | contig 18791 bp, 18 predicted proteins | sample 7450121 | NCBI WGS metagenome assembly JACCEC01 (sample SAMN15323455, study PRJNA562643) | freshwater metagenome | isolation source: river surface water | place: USA:Blue River Watershed | collected 2017-08-18 | reverse complement strand
GTCCATTATCGCATGCTCAATGGCTCCAAGGGGGCCGCGGTGCAGGGGCCGCGCATTCAGGCGGACCGTAAGCTGTTCCAGGCGGCGATACACGCGCTGCTCGAGGCCCAAACGGGGCTGGAGATTATCGAGGGCGAGGCGCAGGCGCTGCATCAGGAATCGGGGCGCGTCGCCGGGCTGTGCCTTGCCGATGGCACGGTGCTCCGCGCGCCGGCTGTCATTCTGGCCACGGGCACCTTCCTCAATGGCCGCATGTTCTGCGGGGAGGATCAGCGCACCGGTGGCCGGGTGGGGGAGGCCGCAGCGCTCTCGCTCGGCACGCAATTGCGCGCGCTCAACCTGCCCATGGGGCGGCTGAAAACCGGCACGCCGCCGCGACTGGATGGCCGGACGATCAATTGGGCGGCGCTGGATGTGCAAGCGTCGGACGGCGGCGACTGGACTTTTTCGGACCTCACACCCGCCCGCACCGCGCCGCAACTCTGGTGCGCCATCACCCGCACCACCCATGCCACGCATGATGTGATCCGCAATGCGCTGGACCGATCGCCCTTATTCTCGGGCGCGATTGCGGGGCAGGGCCCGCGTTATTGCCCGTCGATTGAGGATAAGATTCACCGCTTTGGCGACCGCGATGGGCATCAGGTGTTTCTGGAGCCGGAAGGGCTGGATGATGCGCTGGTCTATCCCAATGGCATTTCCACCTCTTTGCCCGCCGATGTGCAGCAGGCCTTTTTGCAGACCATCCCGGGGCTGGAACAGGTCCGCATCGCGCAACCGGGCTATGCCGTGGAATATGACCATATCGATCCGCGTGCCCTGCACCCCACGCTGGAAATCCGGGCGTTGTCGGGGGTATTCTGCGCCGGGCAGATTAATGGGACGACCGGCTATGAAGAGGCATCGGCCCAGGGGCTGGTCGCGGGCCTGAATGCGGCGGCCCAGGTGCTTGGCCGGTCGCCCTTGGTGCTCGACCGGGCAAGTTCCTATATCGGGGTGATGATTGATGACCTTGTTCTGCAAGGCATCACAGAGCCCTATCGGATGCTGACCGCGCGGGCGGAATATCGTCTGCGGCTGCGGGCGGACAATGCAGCGACGCGCCTCACCCCGCTTGCGCTGGAGATGGGCTGCGTGTCGGCGGCGCGGCGGGACTGGTTTGTTTCACGTGAAACACAGCGGACCCGGCTGCGCGCCGCGCTTGACCGCGTCGTGACGGGGCAGGCGCTGAGCGCGCTGGGCATCGCCGTGCGGGAACCGGGCGCGCGCCAAAGCCTGTTTGATTGGCTGCGCTTCATTGCGCTGGATCCGGCGCAGCTCGCCATGCTCTGCCCCGAAGCGGCGGAAACGGCGCCGGCGATCCTTGCCGAAATGATCGAAGACGCGCGCTATGCCCCCTATATTGCGCGGCAAGAGGCAGAGATCCGCGAGATGCGCGCCAATGAGGGCATTGCGCTCCACCATGTGGATTTCCGCGCTATTCCCGGCCTGTCCCATGAAATGGTGGAGCGGCTGGAGGCGGCGCGACCCGCGACATTGGGCGCGGCAGAGCGGGTGCGCGGCATCACCCCGGCGGCGCTGGCGGCGATCCTGGTGGCGGCAAAGCGGCGGGCGGCGTGACCGAGGATGAAGCCCAAGCCTGGCTGGTGGATCAGCTGGGTGTTTCACGTGAAACATTGGACCGGCTGGCGGCCTATCGCGCGCTGGTGCTGGCGGAAACCGCGCATCAGAACCTGATTGCCCGATCGACCTTTGATGTTTTCTGGGCGCGCCACATTGTCGATAGCGCGCAGCTCCTCCTCCACTGCGACGCCGCCCCTGCGGGAGACTGGCTCGATCTGGGGGCCGGGGCGGGCCTGCCGGGCATTGTTCTGGCGCTGCTCAGTGACCGTCCGGTCCATCTGGTGGAGGAGCGCAAAGGCCGTATCGGCTTTCTCACCCGCGTCGTCGCCGCGCTCGATCTCCGCCACGCGACGGTCCATGGCTGCAAGGTTGAGGCACTGCGCCTGCCGCCGGCAGCGATCATCACCGCGCGTGCCTTTGCCCCTTTGCCGCGGCTTTTGGCGCTTGCCCACCGATTTTCAACGCCCGAAACCTTATGGCTCTTGCCCAAAGGCCGCTCTGCGCGCGATGAGGTGGAAAAGGTCCGCGGAACGTGGCAGGGTGTGTTTCACGTGAAACACAGCATCACCGATGCCGAAGCCGCGATCCTCGTGGCGCGGGGCGTGAAAAAGGGTGCAGGCCAATGATCCGGATTGCCGTCGCAAATCAGAAGGGTGGCGTGGGCAAAACGACCACGGCGATCAACCTGGCCACCGCCATGGCGGCGATTGGGTGGCGCGTGCTGCTGGTGGACCTGGATCCGCAGGGCAATGCCTCAACCGGGCTTGGTGTCGGGCAGGGGCAGCGCACGCAATCCAGCTATGATGTCCTGATGGGTGAGGCGAACATCGTCGATGCAGCGATCCAGACACGGATTCCCGGGCTTTCGGTGCTGCCCGCGACGGTCGATCTGTCGGGCGCCGAGGTGGAATTGGTGGAGGTGCCGCAGCGGTCCCACCGCCTGAAATCCGCGCTTGATGACAGTCCCGCCGGGCAATGGGATATCGCGATTATTGATTGTCCGCCCTCTTTGGGCCTGTTGACGATCAACGCGCTGGTCGCGGCGCAATCGCTTTTGGTGCCGCTGCAATGCGAATTTTTCGCGCTGGAAGGGTTAAGCCAGCTTTTACAGACATTTGAGCGTATCCGCGCCAAGTTTAACACGGATTTGTCGATCCTTGGCGTCGTGCTGACCATGTATGACCGGCGCAACCGCCTGACTGAACAGGTGGCCGATGATGTGCGCGCCTGTTTGGGCGAGGCCGTGTTCACCACGGTTATTCCGCGCAATGTGCGCCTGTCCGAAGCGCCCAGCCATGGGTTGCCCGCACTGATTTATGACCATCGCTGCTCTGGATCGGAAGCCTATATGGCGCTTGCCCGTGAAGTTGTGGCGCGTTTGCCCAAAGTGAAAGTGGCTGCATGAGCGACGAACCCCAAAATCCCAAGAAACGCACTGGTCTGGGCCGTGGCCTGTCCTCATTGCTTGGCGAAATTCAGGCCGAAACCGCAACCCCCGTGTCGGGGCGGGCAGATGGCGGCACCCCTGTGCCGGATGGCGTCCGGCTGGTCCCTGTGGCGAGCCTGCAACCGCTGCCCGATCAGCCACGCCGCAATTTCGATGATGATGCGCTGGATGAACTGGCCCGCTCCATCACCGCTTTGGGCGTGTTGCAACCGATTGTGGTGCGCGATCTGGGCGGATATTTTCAGATTGTCGCGGGGGAACGACGCTGGCGCGCGGCGCAGCGGGCGCGGCTCCATATGGTGCCGGTCATCGTCAAAACATTTGATGATCGCACCGCGCTTGAAATCGCGTTGGTTGAAAATATCCAGCGGGAACAGCTCAATGCCTGGGAAGAGGGCGAAACCTATCGCCGCCTGATCGAAGAATATGGCCATAGCCAGGACGAATTGGGCCGGATTGTCGGGAAATCGCGCAGCCATATCGCCAATTTGATGCGCCTGCGGAACCTGCCGCCGCGCGTCCATGGCTGGTTGGTCGCCGGAGAGATCACCATGGGCCATGCCCGGGCCTTGCTCCAGACCGAGGATCCCGAGGGTCTGGGCCGCCAGATCATCGCGCGTGGCCTGTCTGTGCGTGAAACCGAAGCGCTGGTGAAGAAAAGCCGCAGCAGCAGCCAGCGGACGCCACAAAGCCGCGCTGCAAGCGCGCATCAGGCCGATCTGGCGGCGCTGGAGCGGCAATTGAGCGATCTTTTGGGGTTGAAGGTGCGGATCAGCCATGGCGCACGGGGCGGCGCGGTGACGTTGGGCTATTCGTCGCTCGATCAGCTGGATCTGATCTGCCAGCGCCTGTCTGGAGAGCGGATCTAACCGATCAGCGCGGGCCGGCGACCGGTTTGGCGGGCTTGGCCTCTTGCAACAGCTTTAAAATCACCCCGGCGCGGGGATCGCGCGTGGCATAATCCAGCGCCGATTGCCCGGTTGCGCGGTCCGTTTTGGCGGGATTGGCGCCAGCGGCCACCAACAGGCGGACGAGCGCCACATCCCGTTTTTGCACGGCCAGGATCAGCGCCGTTTCCCCCTGGCCATTAATGCCATCGACCTGCGCGCCGCGTTTCAACAGGATATCGGCGCCTTCCACAAAGCTGATCAGCGTGGCGGCAATCAACGGCGTATTGCCATCGCGGTCGCGGATATCGGGCTTTGCCCCGCGCGACAGCAGGAAGGCGAGCCATGTCGCATCCCGGCGCTTCACGACGATATGCAGCGCGGTTTCCCCGGTGGAGACATCGCGGGTATCGACAATGACCGTGCCCGGTTTGCTCAGGAATTCGGTGGCTTTGGCGCCATCGCGATCGCGCACCGCCTTCAGGAAGTTATAGCTGTCGGAAAATTGCGCATGGGCCATACCCGGCACAAGTGCCGGCAAGAGCAACAGGGGGGCCAGAAGTCTTGCGATCAATTTGTTCATGTCGATATGCCCACATGGTCTGGTTATTCGGCGCTTGCGTCCTGCCGCCTAGCAGAGCAAGGCTAGCCGGGCCATGAACAAATTCAAGACTCTCTCTGCCGCGCTTCTTTTGGGTCTGGTGTCCGCCTGTGGCGGCGGGGCAAGCGATGCCGGACCGCCCCCCTTGCAAGGGGCCCGTATGGGCGGGGCCTTCACGCTCCTCAATCAGGATGGCCAGACGGTCACCGATCAGGCCTTTGCCGGGTCCTATCGGTTGATTTATTTCGGCTATAGCTTTTGCCCGGATGTCTGCCCCACGGATGCCGCCGTCATGGGCAAGGCCATGCGGCTGTTTGAAAAGGCAGAGCCGGCGCGCGCCAAAAAGGTCGTTCCGATCTTTATCACGGTTGATCCGGCGCGCGATACGCCGCGTGTGCTGAAGGAATTTGTCGGCAATTTCCACCCGCGCATGGTTGGCCTGACGGGCAGCGTGGCGCAGATTGATGACGTGGCCCAGCGTTATGGCGTCGCCTTTTTGCGCGATAAGCCCAATGCGCAGGGCGCCTATCTGGTGGATCATGCCCGGATGATCGTGCTTTATGGTCCGCAAGGCGAACCCATTGCGATCATGCCGCAAAATACCGGTGAAGACGCGGCCCAGCGCATGGCGGATGAGCTGGCACGCTGGGTGAAGTAACAGCATATGGCCGGTCATTATTGGGAAGATAAGCCGCTGGAGGCGCTGGACCGGGCGCAATGGGAATCGCTGTGCGATGGCTGTGGGCGCTGCTGCCTGCACAAGCTGGAAGATGAAGATACGGGGGAGGTTTACCCGACCAATGTCGCCTGCCGCCTGCTGGACCGGCGCGCAGGCCGCTGTTCGGATTATCGCAACCGCTTTGCCCAGGTGCCCGATTGCATCCGCCTGACGCCCGCCCGGTTGCAGGATCTGGACTGGTTGCCGCCCAGTTGCGCCTATCGCCTGCGTGCCGCGGGCCAACCCTTGCCCGATTGGCATTATCTGGTCTGTGGCGATCGCGAAGAAATTCACCGCCGTGGCATGTCGACCCGCGGCTGGACGATTTCCGAAGTCGATGCCGGGGACCTTGAAAATCATATTGTTGAGCGCTGGCCCGGCACCGAATGATCGACGATCTCGACATTGTCCGCAAGGCGACTGCCCGCCGGATGAAGCTGACGGTCGATCCCCGAACGGGCCGTGTTCGATTGGTTTTGCCCAAGCGCGCCGCCCTGGCCCCGGCGCTGGATTGGGCCCGCGCGCATGAAGGCTGGATCGCCCGGCAAAAGGCGCGTCTGCCCGATCCCTGGCCGATCCTGCCCGATATGATGGTCCCCTTTTTGGGGCAGGATCACCGGCTGGACTGGGCCGAAGGCCATCCCCGCCAGCCCCAGCGCTGCGATGGCGTGATCCAGATGGGCGGGCCACGGGATCTGATGCCGGCGCGGCTGTTGCGCTGGCTGCGTGCCGAGGCGCGGCAGGTTCTGGAGGCAGAGACACGGGCCATTGCCGCCGACCATGGTCTGAGCGTGCGGGATATTGGCGTGGGCGATCCCCGGTCACGCTGGGGCAGTTGTTCCAGCAGCGGCGATATCCGCTATAGCTGGCGGCTTATTCTGGCGCCAGATTTTGTCCGCCGGGCCACTGTCACGCATGAACTGGCGCACCGCGTGCACATGGACCATAGCCGCGCCTTTCATCAATTGGCCGCGCAGCTTTATGGCGGGGATCCCGCCCCGGCGCGGGATTGGCTGCGCCGCAATGGCGCCAGACTTTACTGGTTCGGGCGCGCGGGCTGAGGCTCGCGCCGCTGCGGCGTGGCTTGCGGACGGCTGTTGGCGGTCGAGGGCGGATTGGCCTGGCGCGTCGGGGCCTGGGGGGTGCGCGCAGGCTGCGCCTCGGGCCGGGCGGGCGCGTTATCGCGGCGGGCGGGTGCCGGGTCTCGCCGTGTCGCTTCTTCGATGATGCGGCGATATTCGGCATCTTCATCGATTTGCGGGACGGCTGGCGCCGCGCCATCGCTGTCATCGGCTTCCAGGCTCAGCGGATCGCCGAAATAGGCCTCTTCATCGCTTTCCAAAAGCCATTCCGGCAACGTGACTTCGGTTTCGAACTTTTCCACCGGGCGGGTGGCCACGGCCTGTTGCATGAAGGCGGCAAACGCCATGGCCGGCGCGCGTCCGCCCTGCAAATCGCGCACGGGCCGGGCATCGTCGCGGCCCATCCACACGCCCGTTGTCAGGCCGCTGGAAAAGCCCATGAACCAGCCATCCTTATTGGAGGAGGTGGTGCCGGTTTTGCCCGCGACTGGCCGTCCGATTTGGGCGGCGCGGCCGGTGCCGGCGCTGACCGCGGTTTGCATCATATCGGTCATGCCCGCGGCGACCCAGGGATCTACCAGCTGCAATTCTTCCGCCTTTGGCCGCTGATATAAAAGCTCACCCGATGTCGTTGTGACCTTCACAATGCCATAAGGCGTCACCGACTTGCCCTTGGCGCTGATGACGGCAAAGGCGCGGGCCAGATCCAGCAGGCGGACATCGGACGTGCCAAGCACCATAGAGGGTTCGGTATTGATGGGCGTTGTCAGCCCCAGCCGCCGGGCAATCGATGCAATGGCCGGGGTTCCCACCTGTTGGCCAATTTGCGCCGCGATGGTGTTGATGGAATAGGTAAAGGCCGTCCGCAGCGTCATTTCCCCGCGATATTCCTTGGTGCTGTTGCGCGGGCTCCAGCCATTGATGTTGATCGGTTCATCAATCATCTTGGTGTCGGGCGTCATCCCGGCTTCCAGCGCGGCGAGATAGACGAACAGCTTAAAGGCCGATCCGGGCTGCCGTACCGCCTGTGTGCCGCGATTATAGATGGACGACACATAATCGCGCCCGCCAATCATCGCACGCACCGCGCCATCGCGGTCCAGCGCAATCAACGCGCCTTGCGCGCCTTCGGGCGCATAGCGTTTGATGGCGGCATCGGCCGCGGCCTGCATCTTGGGATCAAGGGTGGTCCACACGTCAATCGGCGCATGGCTTTCATCGATCAGCCCTTCCAGCTGCGGCAAGGCCCAATCGGTGAAATAGCGCACGCTGTTTTGCTGCGGCCCCGTTGCCAGCCGGACATTTTCCGGCCGGGCAGAACTGGCAATGGCCGGGCTGATGACGCCCGCATCGGCCATGACGTCCAACACCACTTTGGCGCGGCCGACCGCTGCCTTGGCATCGGCGGTGGGCGAATAATTGGATGGCGCCTTGACCAGCCCGGCGATGATCGCGGATTCCTCAAGGCTCAGGCTTGAGGCGGGATGGTCAAAAAAGCGGCGCGATGCGGCATCAATGCCATAAGCGCCGCCGCCAAAATAAACGCGGTTCAGATAGAGTTCGAGGATCTGGTTCTTGGAATATTTGGCCTCCATCGCCATGGCGAGGATCAATTCCTGCCCCTTGCGGCCAAAGGTGCGCGTATTGGTCAAAAACAGGTTGCGGGCCAGCTGCTGGGTGATGGTGGAGGCGCCTTGCGCCCAGCGGCCGCGCACCAGGCGCACCTGCACCGCGCGCGCCATGCCAATCGGGTCAACGCCCGGATGATAGCGAAAGCGCCGATCCTCAACGGCGATCATCGCATCGACCATGACGCCCGGAATCGTCCCATAATCCAGCCATTCGCCGTAAATGGGGCCAACCGACAGGACGACCTGCCCATCGGCCCCGCGGACGCGGATCACCTGACCCAGCGTATCGCGGCTGCGCAATTCCGGAAATTCAGGCAGCGAGGAATAGGCAAAGCCCACCGCGCACAGCAGCCCGAACAGCAAGATGCTGCCGGTGATCAGCCCAAAGCGAACCAGGCGGCCAAAAAAGCCACGGGTGCGGGGCGGCGGCGGAGGTGAAGGGCGGGCGCGCGAACTAGCCATGAAGCCCCTTCTTAGGCGGTCGCGAGTCGCGGAGCAAGACGCAGGGCGGCTGGGGCCTAGTCGGCCGAGTCAGCGTCGCCATCGCCTTCAAAATCCAGCGAAACGCTGTTCATGCAAAAGCGCAGGCCCGTGGGCTGGGGGCCATCGGGAAAGACATGGCCCAAATGCCCGTCGCACCGGCCACAGCGCACCTCCACCCGCACCATGCCATGCGACCGGTCCTCAACCATGGTCAGGCAATCATTGGCAACAGGGGCATAAAAGCTGGGCCAGCCCGAACCGGAATCATATTTGGTGTCGGACAGGAAAAGATCCGCCCCGCACCCGGCGCACCGATAAACGCCTTCGGCCTTGTGATTGGTCAGCGCGCCGGAAAAGGCCCGTTCTGTCCCCGCCTGGCGCAGGACATGATATTGTTCCGGGGTCAGGCGCGCGCGCCATTCGGCATCGGTGAGCAGCAGTTTTTCCATGGCCTGTATCTGAACCCGATTGCCGCCGGCTTCAAGCCCCCGGCGTGACGCGCGTTGCCCGTGCCAAGCCCGCGGCCAGGCTGGGCAGATGCCGCAGCAGATGGGTAATGGCGCGTCCGCCGGCGGGTCTTTCCCCCAGCCGCCAGGCCAGCGTCGCCAGACCCACGGGCCGGGCGGTCCGCCGGGCAAAAAGCGGCTGCCAATCAGCGCCGCCAAGTCCTTGTAAATAGGCGGCGGCGGCGCTTTCCCCACTGGCCAGCGCAATGCCATTGCCCTCCCCCGCCAAAGAGGGGATGACCGCGCATTGATCCCCCAGACGGAACAGCCCTGCCGCATCCGCACCGCGTTGCCGCCAGCCATAAGGCACTGCCGCAATCGCATCGATCGGGGTTTGCGCCGAAAATCCCGCCAGCCGATCGCCAAAGTGCGGATGGTCTGCCGCCAGCCGATGCAGCAAAGCCGCCGGATCGCGCCCCGATTCGCTGAGCAGCGATTTGCGCAGGGCCAGGCAGATATTGGCGCTGCCATCTTCTTGCAGTTCAATCCCCGCATAGCCGCGATCAAATAAATGGAGTTCAATCGCATCGGCAATCTGGGCGCTGCGATGTGCCGACGCGGGCAGGCGGATGCGCAGGCCCAGGGCCGGGTCGGTCGCGGTGCGGGGCCGTTCAGCCCCTTTCAGATCATGTTTGCCCGTGGCCAGAAACAGGGCGTCGGCCTGATCCTTCACCTCATCCAGATGGCGCACGGTCACGCCGCGGTCGAGCCCGGCCCCGGCGGCCTGGGCCGCGGCAATCAACGCGGTATCCATTGCCCGGCGCGACACGCCAAAAGCGGGTTCGGGCAATGCGGCTTCGGCCATGGCGGCCCCGGCAAAAACGCGCAGGCGATGGATGGGGTGGCCGCTGATCGCAACCCCCAGCCGGTTGAGCGTCGCCATGGTCCGCCAGCTGAGAAAGCCGCCGCACAGCGCATCGCCCGTGTCGCGGGCGCGTTCCAGAATCAGCGGTTGGGCGCCGGCCCGTGCAAGGCCAATGGCGGCGGCGCAGCCGGCGGGCCCGGCGCCAATGATCAGCGGATTTTTGCGACGCATAGGCGGAAGGGAAAGGCGCGAAAGACACGGGCATCGGCAATGCCGGCTTCGGCCAAAATGGGGGGCCATTCGGCCGGGCGATAGGATCTGGCGATCGACAGGCGGCCGTCTTCGCGCACGATGCGGTGCCATCCCGCCAGCCGCGCCAGCACAGGATAGCCCAGCCAGGCGACGCCATGGCGGTGCAGATCATTGATGAACCAGCCGCGCTCTGCCTCCTGATCCATGAAGGTCAGAAAGGCGATCAACTGGGCGTGCGTCATATGATGGGCCACCAGGCTCGACAAGACGACATCCCATCCCTGCCCGGCCAGATCGGCATAATCCCCGGCCAGATAGCGAATGCCCAGCGCCTCTGGCGTGCGGGCATGGGCAGCAGCGACGCTGCGGGCGTTGAGGTCAATCCCGGTCAGCGCGACCGCGATCCCGCGCCGTTTGGCCCAGCGGGCAATGCTGCGCAGCATATCGCCATCGCCAAAGCCGACATCCAAAATCCGCAACGGCGCTGTCTGCCGCGGCAGGCGCCCCAGAAAACGCAGCGTTGGCGGCCGCGCCAGCGTGACGCTGTTCACCCGGCCAAGATCGCGCAACACACGATCATAAACAGCGGGCGGCAAATCGGGATCATCCATCTGCTCGTCGCATTGGGCGCGCAGGGTCAACATGGCGCGACCTGCCGAAAGCGAAAGCCCTCCGCGGCCAGGCCCGGCCCAAAGGCCAAGGCCACACCGCGGGTGACCGGATGATCCATAAAATGGGCAAGCACGAACATCAGCGTGGCGGACGACATATTGCCCCCGGCGCGCAACACATTGCGGGATGGCGCCAGCGCGTCTGCACCCAGGCCCAGCCCCTGTTCCACGGCATCCAGAATGGATCGGCCACCGGCATGGACCGCCCAGCCATCGACGGTTGCGGCATCCCCCCCTGTCAGGACATCGGCAAAGGCCCGATCCTGCAGCGCCGTTGCAATCCGCGCGGGCACCTGCCCCGATAAATGCATGACAAAGCCCGTGTCGCCAATCGTCCAGCGGATCAGATCGGCCGATTGCGGCAGGGTGGTGGCAAAGGGATGGTCGATCGCCAAACCGGCCCCCGTGGCCGAAACCAGCGCCGCTGCCGCGCCATCACCAAAGTGCAGCATCGCCAACAGCGATTCAATCTCGCGCGTGTCGTTGAGATGCAGGGAGGACAGCTCAACCGTCACCACCAGCACCTGGGCGCTGGGTGTTGACCGCACGATGTGCATCGCGCTGCGCAGGGCCGACACCGCGGCATAACAGCCCATAAAGCCGACCAGCAGCCGCTCCACCGCCGGGGACAGGCCCAGCCGGGCCGCGATGATCTGATCGATACCGGGGGCGACAAAGCCCGTGCAGCTGGCCACCACCAGATGCGTCACGCCCGACAGATCGGCCTGAAGCCCGGCAATCGCTTGCAGGGCAAGGGCGGGGGCATGGTCTGCATAAAGCGCCATGCGCGCCGCTGTGCCGGGCGCAGGGCCATCGTAAAAGCCGCCGGGCGACACCGGGGACCCGCCATCGGGCGTGGGGGGCAGAACGGCAAAGCGATGCGCGATCCCCGACCGATCGGCCATGCGGCGAAACAGGCTGCGATGCCGGGCATCGGCAAGCCGGCCCTCTGCCCAATCGACAAAGGCGCCATGAATATCATGGTCTGGCCGCGCGGTTGCCAGCGCGGTGATGCGGGGAAGGGCCGTGGTCACGCCAACCTTTCTGCCGCCCATGCGACATAGAGAAAGCAAAGCTTATCAGGCGTATCGCCAAAGGCCATCCCCTCATTGCGGGGGCGGGCCGATCGGCAGATGTCAGGGGTGGCCGGTGGGGCCGTGTGATGCCGGATCAGCGGAAATTATCGGCGTAGCTTTGCAGCTTCAGAACACGCGGGGCGGCGGGCACGACATGATAGGTCAGGCCGTGCTTTTCGGCATAGGCCTGCGCCGCGTCCAGCGTCGGGAAGGTCAGGGTGACTTGGCTGCGCGTATCGCGCGACCCGGCCCAGCCCATCAGCGGATCGGGCCGCTGGGCATCTTCGCGTTCAAATTCCAGCACCCAGCTGCCCGTGCCATAGCGGCCGGACTGCATGGCGTTTTTGGTTTTTTGGATAATGCGTGCCTGCGTCATGGCCGCCCTTTCCCTCAATCGGGCGTCGCAATCAAGGGGAAAGACGCCACCGGCCCGCTGCGCCTTAATCGGCCGGGGGCTTCAGTTCCTGGATCTGCCGTTCCAGATTGCTCAGCAAGGGTTCGACCATCGCCTCATCCAGCCCATGGACAAGGCGGTTGATCGCCATGCCTTCAATCGTCTGTTGCGACAGGGCGAGCGCGAGATCGAAATTGCTGCGGTTCTTTTGCCATTCGGGAAAGGCCTCAATCGACAAGGCATAGCGCCGTTCACGAAATTCGGCCTGGGCAGGCTCAAGGATCCGCGCCAGCCCCTGATCGGTGCGGGCCGCAATCGACAATTCGTGAAAGGCGGTGAAGCTTGGGCTCGACAGCTGGTTCCAATAAGCGCGGACGACCTCATGGACATCCCGGCTGACAATCTTGCCAATGCGCCGAATGGCCCGCAGCCGCTTTTCATGCAGCTCCGCAATCACCGCGTGCATCAAGGCTTCGCCATTTTCAAAATGATGGAGCATCGCGCCGCGCGACAGCCCGGCCTCTGCGGCAACGCGGGCGGTGGTTGTCCGCGAATAGCCAAATTTGACGAGGCAACGAATGGCGCCTTCAATCAGGCGCTTCTTCGTCTGCTCACTCTTGAGCCACTGCAGCGTTGGCGCTGTCGGCGCTGCGCCTGTGGCTGGCCGTTTGCTGATGGCCGTTTGCTGCAATTTCCGAAGGGCTGTCATCATTTATGCTCGTTAGACGGTTTCGTAAAAGCTGAGGTCCATGTCCTTGGCCAGACATGCGAGGATCGGGGGGACAAGGCGATCGTGAAAATCGATGCCCATATGATAATCGAATGCGGCTTCTGATTTGAACGTCGCAATGCAGAAATAGGTGCAGGGCTCATCTATCGACTTGAACAGTTCATAGACTTCGCAATCGGGTTCATGCGCGTGAACAAGGGTGCGCAATTCGGTTTGCAGCGCTTCCAGTTCGGCGGCCTTTTCCGGCTTGGCAACCAGCTTGGCAATGAATGACTTTCTCATAAATCAGGCCTCATTTAGTTCCTGGACAAGGATGTCGCGCAGGCGGAATTTTTGGATCTTCGATGTCGACATTGGCCATTCACGGACGAAGCGCACATGTCGCGGAAGTTTGAAGCTGGCAAGCTTTCCTGCGCAATGCGCGATCAAATCAGCCTCTGTCACCGCCATGCCGTCGTTCAATTCGACAAAGGCCGCCGGCACTTCGACGTAACGTTGATGCGGAATGCCCGTCACCTGCGCCAGTTTGACGGCGGGGTGAGTTTGCAGCACGGCTTCAATCTCAGCCGCGGCGACATTTTCCCCGCCCACCTTCAGCATGTCCTTTGTGCGCCCGTGGAACATGATCTGCCCCTGGGCATCGAAGGAGCCAATGTCCCCGGTGTGGAACCAGCCCTCGGCATCGATCACTTCGGCGGTTTTTTCCGGCGCGTTATAATAACCGGCCAGCATATTCGGCCCGCGCGCAATGATTTCGCCCTGTTCATCGCAGCCGCACTCTTCGCCGGTTTCGACATTGATGATCCGGACTTCCCATTCATCCAGAGGCACGCCCAGCCGCCAGCCCCGCGCTTCCCAGGGGTCGGTCGTCCGGCTTGTGCAGATGGTGCCAGAGCCTTCGGTCAGCCCATAGGTGCCGACCATGATCGTGTGCGGCATGGCCTTGACGATCGCGTCTCTGATCCAGTCGGGCTGCACACCCAAATTGGCGTTCATCAAGCGGACGCTCGACAAATCGGTGTCCGGGAATTTGGGATGTTCGATCAGATCCTGCATGATCGTGACAAAGCAGGGATAAGCGTGCGTTGCCTTTTCCCGTTCCAGCATGGTGAGCGCAACGCCGGCATCGAAATTGGGGATGGTCAGATAAGATCCGCCAATGTCGAGGATCGACACCAGCGGCAAAATCCCCGCGATGTGGAAAATGGGCAGCGGCGACCAGAATTTGTCACCCGGCTGCATGTCATAGCGCCGCCCCAGATTGCGACCATTGCCGACAATGCCGCGATGGCGGATCAGGCAGCCTTTGGGATTGGCCGTTGTCCCTGATGTATAGAGGATCAGCGCGGTTGTATGTGGGTCAACCGCATCGATCCGCGCGTCAATATCTGCCGCCATCGCGTCTGACAGGGGGGCAGATGGCAGCGCCTGGCGCGCCGGAACAAGCCCTGCCGGGCAGGGATCATCGACACAGATGATCGATCGCAGCTTGGGCGCTTCGGGCAGTGCCAGATGTTCGGGATCGCGCGCCGTGGCAAGCGAGGGCAGCGCGTGCATCAACCGCTCACTAAAATCCAGCGCATCCGCCACACGGCCGGTGGTGATCAGGCACACCAGATCCGCATCTTTGACAAGAAAGGCCAGTTCACCGGGCTGGTAGCGCGCATTGACGGGCACAGCGACCGCGCCCGCCATGGCAATGCCGAACATCGCCTCAACAAATTCAGGCCGCGTTGTCAGCAACAGGCCCACATGATCCCCCGGCTGCACACCGCGCGCAATGAGCGCGGCGGCCCAAAGCCGGGCCCGATCATTCAACGCGGCATAGCTGGTTCGCTTGTCCGGAAAGATCAGCGCATCCTCTTGCGGGCGCACAGCGGCGCCGTTTCGCAACAGCGCCCCCAAAGTGTAGATCGCCGTCATGCGGATAAGGGCCTCAGATATTCGCGGGTATATGTTCCATCGATACAGTCGATCATCTGGGTGATGATGTCTGTGCTGGCCGGGTTGGCCTGATGGGCGAGATCTGCCGCCTCATCCACAAAGCTTTCAAAGACCGCAAAGGCATGCGGCGCATCGAGGCGATAAAATTTATACGCCAGCGTACCCGGTTCCTCGGCGGCATTGCGTTCCATCTGCGGGATCAGCGTCAGGAATTCGGCTTCGCGGTCGGCCTTCACCTTAAAGCGCGAGACAAAGGTCCAGCTCATGTCAAATTTCTCCATCGATATAGCGATCAAGCTCGGCATGGAAATGCCGCAGTCTCGCTTCTTGTTCGCTCCAGATCGGCCCGCGAAAACCGCGCGACCGCGACCCTTTTTGGACGATCGGCAAAAGTTCAGAATCCTGGTCCAGAACCTGGCCAAGATTGGGCGGCTCGCCAAGCGGCACGCGTTCAATTTCAGGGCGCGTCATCCCGGTGGTGTCCGTCCCTTCAGCCAGACCCATCCAGGCGGGCGGGCCATAGCCCGGCGCGTCGACATGCGCGAACAGAATGCAGGTGTCATAAGTGAACTGATTGGGATCATCAGGATGCGGCAGGAAGCGATGGATGAAGACCGCTTCTGGATGGCACCCGATCTGCACATTCGGAAAAATGCCATAGATGGTTGAATCGCTCAGCTGGGTGTCGCTGAACTTATCATAATCCAGGCCATATTGCTTGGCGCGCACGCGCTTTGCCGCCTGGATTGCGGCGCGGCTATCCTGCGCGGTGCCCGTAAAGCTATCCGGATCAATCCCGGCGTCGCGCAGCATCATCTTGATGCCCTCATTCACGCTGACCTGGTCCGGGAACCGGGGCGACGGCTGCCCAAAGGGTACGAACTGGCGGCTCATGCCATTGGGGTAGAGATCAATCTGTGTCCGGTCATCCATGACGCCTTGCGTTTCAGGATGGACGGCGTGGAGGTGATAAATCTCGTAAAAAGCGTCAACGCCGCCCTTCCAATTCGCGGCCCAATCGGATTGCTTGTGCTGAATGACATTCATCGCGCCGATGTCATAGGTTTCCAGCTGGGCCGCCACCGGGCCCAGCCACTCGCGCACCGGCGGCAGATCATCACACATCGAAATAAAGACAAGGCCCGCCACCTCTTCGCAGCGAACCGGCGTCAGATTGCGGTCATGGCACAGCGTTTCGGGATGAAAGGAAAATTCATCCGTGACCTTGGTGTTGGTGCCATCCAGCGCGAATTGCCAGCTGTGGAACGGGCAGGTGAAGTTGTTGATGGACCCAAAATCAGCGAGGATCAGCTGGCTGCCACGATGCGGGCAGACATTGTAATGCGCCTTCAGGCGTCCATCGTCGAGGCGCACGACGATGAAGCTTTCCCCGCCAATGTCGAATCGGATGAAATCACCGGCATCGCGCAGATCGCTGGCCGGGCCGGCAAGCAGCCAGGTGCGCGTCCACATCCGGTCCCATTCGGCGGCCTTGTAATCTGCGCCGTGATAGCGCCGCGGGTCGGGCCGGTCGGTTCCATTATCGATTCTGGGCGCCCGATCATTAAAGGGGTGATGCGCGCCCACATGGATATCCCAGAGCCGAAAATCAAAGTTCATCGACGGCACTCCTCTCGCTTATCGGATCCCGACATACACAAAATCAAAAAAACAAACATGATTGATTGTTATTTCGATATGTGACATGCCACAAGCCTCAGGCGGTACAAAAGCCATAAATGGCCGCTGATAAAATCGTATGGGGAGGCTCTTATGGGCAGTAAAATTTTGACTAGCGGTATCGGAACCGGTCTGGTTCTTGCACTTGCATCACCCGCTTTCGCTCAAACCGCTGATGGCGTTTCAGAGGATGGCGGCCTGGCGGACATCATCGTCACGGCAACACGGCGTGACTCTAATCTCCAGACGACGCCAATCGCGATCACCGCCGTTGACCAATCGGTTATTCAGCAAGCCAGCCCCGATAATATCGGCGATCTGGCATCCTTTGTTCCCAATTTCTCGGCAGCAAAGATCACCGGCTTCAACGCAGCATCCTTCGCGATGCGCGGCGTCGGTCAGAACAACATCATCGTTTATTACGAGCCGTCCGTGCTCGTGACCGTTGACGATTTTGTGATGCCCAGCGTTCAAACCCAGTTGCTTGATACGTTTGACGTTCAGCAGGTCGAAGTGCTGCGCGGGCCGCAGGGCACGTTGTTCGGCAAAAACGCCGATGGCGGTGCTGTGACCGTGAAGACCAAGCGCCCGGATCTGGCCAAGTTCGGCGCGGAATTCCGCGTCACCGCGGGCAGCTTCAAATCCTATAGCGGCAATGCGGCTGTGAACATTCCGCTGGTTCAGGACAAGCTCGCGCTGCGGCTGGTCGGCGGTTATGAATATTCCGACGGCTTTATGCACAATGGCGCCTGTTATGGCCCGGTTGGCACCTTCTTGACGACGCCACCGGCGCTGCCTGCAAGCACCGCGAAATTTGTTGGCAAGTCGGGCTGTGGCGATGGCCGTCGTGTCGGCGGCACCGATGTGTTCAACATGCGCGCCAAATTGCTGTGGGAACCCTCAGATAATTTTGAGGCGTTGCTGCAATATGAAATGATCCGCGACAGCTCTGAAACGCCGGCCCCGGTCAACGAAACCCCGGTCAATGGCGGCGGCCGCTTCTTCCTGTTTGATGCGCTCAATGTCGGATCGCGCGGGAATAAGAGCAAGGATCCCATCGACAATGCCGGCGTCACCGATCGGCAGAGCGGCTTGATGCGGATGCAGGATGGCCATGTCGTCAATGTCGACGGCGTCTATCTGAACATGAACCTTGATGTCGGCATGGGCACCCTTACCTCGATCACGGGCTGGCGCAGCCAGCGGTCGCGTTTGCCGAGCACCTATACCGGCCAGGCCCCGCTTGCGAGCGATGGTTCGGTTCTCTCGCTGTTTGACGCCACCCGCGATGACAATCGCAAGACCTGGCAGCAGGAAGTGCGCTTTGCATCGGATCTGGGCGGTGCGTTCGATTTCGTTGCGGGCGGCTTCTACCAAAGGGACAATACCGACTTCTGCGTGAACCAGCTGCTTGGCTTCCTGGACCTCACCGGCGGGCCGCTGCCCTTTGGCGCCTGGAATGACTCGCCCTATCTGCTCTGCAATGCGCAAAAGGCGAAATCGACCGCGCTTTTCGCCGAAGGCACGTTCAAGGTCAGCGACAAGCTCTCGCTGACAGCAGGCGGGCGCTATACCTGGGAACGCAAGACATGGCGCGGGCGCCAGCAGGTGTTCATCCCGCAGCTGGGTGGCGGATTTGATACCAACATCAAAATCAACCGTCCGCTGGATGCCAGTGTTTACAAATATACCGCAGGCGTCGTCACCGTGCGGGCCAGCGACAATGAACCGACATATCGGGTTTCTGCGTCCTATGAGGCGGGTGACGATACCTTCCTGTACGCCACCTATTCGCGCGGCTTTAAGGGCGGCGGCTTTAACGACCAGATTGGTGGCTTTGGTCCCTTCGGCACCGACCTTGCAGCATTTGCAACAGCGGCTGCTGCGACCAAGCCTGAAAAGGCCGACAGCTATGAAGCTGGGATCAAGACGCAGTTCCTCGACAATCGGGCCCGCGTGAACCTGACCGGTTTCTGGGTGGATTACAGCGATCTTCAAAAGCAGATTGTTGTGCCGATCACAGTTAATGGTCAGCCCAACCAGGTCACCCGCTTCTTCAACGCGGCGAGCGCCCGGGTGAAGGGCATCGAGGCAGAAGCCACGTTGATCCCGACCGATGGGCTGACATTGCGCGGTGTGCTTGGCTATCAGGATGCCAAGTATCGCAAATATGTGACGCCCATTCCCGCGGGCTATGACCTGTCAACGGCGCCTCTGGATCGCGCACCGAAATGGCAGTGGTCGCTGGACGGCACCTATGC
>JACCEC012473240.1_pt1 | contig 18824 bp, 18 predicted proteins | sample 7450121 | NCBI WGS metagenome assembly JACCEC01 (sample SAMN15323455, study PRJNA562643) | freshwater metagenome | isolation source: river surface water | place: USA:Blue River Watershed | collected 2017-08-18 | reverse complement strand
TGGCCTGAGCGCCGAGCGCGAGCAAGGCATCACCATCGACGTGGCCTACCGCTACTTCTCTACCTCCAGCCGCAAGTTCATCATCGGCGACGCCCCGGGCCACGAGCAGTACACCCGCAACATGGTCACGGCGGCATCGAGTGCGGACGCCGCCGTGGTGCTGGTCGACGCCATCAAGCTCGACTGGGCCAAGCCCGCGCTGCAACTGCTGCCGCAAACCCGCCGCCACTCGCTGCTGGTGAACCTGCTGCGCGTGCCGTCCGTCGTGTTCGCCATCAACAAGCTCGACGCCGTGGCCGATGCGGCTGTGGCGTACAAGAATATTGCAGGCGCTCTGGACAAGTTCGCCCAAGAGGCCGGCATCCGCGTGACCGCCGTGGTGCCCGTCTCCGCCCTCAAGGGCTGGAACGTGGTGGAGCGCGAGAACAATGGCCAAAGCGACTGGTGCGGCTACACCGGCCCCAGCCTGCTGGAGATTCTGGAAGACCTGCCCGTCACCCCGGCGGAGACCGAGGTGGCCTTCAGCTTCCCGGTGCAGTGGGTCGAGAAATTCCACGACTCGGGCGTGACCACCCAGGGCCGCCGCGTGTTCTGGGGCCGCGTGGCCACAGGCAGCGTGACGCCGGGCCAGACCGTCAAGGTCTTCCCCAGCGGCCAGACGGCCGTGGTCTCGCAGGTGCTCTCGGCCACGCGCCAGCCGCAAAACAAGGCCGCTGGCCACAGCGCCGGCATCGTGCTCGACCGCGAGGTCGATGTCTCGCGCGGTGACTGGATTCTGGCCGGCGAAGGCGCGCCCGAAGGCCAACGCACGCTCAACACCACCATCGCCTGGATGGACGACGAGCCTCTGGTGCCCGGCCGCGTCTACTGGGCGCTGCACGGCCACCGCTGGGTCAAGGCCAAGGTGCAGCGCGTGGTGCACCGCCTGGACGTGAACACCCTGGCCGAAGAAGAAGCCACCGAGCTGCCCCCCAACGCCATCGGCCACGTGACCCTGGCGCTGCAGGAGCCGCTGGTGACCCTGCCCTTTGCCCAGTCGCGCATCCTGGGCGCCCTGGTGCTGGTGGACACCGCCAGCCACAAGACCTCGGGCGCCGTGCTGGTGAACCGAGTCCTTTAAAATCAGGGTTTTCGACAGGGGCCGGTCTGCCGACCGCCCCGTCCCCCTTGCCAGAGTCCACCATGACCCACGTTGTTACCGAATCCTGTATCCGCTGCAAATACACCGACTGCGTCGATGTCTGCCCGGTGGACTGCTTCCGTGAAGGCCCGAACTTCCTGACCATCGACCCCGATGAGTGCATCGACTGCGCCGTGTGCATCCCCGAGTGCCCGGCCAACGCGATCTTTGCCGAGGAAGACCTGCCCAAGGACCAGCAGCACATGATCAAGCTCAACGCCGAGCTGGCCCAGCTGCCCACCTGGAAGAGCATCACCAAGCGCAAGGCCCCGCTGCCCGACGCCGACGAGTGGAAAGACAAGAGCGGCAAGCTCAAGGAATTGGTCCGTTAACGAAAAATGCCCCCACGCTCTGCACTTCGTGTCATCGCTGCCCCCCAAGGGGGCGAGGCCTCCCTTGAGGCGGCTCGGCGGGAGGCCTGACATGGCCAGCACCCCGATCGACACCGACGCGCTCGTCATCGGGGCTGGCCCGGTGGGCCTGTTCCAGGCCTTCCAGCTCGGCTTGCAGGGCATCGCCTGCCACATCGTCGACGCCCTGCCCCATGCGGGCGGTCAGTGCGCCGAGCTCTACGCCGACAAACCCATTTACGACATTCCCGGCATTCCGGTCTGCACCGGGCGTGAACTGGTCGAGCGCCTGCAGCAGCAAATCGCGCCCTTCAAGCCGACTTTCCACCTGGGCCAAACCGTCGAGACCCTGCAAGCGCAGGACGATGGCCGCTGGCAGGTACAGACGAACACCGGCACCACCTGGGTCGCCAAGACCGTGTTCATCGCCGCTGGTGTCGGCGCCTTCGTGCCGCGCAGCCTGCCCATCGAGGGCCTGGCGCCGCACCTGGGCCGGCACATTTGGTACGGCTCGCAATCTCTGCCCAATTTCCGTGGCCGGCACCTCCTCGTGACCGGCGATGGCGATGCCGCCTTGCAGTGCGCGCTGGATGCGCTGGGCACCGCCGCCAGCGTCACGCTCATGCACCGGCGCGAGCAGTTCAGCGCCGAGCCCGAGCGCGTGGCCGCCTTCCAGGCCGCTGTGGCCGCCGGCCAGATCCGTTTTGTCGCTGGCCAACCCACCGCCCTCATGACCGAAGGCGAGCGCCTCACGGCCTTGCAGTACCTCAACGCCGACGGCCAGGAAGTGCCGCAGCCCTGCGACCAGCTCGTCATGGCCCTGGGCCTCTCGCCCAAGCTCGGCCCGGTGGCGCAGTGGGGCCTGCAGATCGAGCGCAAGCAGCTGGTGGTCAGCACCGAGACCTTTGCCACCAGCGCGCCGGGCATCTTTGCGGTGGGCGACATCAACACCTACCCGGGCAAGAAGAAGCTGATCCTGTGCGGCTTCCGCGAAGCCACGCTGGCCGCTTTTGGCGCCGCCGCCCACCTGTGGCCGCAGGAGAAGACGCTCTTGCAGTACACCACCACCTCGACCACGCTGCACCAGCGGCTGGGCTTGGTCTAAAATCCACACCGCTGCAGCGCGCGCTGCGGCATCCGCTAGGGGTGTTGGCACCTGCCCAGGTGCCGACTGAGAAAGTCCCTTTGAACCTGATTGAGGTAATCCTCGCGCAGGGAAGCCTGACCGATGCACACGGGTCCCAGACCCTTTTTCCGCCCATCGCCAGTCCTCCACTGCCCTGATGCCATCGTGCAGAAAGAGCATGGACCATGTCCACGAACCCCACGCCCTCCGCGGCGCTCTCGCCCGTCGCGCCTGAAGAGCGCGTCTTCGGTTTTTCCGCCCACCTCTCGCTGTGGTTCAGCCTCGGCGTCGGGCTGCTGGTCATGCAGGTCGGCGCCTACCTGGTGCCGGCCGTGGGCACACGCGAGGCCCTGTGGGCCATCGCGCTCGGTTCGCTGATCGGTGCCGGCCTGCTGGGCTGGACCGCCGCCATCGGCACCCGCACCGGCCTGTCGAGCGCGGGCCTGATGCACGCCACCTACGGCAGTGCCTTCGCGCGCCTGCCGGTGCTGCTCAACATCGTGCAGCTGCTGGGCTGGACCGCCTTCGAGCTGGTGGTGATGCGCGACGGCACGATCGCGATCCTGGGCCAGGTCTTCGGCATCGGCTCGGGTCCGCTGGCGATCGTGCTTGCGACGCTGCTGTGGGGTGGCGTGCTCACCTTGCTGATGACTGGCTCCATGCTCACCCTGGTGCGCCGCTTCGTCGCGCGCGTGGGCCTGCCGCTGGTGGTGCTCTCGCTGCTGTGGCTGAGCTGGCACTTCCTGGGCGTGTTGCAGGACAAAGGCGTCGACGCCTTCCTGGCGCGCGAGGGCAATGGCCAGATGGGCATGCTCTCGGCGTTGGGCCTGGTGATGGCCATGCCCGTCTCGTGGCTGCCGCTGGTGGCCGACTACGCGCGCCACGGCCGCGGCACGCGCAGCACGCTGGGCGGCACATGGCTCGGCTACGCCCTGGCCAACGCCTGGTGTTACGCGCTGGGCGTGCTGGTGGCCAGCGTCAGCGAGCCCGGCACCGACCTGGTGACCGCGCTGCTGCTGGCGCAAGGCGGCCTGCTCGCGCTGGGCCTGATCCTGCTCGACGAACTCGACAACGCCTATGGCGATGTGTATTCGGCCGCCGTCTCCAGCAGCAGCCTGCGCCCGGGCCCGCTGCGCCGCTGGGGCGTGTGGATCGCGCTGGCCTGCACCGGCATGGCCATGGTCTTGCCCATGCACAGCCTCGAGCCCTTCCTGCTCATGCTCAGTTCGGTGTTCGTGCCCCTGTATGGTGTGATCCTCGGCCGCCTCGGCCTGGGCGACGCAGCGCAGCCGCAGCGCAACGCGGTCGACCGCTCTGCCGTGGCGCTGTGGCTGCTCGGCGTGGTGGTTTATCACGCGGTCGAGCGCCTGGCGCCGCAATGGGGCGCTTCGCTGGTGGCGCTGGGCCTGTGTTTTGTGCTGGCGGCGCTCACGCGCGCGCGCCCCGTTCAGGCCGCCTGAGATGGCGACCCGCCGCTCACAAAGGCACGCGTTGCGCAGGCAGCGGCGCGTGGCCGTGGTTGAGCGGTCCGTGGCCTTGGCCGGTCTGCACGGCGGCCCCTTCGGCGATGGCGCGCAGGATGTAGGCGCGTGCGCGCTGCACCGCCTCGTCCAAGGCCAAACCCTGCGCGAGCTGCGCGGCGATGGCCGACGAGAGCGTGCAGCCGGTGCCATGCACATTGCGGCTCGCGATGCGCGCCGAGGCCAGGCGCACAGGGCTACGCTCGGGCTGCAGCAGCAGGTCCAGCACCTCGTCGCCAGGCAGGTGCCCCCCTTTGACCAGCACGGCCCGTGCGCCCATGGCCAGCAGGGCGCGGCCCGCGTCTTCCAGCGCGTGCGCGCCCGTGATGGGGCGGCCGATCAGCAGCGCCGCCTCGTCGAGGTTGGGCGTGACCACGGTGCACAGCGGGAACAGCTCGCGCACCAGCACCTCCACCGTTTCTTCGGCGATCAGGCGGTCGCCGCTGGTGGCCACCATGACCGGGTCCAGCACCACGCGCTGCAGGCCGTAGCGCTCGATCGCCCAGGCCACGGTGCGCACCACCTCGGGCGTGTGCAGCATGCCGATCTTGACCGCGTCGACGCCGATGTCGTCCAGGACCGACGCGAGTTGCGCACGCAAAAACTCGGCCGGCACCGCATGGATGGCCTGCACGCCCACCGTGTTTTGCGCCGTGAGCGCGGTGATCGCGCTCATGCCGTAGCAACCCAGCGCGGCAAAGGTCTTGAGGTCGGCCTGGATGCCCGCGCCGCCCCCGCTGTCGGAGCCGGCGATGGTCAGCACGCGCACATAGCGCTCGGTGGGGGGGGTGAAAGGGGCTTGCATGGGCCCGATTATCTGGGAGTTGAAGCATGAGTCATGACGTGGTGGTGCTGGGCGGCGGTCTCATGGGCCGCCTGCTCGCATACTCGCTGGCGGTCCAGGGTGCGCGCGTGCAGGTGCACGACGCGCACGGGCCCGACGCGCTGCATTCGGCCGCGCGCGCCGCGGCGGCCATGCTCGCGCCATTGGCCGAATCGGCCATCACCGAGCTGCCGGTGGTGCAGATGGGCCTGCACGCGCTGGCCCGCTGGCCCGCGCTGCTGGCCACGCTGCCCGCGCCCGTGTATTTCCAGCAAAACGGCACGCTGATCCTCTGGCACCGGCAGGACCAGGCCGAGGCGCGGCGCTTCGAAGGCCTGATCCGCCGCACCCACGCGCAGCTGCCCGCGCTGCCCGCGCCCGAGTCGTTGACGAGCGAAGGGCTGGCCACGCTCGAGCCCGCGGTGGCCGGCCGCTTCGCGCAAGGCCTGTACCTGCCGGGCGAAGGCCAGCTCGACAACCGCCAGCTGCTGGACGCGCTGCTGCTCGCGCTGCAGCAGGCCGGCGTCGATCTGCGCTGGCACAGCCCCATCGAGGGCCACGACGCGGCGAGTCTGCGCGCGACATTTCCCCAAGCCGGTCAGATCGTCGACTGCCGGGGCCTGGGCGCGCGCGTAGCCTGGCGCGAACTGCGCGGCGTGCGCGGCGAGGTGGTGCGCCTGCACGCGCCGGGCGTGACGCTGCAGCGGCCCACCCGCCTGATCCACCCGCGCTACCCGATCTACATCGCGCCCAAGCAAGACGGCCTGTTTGTGATCGGCGCCACCGAAATCGAGACCGAAGACCTCTCGCCCGCGAGCGTGCGCTCCACCCTGGAGCTGCTGAGCGCGGCCTACACCGTGGACAGCGGCTTCGCCGAGGCGCGCATCGTCGAGATCGCCACCCAGGCACGCCCCACCCTGCCCGACAACCTGCCCGCGCTGCGCCCCCTGGGCGATGGCGTGCTGCAGGTCAACGGTCTGTACCGCCACGGCTACCTGATTTCGCCCGCGGTGCACGACGCCGCCCTGCAGTGGCTGGCCACGGGCGAGAGCGCGCTCGCGCGACAATGGGGGCTGCTGTGAACACCCGCATGAACACCCTCACCCTCACCCTCAATGGCCAGGCCCTGCGCCTGCCCGCCGGCAGCACGCTGGCCGACGCGGCGCGCGCCAGCGGCGTGCAGCCGCCGTTCGCGGCCGCGGTCAACCTGCAGTTCGTGCCGCGCGCGCGCTACGCCGAGACCGTGCTGCAAGACGGCGACCAGCTCGAACTGATTTCGCCCGTGACGGGCGGCTGAACACCATGAACGACGCCCAGAACGACGACTTTTTCCTCTACGGCGAACGCCTGCAAAGCCGCCTGCTGCTCGGCACCTCGCGCTACCCCTCGCCCGCCGTGCTGGCGCAGGCGATCGAACGCAGCCGCCCCGGCATGCTCACCGCCTCGCTGCGCCGCCAAACCGCGGGCGGCGAGAGCCACAGCGGTTTTTGGGAACTGCTGCGCGGCTGCGGCGTGCCGGTGCTGCCCAACACCGCGGGCTGCCACAGCATCCGCGAGGTGCTGACCACGGCCGAGATGGCGCGCGAGGTGTTTGAGACCAACTGGCTCAAGCTCGAGCTGATCGGCGACGACTACACCCTGCAGCCCGACACGCTCAACCTGGTGGCCTGCGCCGAGCAGCTCTTGCGCATGGGCTTCAAGGTGCTGCCCTACAGCACCGACGACCTGGTGCTGTGCCAGCGCCTGGTCGACGTGGGCTGTCAGGCCGTCATGCCCTGGGCCGCGCCGATCGGCACCGGCAAGGGCCCCGTCAACCCGCACGCGCTGCGCACGCTGCGCGAGCGCCTGCAGGTGCCGCTGATCGTCGACGCCGGCCTGGGCCTGCCCTCGCACGCCTGCCAGGTGATGGAATGGGGCTACGACGGCGTGCTGCTCAACACCGCCGTCGCCCTCGCGCAAGACCCGCCCGCCATGGCCGAGGCCTTTGCCGACGCCGTGCGCGCGGGGCGCAGCGCGCACCGCGCGGGCGCGATGTCGGCGCAGGACGTCGCGCAACCCAGCACGCCCGTGCTGGGCACGCCGTTCTGGCACCACAGCTGAGGATCGGGCATGGCACTCTCGTTCGCGCAAGACATCCTCGACCACCACAGCGCCCTGCAAACCGGCGAGCCCCGCCCCCTGGCGGACTGCGCCCAGCCCGGTGACGCGGCCGACGGTGCGCTCGGCGCCAACGTGCGGGCCGCCTGCCGCAGCCTGGGCTTTGTGGAAGACGACGCGCGGCTGCTGGCACGCGCCTGGGCGAAGCAGGCCGAGCGCACAGGCCGTGCCGACCCCGCCGCCTGGCCCGATGCGCCCGAGGACTTTGGCGTCGACACCAGGCCGCGCGCCGACGCCTTTCCCGCTTGCCCGCAGCGCCTGGGCCTGTATGCCGTGCTGCCCGACGCCAACTGGGTCGGGCGCATGGCGCAGGCGGGCGTGCCCACACTGCAATTGCGCTTCAAGTCCGAAGACGGCAGCGCCATTGCCCGCGAGGTGCAGGCCGCCGTGCGCGCGGTGCAGGGCACGGCCAGCCGGCTCTTCATCAACGACCACTGGCGCGAAGCCATCGACGCGGGCGCCTACGGCGTGCACCTGGGCCAGGAAGACCTGGAAGGCGCGCGCGAACACCTGCAGACGATTCACGCGGCCGGCCTGCGCCTGGGCCTGAGCACGCACGGCTACGCCGAGCTGCTGCGCGCCGAAAGCGTGGCGCCCAGCTACCTCGCGCTGGGTGCGGTCTATGCGACCACGCTCAAGCGCATGGCGACCGCGCCGCAAGGCCCGGGGCGGCTCGCCGCCTATGCGCGCCTGATGCGCCACCGCCCACTGGTGGCCATTGGCGGCATCGACTTCGCGCGCCTGGACGAGGTGCTGCCCAGCGGCGTGGGTTCCGTGGCCGTGGTGCGCGCGCTGGTGGCGGCCCACGACCCCGAAAGCGAAGCCCGCCGCTTCATGGACCGCATCGCCCAAGGCCAAAGCCCCCTGTGAATCGGGCTATAATGTCAGGCTATTCCCCGATAGCTCAGTCGGTAGAGCGCCGGACTGTTAATCCGTAGGTCCCTGGTTCGAGCCCAGGTCGGGGAGCCAAAACCCAAAGAAAAAAGGACTCAGAGCGATCTGAGTCCTTTTTTTCTGCGTGAACCCCTCAAACCAGGGTTTGGTGGTTTTCCCGCCCGGCTGAGCGTGCGCATGCGGGAAGGCCCAGGCCACCAAGAAGCACTTGCGAAATCTTGGGAATTTACAGTCATATTTTTATGATTTGTATAATCGAAAAATGAAAAATCTTCCGTTTGCCCTGGCGCTGCTGTGCCTGGCCACCCAGAGCGAGGCCCAGGTTCTTTTGCCGCCGGTCGCGATGAACGCCAAGGTCATCGGCGGTGTTCTGCAGGTGCAAACGGCCGACTGCTACCCCTCGACCCACATCGTGGACACCAAGGTCTTCAATCCGAGCGACCGCCTTTATGAAGGACAGGTGCAGCTGATGGCCGTCACGGCAGAACGGCAGGAACAGGTGACCCGAAACTTCAAACTCGCCCCGGGGCGGGCCGAGCGCATCGCCTTCGACTTTGGCAAAAACATCTGCAAAACCGCGACCGAGCTGCGCTTTCAATCCCAAGCAGCCCAATGAACACGCCCCCGCTGCCCAACGGCCAGCGCCATCGCCTGCTTTTATAATCGCCCGAATCCCCTGGATTGACGACCGCGCCCTATGGCCCTGTGTCAAACTCGGGCAGCTGTACCCGACAAATAAACCGAAGGGACTTGAACCGTTCAAGTCCTTTTTTTGTGGCCTCGCCAACCGGCTGGACGGGTCAGGCCCTTCAAGAAAAACATTTTCAGCAAGCTTAGGACGCCGGCAGCGCATGTGGCGAACGCTCCCCTCCCCTTGGCAAGGCCCCGTGCTCGCCTTGGCCGCGGGCCTGGCCTATGTCTTCACCTACCGGCTCAATGAGTTGATCGACCCTTGGGCGCTGTATGCGCAGGGCATCAACCTGGTCTTTCTGCCGGCGGGCATCAAGCACCTGGCGATCCTGCTCGCGGGCCCTTGGGGCGCCCTGGGCTGTGCCATCGCCCTGGTCGGGCTGGCGACCGAATTCTGGAGCGGCTGGCCGGTCGAACACATCGCGCTGTACAGCGCCATCAGCACCGGTGCCACCTGGGTCGGCATCCGCCTGAGCATGCGAGTGCTCGGCATCGCGCCCGACCTGAGCAATCTGCAGTTCCTGCACCTGCCCTTGATGGACCTCCTGACCACCGCCCTGCACGGCTTCACGACCAATGCGTTTTTCATCGGCTCGGGCATGAAGTCGGACAATTTTGTCGGCAATGCGCTGGCGATGATGTTTGGCGACTTCGTCGGCAGTTTCATCGTGCTGGCCTCGCTGTGGCTGGCCCTGGTCCTGCTGCGGCGCCAGCGGGCGCTGCAAACCGACCGCGATTGAGCGCGCGCCCGGCGGGCGCTCTCACTGGCCGCTGAAAAAGCGGTTCACATTGGCCACCAGTTCGCGCACCGCCTGCTCGACCGCCTGCTGGGTCCAGGCGCCGATGGCCGGCGTCACGATCACCGGCCTGGCTTGACGCAATGCGGCCGAGACGCGCGGCGCCTCGGGGTGACCGTCGCTGGCAACGCCCGCCAGTTGCTTGGCCACAAGGGCCTGGGCCACCTGCTCTTCGTCCATCACCGGGCCCCTGGCCAGATTGACCACATAGCCCTGCGGGCCCAGGGCCTGCAGCACGGCGGCATCGATGCGGCCGCAGTGCTGCACCGCCTCGGCGCTGAGCACCACCAGCACATCGACCTGCTGCGCCAGCGCCAGCGTGCCCGGATGGCAGGTGGCGGGCACATCGGCATCGGCGCTGGCCGCCGTGTAGGCGACCGACATGCCGCAGGCGCGCGCACGGCGCATCAGCGCCAGGCCCGGCTCGCCCAGACCCAGCAAACCCAGGCGCAGGCTGCCCACGCGGCGCGTGGCCGGGAACGGGCCTTCCACCCAGTCGCCCGCGCGCACGAACTGGTCGGCCATGGGGATGCGGCGCACCAGACCGATCACCAGGCCGAGCGCGAAGTCGGCCACGTCGTCGGCGGTGACGTCGCTGGTGGGCACCACGGTCACGGCGCGGCGCCGGGCTTCTTGCTGGTCGATGCCCTCGGTGTGCGCGCCCATGACCGCGATCAGGCGCAGCTGCGGCAGCAGGCCCATGAGGTCGCGGCCCACGGCGGTGCCTTCGGCGCACACCAGCGCGCGGATGCGCGAGAGCACGGCGGCATCGCGGATGTGTTCGCGGTGGTGGACCGTGAAGTGCTGTTGCAAACCCGTGACCAGGGCCGATGGCAAGTCCGAGGTCACCATCAGTTCGATCTGGCTCATGGGCGGCACTCCTGCTGGCGCAAGCTCACTCTTTGTGCATCACGGTGATGCTGATGCGGCGGTTGCGCGGGTCCTTGGGGTCGTTGGGGTTGAAGGGCGCGGTGTCGGCCACGCCCTCGATCTTGGCGAAACGGCTGGTGTCGATGCCGGTGCGTTCGAGCGATTTGCGGGTTTCTTCGGCGCGCTCGGCCGACAGCGACCAGTTGTTGCGGCCATCGGTGTTGGCGAACTGCACGCTGTCGGTGTGGCCACGCACGGCCAGCTTGTTGTCCATGCCCTTGAGCGATTTGGCCACCTCGTTGACCAGGGCCTGCGCGCGCGGCGTCATGCCGGTGGTGCCCAGGCCGAACATGGCGAAGTCGGCCTTGTCGATGATGTCCACGCGCAGGCCTTCTTTTTCGCGGCTGAACTGCACCTGGTCCTTGAGGTTTTGCAGCTTGGGGTTCTTGGCCAGCTGCTCCTTGACCTCTTTTTCGAGCTTCTCGAAATTGGCCTTGTCAGCCGCCTCGGCGATTTTCTTGCGCTCTTCCTCGCCCAGCGACTCGGGGTCGCTGCGTTCCTGGGCGTTGGGGGCCGGGTCGTTTTCGGTGGGGCCGCCCTGCGAGCGCGGCGTGACCATTTCCATCAGCGCGGTCTGCTTGGCCGCGTAGGGGAAACCGTCGGGGTCGATGATCGAGCGGCCGCCGAACATGCCGTCCGAGCCGGCCAGCTTGCCGGTCACGATGTTGCTGTGCGAGGTCGGCTGGAAGTATTCGGCGATGCTCTTGCGCTGGTCTTCGTTGGTTGCGCCCAAGAGCCACATGAGCAGGAAAAACGCCATCATGGCCGTCATCATGTCGGCCAGCGCGATCTTCCAGGCGCCACCGTGCGCGCCGCCGTGGCCATCGTCGATGACCTTCTTGATGATGATCGGCGCCGATTCCGCCGCGGGCGCCTCGTCGGGCACCTCCGGGTTGTCGGCCGGCTTGTCGGCCTCGGCAGGCGCTTGCTCGTTCTCGGCCATGGGACTTACTTGCCGCGCAGGCCGTCGAACACTTCAGCGAAGCTGGGCTGGTTGTGGTGGCTGATGCTCACGCGCGCGGCTTCGATGATCAGGGGCATGGGGTGGCCGTGCATGGTGCCGATGATGATCTGCTTGACCACTTTGTAGATCTCGCCCTCGTCGTCGATGATCTGCTTGAGCCGGTTGGCCATGGGTTCGACCAGACCGTAGGCGAAGAACACGCCCAGGAAGGTGCCCACCAGCGCACCGCCGATCAGCGCGCCCAGCACAGGCGGGGGCTGGTCAATGGCGCCCATGGTTTTCACCACGCCCAGCACGCAGGCCACGATGCCCAGGGCGGGCAGCGCGCCGGCCATCGAGGCGAGCGCTTCGGCCGGCTTCATGGCGCCATGGTGGTGGGTCTTGATGGCCACGTCCATCACCTCCTCGACCGCGTAGGGGCTGAGGTTGCTCGAAGACACCACCATCAGGCGGATGGTGTCGGTGATCATGTGCAGCAGGTCGTGGTCCTTGAGCAGCGCGGGGTACTCGCCAAAAATCGCGCTGGCCTCGGGGTTTTCAATGTGCGATTCGAGCGCCACGGCGCCCTCGCTCTTGAGCGTCTTCATGATCTTGGCGACCACGAAGATCACGCTCAGGTAGTCGTCCTTTTTGTAGCGCGGGCCCTTGAAGCATTTGCCCATGCCGCCGAAGGCGCCCTTGACGATGTCCAGGCTGTTGCCGATCAGCATGGCCGACACCGCGGCGCCGCCGATGATGAAGGTCTCGATCGGGGCCGCCTTGATGATGGGCGCCATCTTGCCGCCGGCCATGATGTAGCCGCCGAACACGCAGATGAATAGCAAAACCAGCCCGATGATCGTAAACATTGACTTCTCCGTTCAGTGCGGCCCTGCAGGAACCGCGCTGCCGACGCAGCAAGGCCAGTGGACGTCGGGCAGTGGCTGCGTCGGCGTCCCTAGCAGGAATGGCCTCAGTGTACTGCGAGCGAGCTCACACTGGCGCCGGCACCGGCCGGCGTGCGGGCCGGCACCAGGCCGGGCATGGCGCGCCAGGCTTGCTGGATCTCGGCCATCAGGCCCTGGATTTCGTTGAGCGTGTTCACATCGTTGTGCAGGTTGGCGTGCAGGATGCGGCGCAGCGCGTAGTCGTAGAGTTCGTTGAGGTTGTTGGCCAGATCGCCGCCCTGGCTGAAGTCCAGCGCGCTCTTGAGGCCCACCAGGATGCGGCTGGCTCGGTTGAGCGCCTGGGCCTTTTTGTCCATGGCCTTGTGCTCGATGTGGCCCTTGGCCACCGACAGGCTGTCGACCAGGCCGTCGAACAGCATCTGGATCAGTTCCACTTTGTCCGCGACCAAAGCCTGGGAGGTGAGGTTGCCATCGGCGTAGCTGGCCAGGGCTTTGAAGTGAACTCGCATGGTCTGTAACTCCTGATGATGTCTCGGACACCTCAGGAATCGGCCCTGCAGCGGAAAACTTGAGACCTTCAGGCACGGCGCGCGCGCGGCGCGGGCACATCGACCTGGAGGATGGCGCGCAATTTCTTGACCGTGGCCGACAGCAGCTGGCTCACGCGCGACTCGGTGACGCCGATGACCTCGCCAATTTCCTTGAGGTTGAGCTCTTCGACGTAATACAAATTCATCAACAATTTGTCGCGCTCGGGCAATTCGTCGATCGCCCCGACCAGCGCGCGCATGAAATCTTCCTGCTCGACGATGGCCTCGGGCTGGGTCGAGGCGTCGGCCGACATGCTCATGACCTCGTCGGTCACCACTTCCATCGAATAGGTCTCGAAGCGCTGGGCCTGGGTGCGCTCCTTGTGGAACATGTCGATGTCCTTGCCCATGTGGTCGGCCAGTTCGGCCTGGGTGGGCGTGCGACCGAGCTCGGCCGCCAGCACGTGGGTGGCTTCGCTGTGCGACTTGTTGATGGCCACCGCCGAGCGCGGCAAAAACGACAGGCGGCGCACCTCGTCGAGGATGGCGCCGCGCACCCGGCTGTGGGCGAAGTTCTCGAAATCGATGCCCTTGTCGGCGTCGTAGGCGCGCGCGGCCTCCAGCAGGCCGATCATGCCGACCTGCACCAGCTCGTCGAGCTCCATGAAGGGCGGCAAACGCGCCTTGAGGTGCAGCGCGATGCGCTTGACCATGGCCAGGTGCGCCATGACCAGGGCCTCGTGGTTGTTTTGAACCTGCTGATACAGACGGGTGGACGTTGCCATGCGTGTCAGGCCCGCGACTGGACCAGCCTTTCCACGAAAAACTGCAGGCCGCCCGAAAAATGGCCCAAGGGCGGCAGGGCCTTGACCGCTTCGGCCAGGCGACGGAAGTCGCGCGAGGCGGCGCTGCTGGGCGCAAACTCGAGCACCGACTGGTATTTCTTGAGCGCCGACAGCACCAGCTCGCACTGCTCGATGGAGCCGATCATCTGCACCGAGCGGCCCAAAAAGCGTGCGCACACCTGGTTGATGCGCTCGTAGAGCTGGCGCGCTTCCTGCGCGCTGGCCACGCCGTTGGGCAGCAGGTAAATCTGTTCGAGGTCGTGGTCCTGCATCAGGACCTTGATGGTGCCGTAGGCGTCGGCGATCGAGGACGGGTCGTCGCGCACCACCACGAAACGGCGCGCGCAGGCCTGCATGAAAGCGATCACGGCGGGCGCGATGCCGGCGGCCATGTCGACGATCAGGTAGTCGACCTGGTCTTCGAGTTCGCTGAAGGCCTGCACGATGCGCGCGGCCTGCAGCTCGCTGATGGCGGCCATCTCCTGCACGCCCGAGGCCCCCGGGATCAGGCGCACCCCCTGGCGGGTGGTGACCATGATCTCCTGCAGCGATTTTTCGCCGCTCAGGAAATGGCTGAGGTTGTAGGGCGCGCGGCAGCCCAGCGCGATCTGCGCATTGGCCAGGCCCAGGTCGGCGTCGAACAGCATGACCTTGGCGCCCGCCATCTGCAGGGCCACGGCGAGGTTGACGGACACCGTGGTCTTGCCCACGCCGCCTTTGCCGCTGGCGATGCCAATCACTTCGGTTCGAGAGGGTTTGTCCATGGGGGTCTCAGAGCGAGAGGCCGGTGGGCGTCGCCGCAATAGGGTTGTGCACCGCAGCCGCCGGGGCCGGCGCCAGGCCACTGGTGTGCAGGGCATGGTCGACCAAGTCTTCGACGCTCCAGCTGTGCACCGCCTGGTTCAGCCGGTCGCTGCGGCTGAGCAGCGAACGGGCCGGCATGGACGGCGCATTGCACAAAAATTGTAGCAGCGCCCAGGGCGCATCGGCCTCGTCGAGCTTGCTGAGCATGAGGCCGGCCCAGGGCGTCTCGCCGGCATCGAGCAGGCGCCGGCAGGTGGCTTCAGAGCTGTCGGCGGCGAGCACCGCGTGGCACTGCGCCAGCGGGCAGACCGAGCGCACGTCGCGCAGCTGCTCGTGCATTTGCACACCCGAGGTGTCGATCACCACCAGGGCACGGTGGCCGATTTCCGCCATCAGCACGGCCAGCGTCTGCGGGTCCATGGCGCGGAACACTTCGGCGCCGGTTTGCGCGCCCAGCACCTGCATCTGGCTCCAGGCGCCGGCGCGCTGGTCGCGAAAGCTCACCAACGCCACCTGTTCGACGCCAAATTCCTGCACGCCCCACTGCGCCAGCCGTGCCGCCAGCGTGGTCTTGCCCGCGCCAGAGGGGCCGGCCAGCACATGCATGCCGCGCGCCGGCATGCCGGCCTCGGGGCTGCGCGCGGCCGACAGCAGCTGCGCGCGCAGAGCCGCGCCGGCTTGCTGCAGGTCGTCGTGGCCCTGCAGGCTGTCGAGCAAAAGGGTGCGCAGGCCGCCAGGCATGGCGGCTTCGCGCAGGCGTTCGACCAGGGGCATCACGGCCTCGTCCCAGGCCATGCTCTGGTGCAGCATGGCGCTGCGCTGGTTCAGGCGGAATTCGCGGCGCAAATCGGCCAGCTCCTCGCGCACCAGGGCCACCAGCTCCTGGCTGCGCACGCGGTCGCGGTCGTCGCTGGCGGCTTTCTCGGCTGTGTCGGCCGGCGTGGCCGGGCGCGCCTGGCCCATGAGGCGGTCCAACTGGCCGCGGAAATCCGCCGTGGCGGGCGCGCTCGCCGGCGCGGGGGCCGCCGTGGCCGGCTCGACGGCAGCTTCCAAAGGGATGTCCACCGCCAGCACCAGCTCGGTCTGCTGACCGACGCGGTGGTTGGAGACGATCAGCACGTCTTCGCCATACAGCCGGATCGCCTGCTCGGTGGCGGTGCGCGTGTCGCGGGCCAGAATGCGTTTGAGTTCCATGGTGGGGCCTGGGGTTCAGAAAGGGCTTATCGGGCTTCGGCGTGCACGGTGTGCACCACCTTGACGCTTTGGTCGTCGGGGATTTCGCTGTAGGACATCAGCGTCAGGTCGTTCACGCGGTAGCGCGCGGCCTTGGCCAGCCACGAGCGGATCGAGGGCGAGACCACCAGCACGGCCGGGTGGCCCTGCTCTTCGGTGGCGCGCGCACCTTCGCGCAGCGCGGCAAACAGGCGCTCGGCCAGGCCGGGCTCGATCACGGGCTGCTGGCCCGGCGGGGTTTGTTGCAGCACGTTGTGCAGCAGCTGCTCGAGGCCGGGGTCCAGCGTCATGACCGACAGCGTCTGCGAGGCGTCGGGCAGCAGGTTTTGCACGATCATGCGGCCCAGCTTGGGACGCACCATGGCCGTGAGGGTTTCGGGGTCCTGCGTGCGGCTGGCGGCCTCGGACAGGCTCTCGGCGATCGAGCGCATGTCGCGGATCGGCACCGCTTCTTGCAGCAGGTTTTGCAGGGTGCGTGTGACCACGCCCAGCGAGAGCTTGCCCGGCACCAGGTCTTCGACCAGCTTGGGCGAGCGCGCGGCCAGCTTGTCCATGAGCTGCTGCACATCGTCGTGGCTCAGCAGGTCGGCGGCGTTGTCGCGCAGCACTTTGTTCAGGTGGGTGGCGATCGCCGTGCTGGCGTCGACCACGGTGTAGCCCAGGGCGCGCGCATGGTCGCGCTGGCTCGGCTCGATCCAGACCGCCTCCAGGCCAAATGCCGGTTCGCGCGTGGCCTGGCCTTCGAGCGGGCCGTAGACCTGGCCCGGGTTGATCGCCAGCTCTTTGCCGACCTTGACCTCGCCCTTGCCGCGCACCACGCCCTTGAGCACGATGTGGTAGCTGTCGGGGTCGATGTTGAGCGCGTCGCGGATACGCACCGGCTGCACCAGAAAGCCCAGTTCGGCCGAGAGTTTCTTGCGCACGCCCTTGACGCGGTTCATCAGCTGGCCGCCGCTGTCGGGGTTGACGAGCGGGATCAGGCCGTAGCCGATTTCCAGGCCGATCAGGTCGACCTGGTCGACGTCGTCCCAGTCCAGTTCCTTGGGTTCTTCGCTGGCCTGGGCCAAGGCCTGGGCCGCCGGGTCGGCGGCCGGGGCCGACTGGCGCTTCAGGATCAGCCAGGCCAGCGCGGCGCTGCACAGGCCCAGCGTCAAAAACACCAGGTGCGGCATGCCCGGCACCAGGCCCAGCAGGCCCAGGATGCCGGCGGCCATGAAGAGGGCCGTCGGGTTCGACAGTTGCGTGCTGGCCTGCTCGGTCATGGTCTCCGAGGTGGTCACGCGCGTCACGATGATGGCGGTCGCCAGCGACAGGAACAGCGCCGGGATCTGCGCGACCAGGCCGTCGCCGATGGTCAGCAGGGTGTAGATGCGGCCCGCCTCGGCCAGGCTCAGGTCGTGCTGGGCCACGCCAATGGCCAGGCCACCGACGATGTTGATCACCAGGATCAGCAGGCCCGCCACCGCGTCACCGCTGACAAATTTGGAGGCACCGTCCATGGAGCCGAAGAAGTCCGACTCCTGCGCCAGCTCTTCGCGGCGCTTTTTGGCGGTTTCCTGGTCGATCACGCCGGCGTTCAAATCGGCGTCGATCGACATCTGCTTGCCGGGCATGGCGTCCAGGGTGAAACGGGCGTTCACTTCAGAGACGCGGCCCGCGCCCTTGGTGATCACCATGAAGTTGATGATCATCAGGATGATGAAGACGATCAGGCCGACGACGTAGTTGCCGCCGACGACGAACTCGCCAAAGGCCGCGATCACCTTGCCCGCGGCGTCGTGGCCTTCGTGGCCGTGCACCAGCACCACCCGGGTCGAAGCCACGTTCAGCGCCAGGCGCAGCATGGTGGCAAACAGCAGCACCGAGGGGAATGAGGAAAACTCGAGCGGCTTGCGCGTGCTGATGGCGATCATGATGATCACCAGGCTGACCGCGATGTTGAAGGTGAAGAACACGTCGAGCAGCAGCGCCGGCAGCGGCAACACCAGCATGGCGACGATCAGCAGCACCAGCAGCGGGATGCCCAGCCCGCTCGCATCGATGCGGGAGAGCTGCTGTCGGAGGCTTGACAGGGTCAGGCTGCTCATCGGTGGGTGTCCTCGGTGTCCGGGTGAAAAAGCGGTGTCATGAAACCGCCAATGGGGCGGAGTGGCCAGGGATCAGCAAACTCCGTGCCAGCACCGCCCCACCCCGCCGCCCGGTCCGGGCCCAGCGGCAACAACTGGCCTGACACGCTTCTTGCTAATCCTGGGGGCATCCGCGCCAGCGGCACAGCCACAAGCACCCCAACACCATGGACACTTTCTCCATCGCACCCACCCTTTCCCCCACTACCGCCGGCCCGCAGGGCCCGCTGGCGGGCGGCCCCGGCGCCGCCGACACCGCCCCCGCGGGCCAGAGCTTTGGCGGCATCTTCAGCAGCCTGCAGCCGGGCGCCGGGCGGCAAGACCTTGCCGCTTTCCTCGAAGCGGGCCTGCCCATGCCCGCACTGGTCTCGCAGCCGCTGGGCGAAGCCATGGCCGTGATCACGGCCGACAGCCCCATGCCCGGCCAGGACAGCCTGCTCGCCTTCGCGCGCAGCCAGGGCCTGGACGAGGCCGCCATCGCCGCGCTCTGGCACAACCCCAGCCCGGCAGCGACGGCCGCCCCGGGCGCCGCCAACGCCGTGGCCACATTGGCAGCCCCCTTGCAAGCGGCCGCACCGGTGCCCGTGGTGGCGCTGAACCTGCCGGCCTGGGCCAATGCCCCGCTGCCGGCCAGCCCCCCCACCGACGGTGCGCCCGCAGCGCTGAACCTGGGCGGCGCGCTGCCGGTCCTGGGCCAGCCGACCCCCGCACCGGCCACCCCGCAGACCCCGGCGACCGCCAGCACGACCACCCCGACGCCGCCCCCGGTCGTGGTGCTGGGCCTGAGCGTCTCCGGCCCTCTGCCGGGGGCCGAGCCCACCGCCGCTCCGGCGCCCGCGCCCGAAATCGACGCGCTGGCGCTGCAGCACATGCGCGCGAGCCTGCTGCCCACCGGCGCGCGTGGCGCAGCCCGGCCGCAGCCCATGCCCCAGGGCGACACCAGCGCAGCGGCCGCTGCAGGCCTGCCC
>JACCEC010293528.1_pt1 | contig 18834 bp, 17 predicted proteins | sample 7450121 | NCBI WGS metagenome assembly JACCEC01 (sample SAMN15323455, study PRJNA562643) | freshwater metagenome | isolation source: river surface water | place: USA:Blue River Watershed | collected 2017-08-18 | reverse complement strand
GTTGGGCACACCGTGGTACAGGCACCGCAACCTACGCACAAATGGGGGTTGACCTCGATTTGCTGTCGCGTCTTGTCCGACCGTATGGCCTCGGCCGAGCAAATGTCCACACACGCCTGACAGCCCACTTGCTCGTTGCGGCTGTGCGCGCACAACTTGTGTTGATAGGTAAAAAATTTGGGTTTTTCAAACTCACCCACGCCGTCCCGCAAACGCAACACGTTTTCTGGCGTCGCGCCACGGAAATAGCCTTGCGGCGTGGCGTGGCGCATGAAGGCGCTGTGCTCGCGCAAATCCAGCACCAGATCAAAACCGGCCGTTTCCTCTCGCGGTGAACGATCGAACTGAATCGCGCCCACGGCGCCACACGCTTTGACGCACAGACGCTGCGCATCGCAACGGCTCATGTCAATTTGGTAGTCGAGTCCAATCGCTTGCTCAGGACAGGCCTCCACGCACGCGTTGCAACGCGTGCACAAGTCCAGATCGATGGGGTTGTCCTGTGACCAGGTCAGCTCAAAGTGTCCCAACCAGCCCTCGAGTTTGACCAAGCGTCCAGCAAGAACCGGGAAACGCCTGGCCTGGGCACCGCCCGCGTCACCGGGTCCCTGGGCAAAGAGCGTGATGTCCAGGCTGTCAGCCAGCAACGCAGCGACCGCTTCGGCCTGGTCCACAGGACCGATGATGAGCAAGCGTCCAGCACTGGTGTAGGTGACTGTTGGCACCGGGTCCGGATCAGGCAAACGGGCGGCAGCCAGCAGCGCCGCCATCTTGGGTGTTGCCAGATGTCCCTCCCGACTCCAGCCCCCTGTTTCGCGCAGATTCACGAACTTGATGACCGAGGCCTTGGCCTGGGACTGCACGGCCAATTCACCAAACAGGCGTTGCTCCTGGGTGCAGGCCACCAGCACATCGTCCCCTCCCTGAACCGCCTTGAGGTAAGCACCAACCTCGCGCCGGCACAGTGAGGTGTGGCTGGAAACCGGATCAGCTTGGTTGCGGGCCAGTGTCTGGGGGTCTAGCGGCAGGGTCTGGTTGCAATCGCAAATCAGCGTGGTCATGGTCAGGGCCTTGGGACAAGGGACGGTGGGAGTCGTACTGTGCCACGGATTCTGGTGATCCTTCGGGCGCTGCCTGCTGGGATGTCTCGTCTTGTGGGGGATCTTGCGTGTCATCCACCAGGTTCATGAACTTGGCACTGGCCATCTGGCGCAACGTGGACAGGGGCAGCGGGTCCGGTTGGCTGTAATCGTCGATGTAGACATCCAACCCATCCATCACATTGAAATGCGGGTTGGCAAAGAGTTTTTTCATGGCCGCGTTTTTTACGTCGGTGGGCACCTCGTGCCGGACGAAGGCGCTGAAATCGGACGATGAGGTCAACGGTCCCACGTCATCGAGTGTGGGCACAGGAACTTCCGACTGGGCCGGACGGTTGCCCTCTGCCCGATGTGCCGTGGCCGCTGACTGCGCAGCAGCTGGCACGTCCCGGACGGGTTCGGGCGGCGGGGTCTTGCCCTGACGGACATCGGTTTTACGACTGGACCATCGACGCAAGAAACCCTCAGGCCTGGTGTCACTCACCTCCCGGCCCTCCACGTCTGCGTCCTGTCAATTTCCCGGTACTCACCACGGCCGGGTTGCCGAAGCGGTCGTGCAAGGGCTGGAAGCTGTCTGGTCGTTTGCGGCGCTTGGGCTCGATCTCCCAGTGCTCTTGCGCGAACGCGCTGATCCAGGCCACCACCTCGGTGGGGGCCGGCACTTGATCGACCTGCTCTTGTGCGTCCAACCAGCGGCCTGCATCGTGGTAACTCAGGCTCACCATGACGGGCACCGCCATGACCTCTTCACTCAGACGGGGCTCCTCCTCCATGCGCCACATCACAAACCAGCAGGGGGCTGGGGATGTGCTGTTGAGGTAATAGCCTTGTGCATCGTCTCGGTGCAGGGACACGGAAAAACCGGGATGCATCCAGACCTGCTCGTCGTCGGACCGACGCAGGCACCTGGGCTCTGTCCCAAAATGCGCGTCGTGCGGCACCTGGTCATGCCCGACCACGTCGTGCAGCACCCAACGCCAGGTCTGCCATTGGCTCATGGCACCCTGCACACGCTCGCGTCGCATGATGACCGCAACCTGGACCTGGGGAATGGAATGCACGGAGGCTGCCAAATAAATAAAAGACAAATCACTGTACCAACAAAAAAATAGCTTCTGTTCAAGGTAAAGATATACACACTGCCGCCCGGGTATCGCCGGGGCGACTACAAACCCCCTCTTCTCAGGGTTTACTCGGGTGCTACGGGCGTTTCATACCCGGATCATGACTGGGTCCCCATTTCGCTGCCACATGCCATGACTGTCACCTTCAAACCCCTCGGCCCAGTCTTCGCCGCAGAAGTCAGCCCCCTGGATCTTCGACAAGTCCGAGACCGCGACACCTTGATGCAGCTGCGTGCAGGCATGGACCAGTTCGCCGTGCTGGTGTTTCGCAATCAGCCATTCACGAACGACGAGCAACTGGACTTCGCGCAACGCTTTGATGGCCAGTTACACGCCAAGACCTCGGTGGCCGTGCTGGCCAAAAACCGGTTCGGCAACGAGGCCCTGACCGACATCTCGAACGTGAACGCCCAGGGCGACATCATGGCGGCCAATGATCGCCTGCGCGCGAGCACGATCAGCAACCGGTTGTGGCATACCGATGCATCCTTTGAAAATCCGGCGGGCCGTTATTCCATGCTCTCTGCTCGGGTGCTGCCGCCCGTGCGCGCCGACACCGAATTTGCAGACATGCGAGCTGCCTACGATGCCCTGGACGCCGACACCCAGCGCACATTGGAGGGTCTGCACGTGCACCACTCCATTGTGTACTCACGCCATGTCCTTGGCTTTGAATTCGGCGAAGAAGAACGTGCCAAGCTCAAGGGGGCGGTACACCCGCTGGTGCGCACCCTGCCCGCCACAGGCCGTCGCTCGCTGTACCTGGCCTCACATGCACAGCACATCGAGGAAATGCCTGTCCCCGAGGGGCGCTTGCTGCTGCGCGACCTGATCGAACACGCGACCCAACCGTCCTTCACCTACCGCCATGAGTGGCAACCACACGACCTGGTGATATGGGATAACCGTACCACCATGCACCGCGCACGTCCGTTCGAAGACAAGAAATACCGTCGCGAGTTGTGTCGCACCACCACACTCGATCTGCCGTTCGAGATTGCAGGTTGATTCCACCCTTGATGAACAGGATTGAGTCCATGGCCCCCTTCTTCACCCGTCGAGCCGCCTGTTGGTTGGCAGTCGCCTGTCTGGCTTGCAGCAGCGCATGGGCGCAATCGTGGCCGACCAAAGGCACGATCAAGATCGTCATCCCGTATCCACCCGGCGGCGCTTCCGACGTCACGGCGCGGGTCCTGGCCAACAAGCTCACCGAGTCGCTCAAACAAAGCGTGGTGGTGGAAAACAAACCCGGAGCCAATGGCATCGTGGCGCTGGAAAGTGTCGCCAAGTCGGCGCCAGACGGCTATACGCTGCTGATGGCCAATCTCGGCCCCAATGCCATCAACCCCGGGCTGTATGCCAAGCTGCCCTACGACCCTATCAAGGACTTCACGCCCATCACGCTTACCTCGGTGGTGCCCCTGGTCGTGCTGGTGACCAACTCGCTGCCGGTGAAAACCATGCCCGAGCTGATCGCGTACGCCAAAGCGAATCCTGGCAAGCTGAGCTATGCCTCGGCGGGCAATGGGGCAGCCAATCACTTGGCCGGCGAGATGATCAAGGCCATGGCTGGCGTCCAGATGACGCATGTGCCCTACAAGGGCGACACGCCTGGCATGCCCGACGTCATTTCCGGCACCGTCAGCATGATGTTCCCCACCATCATTGCTGGCATGCCCAACATCCGAAGCGGCTCGATGCGACCGATTGCCGTGACGGGTTTGCGCCGCAGCTCGTCGCTGCCGGATTTGCCCACGGTGAATGAAGCCGGCATCGCCGGTTTTGACGCTGTCTCCTGGGGCGGCGTGATGGGACCGGGTGGCTTGCCTGCCGACATCGTTCAGCGGCTCAACACCGAGATCGTGCGGATCCTCAAGCAGCCCGACGTGGCAGAAAAGCTCTCATCTCTCGGGGCCGACATTGTCGGCTCCACGCCTGAAGAGTTTGACCGCTATCTCAAAGCCGAAATTGCCAAGTGGGGCAAGGTGGCTCGAGACAACAACATCCGACTGGACTGACCCGCTGGCTTTACGCCAGCGCTTCTTCCGGCTGTGCCTGCGGCACCGGGGTGCGGATCAGGTAATCAAAGGCGCTCAGCGCTGCCTTCGATCCCTCACCGGCCGCAATCACGATCTGCTTGTACGGCACCGTGGTGGCGTCACCGGCCGCGAACACACCGGGCATGCTGGTGTGGCACTTGGCATCGATCACGATCTCGCCAAATTTGCTCAGCTCCAGGGATCCCTTGAGGAATTCGGTGTTGGGCACCAGACCAATCTGCACGAACACACCTTCCAGGGGCACCAAATGCTCCTGCCCCGTCACACGGTCTTTGTAGCGCAGGCCATTGACCTTGCTGCCGTCACCTGTGATTTCGGTGGTTTGCGCATTGACGTGGATGGTGACGTTGGGCAGGCTCTTCAACTTGTTCACCAGCACAGCATCGGCCTTGAGCTGGTCCAGGAACTCGATCAGGGTGACGTGTGCCACCACGCCAGCCAGGTCAATCGCAGCCTCAACCCCCGAGTTGCCTCCACCAATCACGGCCACATGCTTGCCCTTGAACAGCGGGCCATCACAGTGCGGGCAATACGCCACGCCCTTGTTTTTGTATTCCTGCTCGCCAGGCACATTCACATTGCGCCAGCGTGCACCCGTGCTGAGAACCACGCTGCGCGATTTCAGAATGGCGCCATTCTCCAGTTCGATCTGCACCAGGCCTCCCACCTCGGCAGCCGGAATGATCTTGGCTGCGCGCTGCAGGTTCATCACATCCACACCATAGTGGCGCACTTGCGCTTCCAGATCAGCGGCCATCTTCGGGCCATTGGTTTCCAGCACGGAGATGTAGTTCTCGATCGACATCGTGTCGTTGAGTTGTCCGCCCATGCGCTCAGCCGCCACGCCCACGCGGATGCCTTTGCGGGCGGCATACACGGCCGCCGCCGCACCGGCAGGACCACCACCCACCACCAGCATGTCAAAGGCTTCCTTGGCGTTGAGCTTGACGGCATCGCGCGCGGCAGCGCCCGTGTCGAGCTTGGCCACGATTTCTTCCACCGACATGCGGCCCGAGGCAAACACCTCGCCGTTCAGGAACACCATGGGCACGGCCATGATCTGGCGCTGCTCCACCTCTTGCTGGAATGCGCCACCTTCGATCACCACGGTCTTGATCTTGGGGTTGTGGATGGCCATGAGCGAAAGTGCTTGCACCACATCCGGGCAGTTGTGGCAGGACAGGGACATGTAGACCTCGAAATGGAAGTCCCCGTCCAAGGCCTGGATGCTCTCGATCACCGAGGGCTCGACCTTGGGCGGATGACCGCCCGTCCACAGCAATGCCAGCACCAGCGAGGTGAATTCATGGCCCAGGGGCAAACCGGCAAAGCGCACGCCCTGCGTCTGACCTTCGCGCGCCACCACAAACGAGGGCTTGCGGGCATCGTTGCCGGACGTGTCGAGCGTCACCTTGTCGGACAGGCTGACAATGGTTTCCAGCAGGTTGCGCATGTCGACACCCGTCTCACTCTCGTCGAGTGAGGCGATCAGGCGGATGGGTTGACGCAGCAAGCCGAGGTATTGCTGCAACTGGGCTTTGAGGGTGTCATCAAGCATGGCGTTCTCCTGTCTAAGGGTGCAAAAGGCCAGAGCCGTTCACTTGTGGTGGCGGCCCTTGTGGTTCAAGGGATGGGGAAATTCGCTGAGGGCAACGCACGTGGACCCGGGATCCGCGTGCGCTGCGCTCAACGCCCTGCCAAGCAGGGCATGAGAGGCAGAACTTAGATCTTGCCAACCAGGTCGATGGAGGGAGCCAGGGTCTTGGCGCCTTCTTTCCACTTGGCGGGGCACACCTGGCCGGGGTTGGCGGCGGTGTACTGGGCAGCCTTCAGCTTGCGCAGGGTCTCGGACACGTCACGGGCGATCTCGTTGGAGTGCACTTCCATGGTCTTGATGATGCCATCGGGGTTGATCACAAACGTCCCGCGCAGGGCCAGACCTTCAGAAGCGATGTGCACGCCAAAGGCGTTGGTCAGCTGGTGGGTGGGATCGCCGACCAGGGGGAACTTGGCCTTGCCCACGGCGGGGGAGGTCTCGTGCCACACTTTGTGAGAGAAGTGGGTGTCGGTGGTGACGATGTACACCTCGGCGCCGGCTTTCTGGAACTCGGCGTAGTTGTCAGCCGCGTCTTCGATTTCGGTGGGGCAGTTGAAGGTGAACGCGGCCGGCATGAAAATCAGCACGGACCACTTGCCCTTGAGGCTGGCTTCGGTGACTTCGATGAACTTGCCGTTGTGGAAAGCCTGGGTCTTGAACGGTTGGACCTGGGTGTTGATGAGGGACATGAGAAGCTCCGGTTGGTTGATAAAAACTATGAACCCGTCAAGATTCATTGGGATGGATCTTACCTGCAGCGCAGGGGGGTGACCAATGAATTGTCTTCATGGCGTTGATAGGGAATACCAATGGGCGGGGGCACAGCCCTCTTCCCGAACGATACCCCGATTAGGCTGCGAGGGCAGGGTCACACGAGGCGGCAAGTGGGCCACCACACGCAAACGGGTGACCCATTGACGGGAGGCCAACAAAAAAGCCACTGACCGACATCAGTGGCTGATCCCCGTGGTAGGGCGTGTTGGACTTGAACCAACGACCAAAGGATTATGAGTCCTCTGCTCTAACCAACTGAGCTAACGCCCCACAATTTGATTGTACCCAGGCGATTGCAGCCCAAGGCTTGCTGATGGGGCCCTTCAATGACTCAGCGCGTCAACGGCAGCGTGCAAATCCAACGCCCATTGCCGGCGGTCGCGCCCCTGGGCCGATTGCGGTTGCCCAAAGCGCACGCGCGCAGTAAAGGCCGGTGCCCCCAGGGTGCGCAGCACCGACCCCACCAGGGTATCGTCTCCCAGGTACAGCACCGCCTGGCTCGGCTGCCCGTCCGCCTGTACATACCGCACACCCACGGGCATCACGGGTGCGTGCGCAGAAATGGCGGCTTGAATCAGGTTGGCGTGAAACGGCAACAGCACCGAGCCATCGCCGGTGGTGCCCTCGGGGAATATCGCCAGCATGTCGCCCGACTGCAGCGCGGTGGCCATCTGGTGCACCACGCGCATGGCGTCTCGACGCGAGGCGCGCTCGATGAACAAGGTGCCGCCTGCCGCGGCCATCGGGCCAATCAGGGGCCAGTGGTGCACCTCCGACTTGGACACAAAGCGGCAATGCCGCGCGGCATGCACCACCAAGATATCGAGCCACGACAGATGGTTGGCCACCAGCATCAAGGGCCCTTGCTGCGGCGCCTCACCTTCCAGGTGAAGGGAGATGCCCAGCGCGCGCAGCATTTGCCGCGACCAGCGCTGCACTTCGTCTGAGCGCTCGGCGTTGTTGAGCGCGGCAAACCGCACCCGTATGGTCCAGTAGCCCACGCCCAGCCGCCACAGCACGGCCAGCAACCGAAACGGGATGCGCAGCAGCCTCAAGCCGCGTCCTGGTAGGCCAACTGGCCGCCCGCCACGGTGGCGCGCACACGACCCGTCATCGACATACCGCTGATTTCAAAGGCGAAGGGCGTGTGCTTGCCCTGGCTGCGCAAGGCCTCGGGTGTGACGCGCCATTGGGCCTGGGGATCGAACACACACACATCGGCGGCGCCCCCCACCGTCAATTGCCCCAGCCCCGTCACGGCAGCACCGAGCGAGGCGCCCAGCACCTGGGCCGGGCGATGCGTCACCACCGCCAGGCTTTGCGCGAGGGTGAGCCCCTGGGCGTCACCCCATTTGAGGGCCAGGCTGAGCAGCAACTCCAGGCCACTGGCACCGGGCTCCGCCTCGGCAAAGGGCAGCGCCTTGGCGTCGCCCTCCACCGGGGCGTGGTCGGACACGAGCGCATCTATCGTCCCATCGGCCAGCGCCGCCACCAGGGCATCGCGGTCGCGCTGCTGGCGCAGCGGCGGCTGCACGCGGGCACGGCTGTCAAAGTAGCCAATGTCGTGATCGGTCAGGTGCAACGAGTTGATGCTGACATCACAGGTGAGCGCCAGCCCTTCGGCCTTGGCCTGCCGAATCAACTCCACCCCAGCTGCACTGGAGACGCGGCACACGTGCACGCGCGCGCCCGTGCTGCGCATGAGCGCGAACAGGGTGTGCAAGGCAATCGTCTCGGCCGCCACGGGCACGCCGCTCAACCCCAGCCGCGTGGCCAGCGGGCCACTCGCCGCCACGCCTTTGCCCAGGTAAGGGTCTTGCGGACGCAGCCACACGGTGTAGCCGTAGGTGGCGGCGTATTGCAAGGCGCGCTGCAGCACTTGGGTGTCCACCACCGCGCTCTCGGCCTGACCAAATCCGATGCAGCCGGCCTCGGTCAACTCGGCCATCTCGGTCAGCACCTGGCCTTGGAGACCACGGGTCAGGGCACCCAGCGGAAAGAGGCGGGCTTGGTGCAGTTTTTCGGCGCGAAATTTGAGCATCTCGACCAGGCCGGGTTCGTCCAGCACCGGGTCGGTGTCAGGCGGGCACACCAGGCTGGTGACACCACCGGCCATGGCCGCCGCCATTTCAGAGGCCAGCATGCCTTCGTGTTCAAACCCCGGCTCGCGCAAGCGTGCGCACAAATCCACCAAGCCCGGGGCCACGATACAGCCTGTGGCATCCACTGTCTGTTGCGAAGAAAAGCCCGCCGGCACCGAACCCACGGCCACGATGCGGCCCGCCTCTATCGCCAGATCGCCGACCTGGTCCAGACCACTGGCCGGGTCGATGAGGCGTCCGTTGTTGATCAGTAATTTCATCGGAAGTCTTTCTGCGTCATGCCTCGTTGCCAGCGACGATAGACATCACCGCCATGCGCACGGCGATCCCAAAGGTGACCTGGGGCAGGATCACGCTTTGCACGCCATCGACCACCGCCGAGTCAATCTCCACGCCACGGTTGATCGGCCCCGGGTGCATCACGATGGCATCGGGTTGAGCCAGTTGGAGTTTCTCCGGCGTGAGCCCAAAGCCTTTGAAGTACTCCTGGCTGGAGGGCAGCAGCGCACCGCTCATGCGCTCGTTCTGCAGGCGCAGCATGATGACCACATCGCACCCCTTGATGCCCTCCTCCAGCGTGTGGAACACCCGCACGCCCATGTGCGAGAGATCGGTGGGCACCAGCGTCTTGGGCCCCACCACACGCACTTCGGCACAGCCCAGGGTGGTGAGCGCATGAATGTCCGAGCGGGCCACACGCGAGTGCAGCACATCGCCCACGATGGCCACGGTGAGGTTGGAAAAATCTTTCTTGTAGTGCCGGATGGTGTACATGTCCAGCAAGCCCTGGGTGGGGTGCGCATGTCGGCCGTCACCCGCGTTGATGACGTGCACATGCGGCGCCACATGCTGGGCGATCAGGTAGGGAGCGCCCGACTCACTGTGCCGCACCACGAACAAGTCCGCGGCCATGGCACTCAGGTTGGCGATGGTGTCGAGCAAGGACTCGCCCTTGCTGGCCGACGAGCGCGCGATGTCAAGGTTGATCACATCGGCGCTCAGGCGCTTGGCGGCAATCTCGAAGGTGGTGCGGGTGCGGGTGCTGTTTTCAAAGAACAGGTTGAACACGCTTTTGCCGCGCAGCAGGGGCACCTTCTTGACTTCGCGATCGCTCACCGACACAAACTGCGAGGCCGTGTCCAGGATGTGCGTGAGGATGTCGCGCGACAAGCCCTCGGTGGACAGCAAGTGAATCAACTCGCCGTGACGGTTGAGTTGGGGGTTGCGTTTGTACAGCACCTTCAGGACTCCAGGGAAAATTGAAAGCGGCCTTGCTCGTCTCGCGCGAGCGCAAGTGATTGGGTGGCCGGCAGTGCCACCCGCGCGGCGGCGAAGTCGGCCTGCACCGGCAGTTCGCGGCCCCCGCGGTCCACCAGCACCGCCAGCTGCACGCTGGCCGGGCGACCGTAATCGAACAACTCGTTCAACACCGCACGCAAGGTACGCCCGGTGTAGAGCACGTCATCGAGCAGCAGCACGCGTGCGTCTTCCACCGGAAACGGCAACCGCGTTTGTTCGCTCTTGGCAAGACCTCGACGGTCAAAGTCATCGCGGTGCATGGAGGACGAAATGGCACCGGCCTCGCCGGCCAGTTTCAAGTCCCGCTGCAGCCGCTCGGCCAGCCAGGCGCCCCCCGAGGTCACCCCCACCAGGCGGGTGTCCGACGTCAGCAGGGCCTGCACACCGCGACGCAGTTCCAGGTAGAGGGCTTCGGCATCAAGGGCCAGGGATCCGGTGTTCATGGTGTCCTTCAGGGGTGGGAACGTCATTGCGCAGAAATTGTTCCAGGATGATGCAGGCGGAGGCGGCGTCGGCGTCGCGGGCCCCCTGGGCCAGGGCCTCGGTGGTGCTGTAGCGCTCATCCACTTCAAACACCGGCAGCGCAAAGCGCTGGCGCAACTCGCGCGCAAAGCGGCGGGCAAATCGGGTGTTGTCGTGCTCGGCACCATCGGGGTGAAACGGCACCCCCACCACCAGCGCCTGCGGTTGCCAGGTCTCGATGTGGCGTGCCACCAGCGGCCAACGACGATCGCCTTCGGCCTGGATGGAGCCTTGCGGTTCGGCATGACCGAGAAATCGGCTGGCATAGGCCACGCCGGTGCGTTTGCGCCCCACATCAAACGCCAAAAAGGTTTCAGGCCGCGCCGTGTTCAGGGCCTGACCTGTGGCGCTCATGCATGCCCCGCATCGGGTGAGAGCATCCACGACTGCAAGCCCAACAAGGCCAGCGCGCGGTCGTAGCGCTGTTCGATGGGGGTGTCAAAAATGACCAGCGGGTCGGCCTGCACCGTGAGCCAGCTGTTCTCCCCAATTTCCGACTCAAGCTGACCCTGGCCCCAGGCCGCGTAGCCCAGTGAAACCAGCACACGACGCGGGCCGGCCCCGGTGGAGAGGGCCTCCAGCACATCGCGCGAGGTGGTCATTTCGAGCCCGCCGGGAATGGTCATGGTGGAGGCGTACACCGACTCGTTGGACGTGTCGTCCTCGGGCTTGAGCGACTCATGCAGCACAAAGCCCCGTTCGGTGTGCACCGGGCCACCTTGGAACACCGGCACCTGGGAGAGGTCTTCGCGGCGCAGCGGCAAATCCACTTTGTCGAACAAGCTCTTGAGGGTCATGTCGCTGGGCTTGTTGATCACCAGCCCAAGCGCTCCGCGCTCGCTGTGTTCGCACAGGTAGACCACACTGCGGGAGAATGACTCGTCCGACAACCCGGGCATTGCGATCAAAAAATGATGCGTCAGGTTGACGGAGGCAGAATCAGAGCTCATGCACCGATTTTAAGGGCGAACATGTCCCCCCCTCACACCCCGACGCTGACCCAAGGCCTGATGTGGTTCCGCCGCGATCTGCGCGCCCACGACAACCACGCGCTGACCCAGGCGCTGTCTCGCTGCGCCCAGGTGCATTCGGTGTTCGTGTTTGACCGCGACATTCTGTCGCCTCTTCCCCGTGCGGACCGGCGGGTGGAGTTCATCCGCGAGTCGCTGGTGGCGCTGGACGCCGAGTTGCACGCCCTGGGCGCACAGCCCGGCGCCGGACTGATCGTGCGCCATGGCGCGGCGGTCGAGGAAATCGCGCGCCTGGCCAAGGCGCTTGGGGTGCAGGCGGTGTTTGCCAACCACGATGACGAGCCCCAATCTCTGGCACGCGACCACCAGGTGCGGGGCCGCCTGGCCGAACTTGGCATCAGCTTCGAGACCTTCAAGGACCATGTGGTGTTTGAACGCAGCGAGGTGATGACCCAGGCCAACCGCCCCTATGGCGTCTTCACCCCCTACAAGAACATGTGGCTCAAGCAGGTACGCGAAGCCGACCTGCAAGCCCATCCCGTGGGTCGGTATGTGCGCGCCCTGGCCCCACGCCCCGAGGGCTTTCGCCAAGGCGTGCCCAGCCTGCAGGACATCGGCTTTGAGCCCACCAACCTGGGCGAGTTGCATATCTCCACGGGCAGTGCGGGGGGGCGGGCCCTGTTTGAGGACTTCACCACCCGCATGGACCGCTACCACGAGACGCGCGACTTTCCCTCCAAAAAAGGCCCCAGCTACCTGAGTGTTCATCTGCGGTTTGGCACCGTCTCGATCCGCGAACTGGCCCTGGCCGCCTGGCAACGCCAGGCACGCGGTGACGCGGGGGCTCAGATCTGGTTGGCAGAGCTCATCTGGCGCGACTTTTACCACCAGATCCTGCACCACCACCCGCATGTGGTCGAGCGTGCGTTCAAGCCCGAATACGACGCGATTGCCTGGGAAAAAGGCGCGCGCGCCAAGGCTCTGTTCCAGGCCTGGTGCGAAGGGCGCACAGGCTACCCGCTGGTGGACGCGGCCATGCTGCAGTTGCTGCAAAGCGGCTACATGCACAACCGATTGCGCATGGTGGTGGCCAGCTTTCTGGTGAAGGACCTGGGCATCGACTGGCGCTGGGGCGAGGCCTTTTTTGCCCTGCACCTGAACGATTTCGACCTCGCCGCCAACAACGGTGGCTGGCAGTGGGCCAGCTCCAGTGGCTGTGACGCCCAGCCCTATTTCCGCATCTTCAACCCGGTGAGCCAAAGCGAAAAGTTTGACCCCAAGGGCGCGTTTATCCGGCGTTATCTGCCGCAACTGGCGCGTTTGCCCGATGCCGCCCTGCACGCGCCCTGGCTGGCACGCCCGGTGGATCTGGCCGCTGCGGGCGTGACGCTGGGTCGCGATTACCCCGCACCGATCGTGGACCACGCCGAAGCACGGGCTGCCACCCTGGCACGCTATGCGGTGGTCAAAAAATCCGAGAGCAGCACCTGAGCGTTGGCGAGCCGTGTGGTGGCGCTCAGCTCTGCAAGCGCACCAGCACCTCGCTCGACGCCTCTCGCCGTTGCCCGGCGGCATACAGAAACAGCAAGCGCGCCAACTCCTCCGCTCCCTGCTGGCAATCGGCCACGGTGACTGAGCTGGAAGAGGTGCTGGGAGAGCTGCGGGATGAAGTGGCATCGCCACCAGCCCGTGTCAGCGCCAGGAGCAGGGCGTCACACAGCAGGCGAATGGCGTCGAGCCGCTGGTCCTGGGCCAGCGCACTCAGGCGTTGCACACCGCGCAGCACCGCGCCGCTCGGTCCCGAACGTTGCGCGGCTTGCCAGGCTGCCAGCTCGTTCAGCAAGGGTTGCAGCACAGCGTCGGATTGATCCAGGAACAGCTGCTGCAGCGCCTCCTGCACCCCGGGTGCCATGAGGCGTTGGGCCGGCGTGCCGCCTCCCTCTTGGAGGGCCTGCAGCAACTCGCGCTCCAGGTCCAGGCGCCGGGAATCAGGAATCATGCGAGCTTGAGCCAGGTTGGAGTTGAGACGCGGCGGATCAGACCGGCACCATCTCGAAGTCTTCCTTGCGCGCACCACACTCGGGGCACGTCCAGTTCATGGGCACTTGCTCCCAGGGGGTGCCGGGCGCAATGCCTTCGTCAGGCGCGCCAGCCTCTTCGTCATAAATCCATCCGCAAATCAGGCACATCCAGGTTTTCACAGTTATCTTTCGTGTCAATTCGGACTGACAGTCCGGGAGGGGCTGGCATAGAATGACCTCGATTGTATCGACGACCATGGCCCACGAGAACGACAACTCCCTTGACAGCGACGATGCCGTGCCGGCCTGCATCCTGGTGTTCAATGCCAGTGACCCCAGCGGGGCTGGTGGCGTGACCGGCGACGCGCTCACCATCGCCTCGGTGGGCTCGCACCCGTTGCCCATTGTCACGGGGGTGTATGTGCGTGACACCGCCGAAACCTTTGACCACATTGCCCTGGATGAAGAAGCCGTGGCCGAGCAGGCCCGCGCAGTGCTGGAAGACCTGAGCGTGCAGGTCATCAAGGTGGGGTTTTGTGGCACGCCGGAAACCCTGAGCACCATCGCCGAAATCACCGCCGACTACGCCGACGTGCCGGTGGTGGCCTACATGCCCAACCTGGCCTGGTGGCAAGAAGGCGAGATCGACAATTACCTGGATGCGTTTCGCGAGCTGATGCTGCCCCAGACCACCTTGCTGGTGGGCAACCACAACACCTTGTGGCGCTGGTTATTGCCCGACTGGAGCAGCGAGAAGCCCCCCAGCGCACGCGACATTGCACGAGCCGCTGCCGAAAAGGGCACGCCCTACACCCTGGTGACGGGCATCAGCACGCCGGACCAGTTCATCGACAACGTGCTGGCCGCGCCCAACAGCGTGTTGCTGTCCGAGCGGGTGGAGCGCTTTGACGCCGTGTTCGCGGGCGCTGGCGACACGCTCAGCGCAGCCATCGCCGGCTTGCTGGCGTCGGGCTCGGACTTGCAAGTGGCCACCACCGAAGCCTTGACCTACCTGGACCACAGCCTGAATGGCGGCTTTCGCCCGGGCATGGGCCATGTGATTGCCGATCGCCTCTTTTGGGCTCCGCAAGACGACAGCACCGAGCCGCCAGACGAGGACACGGCGACCGCCACGGCCGAAGATTTCTCGCTGCCCCGCCACGAAACCAAACACTGACCTCTGTTCATCATGACCGATCTCAACCAAACCCTGTTCGACCGCGCACGCCACGTCATCCCCGGTGGCGTCAATTCCCCCGTGCGAGCCTTCCGCGCCGTGGGCGGCACTCCCCGCTTCATCAGCCGTGCGCAAGGTCCCTACTTCTGGGACGCCAATGGCCAGCGCTACATCGACTACATCGGCTCCTGGGGTCCGATGATTCTGGGCCATGGTCACCCTGCGGTGCTGGACGCGGTGCAGCGCGCCATCCTGGAAGGCTTCTCGTTTGGCGCGCCCACCGAGCGTGAAATTGAGCTGGCCGAGGCCATCCTCTCACACGTGCCGTCGATGGACATGGTGCGCCTGGTGAGTTCGGGCACTGAGGCCGCCATGACCGCCATTCGCCTGGCGCGCGGCGCCACCGGTCGTCGCAAGCTGATCAAGTTTGAAGGCTGCTACCACGGCCACGCCGATGCCTTGCTGGTCAAGGCCGGCTCTGGCTTGGCCACCTTTGGCAACCCCACCAGCGCAGGCGTGCCCGCCGAGGTGGTGCAAGACACCCTGGTGCTGGAGTACAACAATATTGCCCAGCTTGAAGAGGCCTTCACCCTGCACGGCCCCGATATCGCCTGCTTGATGATCGAGCCGATCGCCGGCAACATGAACTTCGTGCGCGCCGAGGTGCCCTTCATGAAGCGCTGCCGCGAGCTGTGCACCCAGCACGGCGCGCTGCTGGTGTTCGATGAGGTGATGACGGGTTTTCGGGTGGCACTGGGCAGCGCGCAAAGCGTGTATGCCAAGGCCTTGCCGGGTTTCCGCCCGGACATCACCGTGCTGGGCAAGGTGATTGGCGGCGGCATGCCACTGGCGGCGTTTGGCGGGCCGCGTGCCATCATGGAGCAACTCGCCCCCCTGGGCCCGGTGTACCAGGCCGGCACCTTGAGCGGCAACCCGGTGGCCACGGCCTGCGGCCTGGCCACGCTGCGTGAAATTGCCAAGCCCGGTTTTTGGGATGCGCTCTCCAAGCGTACGCTCGATCTGGTGGATGGGTTGAAGGCCTCGGCGGCCAAGCACGGTGTGCCCTTCAGCGCCGACTGCCAGGGCGGTATGTTCGGTTTCTTCCTGTTGCCCGAGTTGCCGCACAACTACAGCAGCGTGATGAAGAGCGACAGCCCGCGCTTCAACAAACTGTTCCACGGCTTGCTGGACCGCGGCGTGTACATCGCCCCTGCGCTGTATGAAGCGGGTTTTGTGAGCGCGGCGCACAGCGCCGAGGATATTCAAGCCACCATCGCAGCGGCAGACGCGGTGTTTGCGTCGCTGTGATGTCGGTGTGATGCGGCTTGATTGCCGCTGGTTTCGTGTGGTTGATCAGCCCACGGCAAACCGCCAGCCGCACACACTCAATGACGGAAGTGACGCACGCCAGTGAACACCATGGCCACGTCACGCTCATTAGCCGCGTCAATCACTTCCTGGTCTCGCATCGAGCCGCCAGGCTGCGCCACGCAGGTGGCGCCGGCGTCGACCACCACATCGAGTCCGTCGCGGAAAGGGAAGAAGGCGTCGCTCGCCACCGCCGTGCCTTGCAGTGACAGGCCCGCATGCTCGGCCTTGATGCTGGCAATGCGTGCGGAGTCCAAGCGGCTCATTTGTCCAGCGCCTACGCCCATGGTCATGCCGTTGGCACAAAACACAATGGCATTGCTCTTGACGTACTGCGCCACGCGCCAGGCAAACAGCAAGTCCTGCAGCTGCTCAGGGGTGGGCTGACAACGCGTCACCACCTTCAGATCGGCCAGTTGCAACTCGTGGTTGTCGGCGGTCTGAATCAGCAGGCCCGAGCCCACGCGCTTGATGTCGTGCGTGTTGCGGCCCTGCTCCCAGGCGCTTGCGCCGCCCGGGGGCATGGGAATCTTGAGCACGCGCACATTGGCTTTGGCCTGAAACAGGGCGAGGGCCTGGGGCGTGTAGTCGGGCGCCATCAGCACCTCGACAAACTGCTTGCTCACCTCTTGCGCCGTGGCTTCGTCCACCGTGCGGTTGAAGGCGATGATGCCCCCAAAGGCTGAGGTGGGATCGGTCTTGAAGGCCTTGCGGTAGGCCTCGTGTGCGCTTGGCGCAATCGCCACACCGCAGGGATTGGCGTGCTTGACGATCACGCAAGCCGGTTGTTCGAAGCTCTTGACGCATTCCCAGGCGGCATCCGCATCGGCGATGTTGTTGTAAGACAGCTCCTTGCCTTGCAATTGGGTGGCCGTGACCAGCGAGCCAGGGGCGGGTTGCAGGTCGCGGTAAAACGCCGCACGCTGGTGGGGGTTTTCTCCGTAGCGCAGGTCCTGCAGCTTGACGAAGCGGCCATTGGATTGCCCCGGAAACTCGCTGCGCTCGCCGCTTTCCAGGTTGTAAGCCGAGAGGTAGTCGCTGATGGCCGCATCGTAGTTGCTGATACGGTTGAAGGCGGCCACCGACAAGGCAAACCGGGTGGCATCACTGGTGGCGCCCTGCTCGCGCAGTTCACGCAGCACGCCCTCGTATTGTGAGGCGTCGGTCAGCACGGCAACGTGTTTCCAGTTTTTAGCGGCACTGCGCACCATCGCCGGCCCCCCGATGTCGATGTTCTCAATCGCATCTTCCAGGGTGCAGTGGGGCTTGGCCACCGTGGCCTCGAACGGATACAGGTTGACGATGAGCAGGTCGATGGTGCCAATCCCATACGCCTGCAGCGACTGCATGTGTTCGGGCACATCGCGGCGCGCCAGCAAACCGCCATGCACCATCGGGTGCAGGGTTTTCACACGGCCATCGAGCATCTCGGGAAAGCCCGTGACATCGGCCACTTCACGCACGGGCAAGCCCGCTTGCGCCAGCAGTTTGGCGGTGCCGCCAGTGGAAATCAGGCCAATGCCCAGGCCGTGCAGGGCTTGCGCAAGTTCGACGATGCCAGTTTTGTCAGAGACGGAGATGAGTGCGTTCATGATGGAAGCGCCTGGGGGCGCGGAGATAACAATTCGAAACAAGGAAGGGGTCAGTGCAACAGCGCGGCCCCAAGGGGTCAAGCCTGCGTCACAACAAGCGGTGCTGCACCAATTTCTTGCGCAAGGTGTTGCGGTTCAAGCCCAACCACTGCGCCGCACGCGACTGGTTGCCTTCGGCATGGTGCATCACGGTTTCCAGCAGCGGCTTTTCAATCACCGTCACCATCATGTTGTGCAAGTTGTCGGGTTCGGTGCCACGCAGGTCGCGAAAATACGACTCCAGGCTGAGGCGCACCGCCTCTTCAATGTGTTTTTTGCTCATGCCAGGGCTTCCTGTGCCATTTCATCCTGGGCGCTGGGCCAGCGGTCGCTGTGCTCGGCCAGGGTGTTCAAATAATCGGACAAGGCCTGCGTTTGGCCTTCGGCGGTGTCCAGGGTATTCATGTGCTGGCGGAACACATCAGCGCCTGGCAAGCCTTTGACATACCAGGCAATGTGCTTGCGTGCGCTGCGCACGCCGGTCCATTCGCCATACAGCGCGTAGTGCTCCTGCAAGTGCGCCTGCAGCAACCGCGAGACTTCCGCCACCAGCGGGGGGGCGAGCAAACTGCCCGTCTCGAGGAAGTGGGCCATCTCGCGAAAAATCCAGGGCCGCCCCTGCGCGGCGCGGCCGATCATGAGCGCATCGCATCCCGTGGCCTGAAGCACCTGACGCGCCTTGTGGGGGGAGTCAATATCGCCATTGGCCACCACTGGCACGCGCACCGCCGCTTTCACGGCCGCCACGGTGTCGTATTCCGCATCGCCTTTGTAGCCCTGCTCGCGGGTGCGACCGTGCACGGTGAGCATCTGCACACCAGCTTGCTCGGCGGCTCGTGCCAGCGTCACGGCATTGCGGTACTCGGCGCTCCACCCCGTGCGCATCTTGAGCGTGACGGGCACGCCGCGTGGCGCGCAGGCTTGCACCACGGCGTCCACAATCGACAGGGCCAGTGTTTCGTTGCGCATGAGCGCCGAGCCCGCCCAAACGTTGCACACCTTTTTGGCCGGGCAGCCCATGTTGATGTCGATGATTTGCGCACCACGGTCAATGTTGTAGAGCGCGGCCTCGGCCATCATCTGGGGTT
>JACCEC010503637.1_pt1 | contig 18835 bp, 14 predicted proteins | sample 7450121 | NCBI WGS metagenome assembly JACCEC01 (sample SAMN15323455, study PRJNA562643) | freshwater metagenome | isolation source: river surface water | place: USA:Blue River Watershed | collected 2017-08-18 | reverse complement strand
TGCAAAGCATCCAAAACGCGCAATACTTCTTTCACATTGCGACCAACACTCAAATCATATACCGATACCCAACGAATAATTCCCTCTGGATCAACGATGTACGTCACACGGTAAGCAATTTTTTCGTCAGCTTGCAAAATGCCCAATTCTTCGGCTAAACTTTTGGAAGTATCAGCCAACATCGGGAATTTCAATCCACGCAAATCATCGTGATCTCTTCTCCAGGCCAAGTGAACAAATTCAGAATCGGTAGATGCACCAATCAAAACGGCATCGCGATCGCGGAACTCATCGTAAGCCTTGTTGAATTCGGCAATTTCAGTTGGACAAACAAACGTAAAATCCTTTGGCCACCAAAACATCACCATCCACTTGCCTTCGTGAACTTGGTTGGTCAACGTTTCAAATTCTTTTCCTTGGTCCATGCTTACCACAGACTTTTTTGCAAATGCAGGAAACTGACTTCCTACGCTTAATACGTGATTCATTTTGTTTGATTATTTAGAATGATGCAAAATTACAACAACCATTCAACAAAAATTGTTTCAAAGAAATTATTTCGTTTCCATGACAAATTGCGCCGTTTCTCGGTTGCGTTGTTCCATCAAAATGGTTTTCCCCTCCGTGGTCGACTGAATTACCTCTGGGGTGTAATGCCGAATGGTCCACAATTCAACATTTTCATTAAATTTTACCCTGAATTTTTCTTTTAAAGACTGAAGTAAACCCGGAATTTTAAAAGCATCGTTGTCCAAAACAACACTGAACGAAATGGCCGAATTTTGCATCAACCGAACCCGTAAGCCCACTTCACTGATGGCCTGAAAAATGGCCGATAGGCCAGGCTCCGCAATAAAACTGAAATCTTTCGAGCTGATGCTCAACAAGATTTGGTTTTTAACGACGATGTAGCAAGGCGTGTGGTGAATGGAAATAGCGTCAGCTGAAACGATGGTGCCAATAAAATCTGGCCGCAAAAATGAGTTCACTTCCAAAGGAATTCCCTTGTTTTCTAGCGGCTTAATGGTCTTTGGATGGATAACCGTAGCGCCGTAATAGGTCATTTCAATGGCTTCCCGGTAACTCAAAACATCAAATTTGATGGCATTGGGAAACAAACGGGGATCGGCATTCATCACCCCAGCCACATCTTTCCAAATGGTTAAGCTTTTGGCATTCAATACCGAAGCCAAAATGGCTCCCGTGTAATCCGATCCTTCCCTTCCTAAGGTTGAGGTGAGCTCTGTTCCCCGCACGCCTCCAATGAAACCTTGGGTGATCGTAAGGGGGCCTAATGAATTCGGATGCTGAACAAAAGGCTGAAGCACTTTTTCCGTTTCCTCCCAAACAATTCGGGCTTCGCGGAAAGGTTCTTCCGTAATGATCCACTCCCGAACATCTTGAAAGCGAGCCTGAAGACCGGAAAGAACCAAATATTCACAGAAAATAGTGGTGGAGAATAACTCCCCAAACGACACCACTTGATCGTAATTCAGGTTGTAATTCGGATGAGGAGATGCCGTGATTAGCACTTCCAATTGAGCCAAACGAATGTCGAAACTTTGACGGATTTGTTCTTTGGCGCGGTCACTGATGTCCAATTCAGAAATCAATTCCCGATGCGTTTGGGCCACAAAATCCAGGGCTTTTTGAAGCTCTATGGTTTGGTTTTGGTGCCACGCCAGCACCACTTTTTCCAAAGCGTTGGTGGTTTTTCCAAGGGCCGAAACTACGACCACCAATTGAAATTGGTTGAGCGCCGAGGCAATGATGCCGCGAATTCGAGCCATGGAAGGAGCATCTTGAATCGATGCACCACCAAATTTATAAATTTTCAGCGGTTTCATCACAGATTTTCCCATCGGAATTTGGCATTGATCCACTCAGAATCGAGCTCAGCACCTAATTTTTTATAAAATTGAATCGCCGGTTCATTCCAATCTAAAACCTGCCATTCCAATCGTTGGGCGTGGCGAGCTTTGGCAATGGAGCGTAAGCGCTGAAACAACTTCGTTCCCACGCCAAATCGACGGTGCGATTCTTTTACCACAATATCATCCAAATAAATGCATTTGCCTTTCCAGGTGGAGTATTTCGTGTAGAAAAGCGCCATGCCAACCACGGTATCATTTTCTTCAGCCACCAAACATTCGAAAACCGGATCATTTCCAAATCCGTCTTCCATCAGTTGTTCCAGGGTTAACGTAAACTCGTGGGGCGCTTTTTCATACAAGGCCAACTCCCCAATCAAGTGGTGAACAGCTGGCATATCGGCCTTAATTGCATCTCGAACAACGATTTCCATCAATCCAAATTCATTTCTGGAATTTCGCCTTCAATCAGTAATTTTCCGGCGGTTGCTTGTTGGATGGTTTCTACAGAAACACCCGGTGCTCGCTCCAACAATTTAAATCCGCCTTCAGGTAAAACATCCAAAACGGCCAACTCGGTAACAATTTTCTTCACACAGCCCACTCCGGTTAACGGAAGTGAACATTGGGGAAGCAATTTGCTTTCTCCGGCTTTGTTGACATGTTGCATGGCCACCACAATGTTTTTGGCAGAAGCCACCAAATCCATGGCTCCACCCATCCCTTTGACCATTTTTCCTGGGATTTTCCAATTGGCAATGTCGCCATTTTCCGAAACCTCCATGGCTCCTAAAATCGTCAAGTCCACTTTTCCTGCGCGAATCATCCCAAAACTCATGGCTGAATCGAAGAAGGAACTTCCGGGAGTGGTGGTGATGGTTTGTTTACCAGCGTTGATCAAATCGGGGTTTTCATCTCCTTCGAAAGGAAAGGGGCCGATGCCCAACAAACCGTTTTCCGATTGAAGGACTACGTTCATTCCTTCGGGGATATAGTTGGCTACCAGCGTGGGTATTCCAATTCCTAAATTCACGTAGTAGCCATCGCGAACTTCGCGTGCGATGCGTTTTGCAATTCCGTTTTTATCTAACATGGCTTGGGGTTTAGGAACGTGGGCGAAGGGTACGTTGCTCAATTCGTTTCTCGAAATGATTTCCTTGGAAGATGCGATGAACGTAAATTCCAGGGGTATGAATGTGGTCGGGGTCGAGGGAACCGGCAGGAACCAATTCTTCCACTTCGGCAATGGTGATTTTTCCGGCCATCGCCATCATGGGATTGAAGTTGCGGGCAGTTTCTTTGAAAATGAGGTTGCCCATGGTGTCGCCTTTCCATGCTTTCACAATGGCGAAATCGGCATCGAACGCATATTCGAGAAGGTATTCTTTCCCGTTGAAAATCCGGGTTTCTTTTCCTTGGGCGACTTCGGTACCAACTCCGGCGGGGGTAAAGATGGCTGGCATTCCGTAACCGGCAGCCATGCAACGGGTAGCGAGGGTTCCTTGGGGGATGAGTTCCACTTCCAATTCACCGGAGAGCAATTGGCGTTCAAATTCGGCATTTTCTCCCACGTAACTGGAGATCATTTTTTTTACCTGCCGATGTTGGAGCATGAGTCCAATTCCGAAATCATCCACCCCTGCATTGTTGGAGATGCAGGTGAGATTTTTGGTACCTTTTTCTACGAGGGCGGCAATGCAATGTTCAGGGATACCGCACAAGCCGAAACCGCCCAACATGAGCACGGCTCCATCGTGGATATCGGCAATGGCTTCTTGGGCCGAGGCAACAACTTTATTCATACCAATTTTGTTTGGCACGAAGGTACGAAAAAGCGTGAAAATTGTTTAGTGGGCGATCTTTATCCCTTTGAAAATTTGGCGCTGCCCATTTTCAATGTAGTGGAAAAAATAGATGCCTGATGGCCAGTTTTCGGTATTAATTTCTGCATGGTCCATGTCCGAAAATGAAGTAATCCAACGTCCTTGACCATCAAAAACTTCCATTTTTGCCGTTTTTGAAGCTTGTTTGGGAAGTGCCAATTGCACATGATGGGTGAAAGGCTGTGGAAATACCGAAAATGCTTGTTCGGGAAGGGAGGAGTTTCTGATGATGGTGGAAAGGGTTGTTTTTCCGTTTTCAACCACAGAAACTCGAATAAACGGATAATTCAAAGCATTACTTAAGGGAAGGGAATAATTTCTTTTTCCCCACTGATAGGAAATGAGTGCGATGGTAGACCAGGTATTTTCTCCACCTTCAATTTGAAATACGGCATCTTTTGCCGTCCCTTCGACCGACCAAAGGAGTTGATTGTTCTTGATCGTAGCAGAAAGGTTGGTGATAGGCAGTAAACCATTATTTAATCGTACTACCGAAAAAACTTGGGGTGAAGTGTATAGACCATTGGTAAAGGCTACGAAATTGGTGTCAGGATGCCCATCCTCGTCATTTTGAGGAGCAATAACCCAATATTGAAAAGTAATTGAATCACCAGAAGGAATGATGTAACCTTCCGGACGTGCACCTTTGACGCGAATTTTTTTCTGATTTCCATATTTTGGAATTTCGCAGGAGTTTTCTGCATTGATTCGCGAAGTTGAACTTAGGGACAGATAGGTGTATCCATCGGGTAAAATATCGTTCAATTCAGGAACCGTTGTGAAACCAGTCGAGTGATTCCTTAAAACAATGGTATAGAGCAAGGTATCACCAAATCGAGGAAAGGGGTTATTTACTGTTTTTGTAATACTGAGTTTTGCAGGGTCGCCAGCACAAGATTTATTATTCAAGGGATTTGTACTCCATTTGAATTGAAATTTGAAGAAATTACCTGATAAAGTGGCGCAAACCGGACGGATGACAATGGGGGTATTTACGTTTCGCACAATGTATTTATTGACCACAACAACGGCTTTGTTGCTGCCGTGATTGTTGGCGATAGCCGTGTCGCAAAACGTATTTTTATCACCTACTTGAATTCCGGGAACATCGGAATAAATGACTTCTGTTCCGATCAAAAACATGCCGGTTGCATTGTAGTTCGCATTGGAAACAGGTTGGAAAAAGAAGGCATCATGGCAAAGCACATTGCCGAAATGATAACGAATGGTGTCGGTCCAGATTTCTCCAACCGGTTTGATGGAAGATGTTTTCCGACTATTTACAATTCCTCCTGCTGATGCAGAAATATATGCTTTTGTGGTAATAGAGGTGGAATATTGAATAATACCTGGGTTTTGATCTTGAATGTTAAACTGAAAAGTCCCAGTAGAATTAAAGGAAGAAGGATAGAGTACAAAAAAACTGGCTAATACTTTTTCTCCAGGTTGAATGGAAAGAAATATGCGACTAGAGTCTTCACCTATGCCCATAGAAAAACCTGTTCCAACGATATTTGATAATGTAATTTTGAAATTGGAAATAGTTTGGTTGGTTGAATTTGAAATTTCAATGGCCACGAATCCGGCTCGAGGACCTGTTGCAGGTTTGTTGTGATCAAGTATAAAATAGGGACCAGTTTTCTGAGAAATGACAACCTGATTGGATGTTAACGCCCAGGCGTGAATCGAAAGTAGGGAAGTTGCAAGAACGAGGAAAAAACGAGAAAAAGCCGTGATTGGAAATATTTTGAACATATTGGAAACAAATATAGATTAGTTTTCTTTTACATGTGCAAAGTTACCAAATTGAGAATAATCGTATTCCATGGAAATTGTTAAATAACATCATTAAATAAACTGCAAAATTGCTTTGATTTAAAGTTTTTAAATGATGATGTTGGCGCGATAGATTTATTTTAAAAATGGGAGATTGTTTCATTTTGGGAATTTTAGTTTATGGAAAATGGCAGATTAAAATCGCTGAATTTCCTTTAACTTCGCAGTATGTGTGGAATCCTTGGGGTTGTCGCTTTGGGCGAAAGCAGGTTTGATCGAAAAAATATGGTAGCTATGGCAGATGCCATGCATCATCGTGGTCCTGATGGCGACGGTTTTTTCTTTGCATCGGAAAATGGGAATGTACCCGATATCCCACAAAACCGACCCAATACTTTGGTTTGGTCTCAAACATCAAGTCGGGAAATATCTCTTGCTCACAAACGCCTCTCCATTGTTGATTTATCGAACGAAGCAGCCCAACCTATGGGTTTACCCGATGGATCAATTTGGGTCGTTTTTAACGGTGAAATTTATAATCACGCCGAAATTCGAATCGAATTAGAACAAAAAGGGCATCATTTTCGCACCTCCCACTCCGATACCGAAGTGATTTTGCATGCCTACCAAGAGTGGGGTATTTCATGCATCGAACGATTCAGGGGCATGTTCGCGATCGGCCTTTGGGATCAACCCAAGGACGTTTTTTATTTGGTTCGTGATCGAATTGGCATCAAGCCACTTTATTATACCTTCCAGAATGGATGTTGTTATTTCGCCAGTGAAATCAAAGCCATTTTGAATGATCGAACCATCCCCCGAAAGTTGAATTTCCAATCAGCTTACGATTACCTAACCTTTCTTACCGTTCCTGCTCCAAATACGTTTTTTGAAGGAATTCAAAAGCTTCCGGCAGGTCACTATATCGAAATTAAAAACGGACATCCCTCCGAGCCTAAAGAGTATTGGGATGTCTTTACCCATGTCAATTATCAACCCAACGTTTCGGAAAAAGAAGTGACGGAAACTTTGGTGGAGAAGCTTCGCGAATCGGTGAAATACCGCATGATGGCCGATGTGCCGGTGGGTGTATTTCTTTCTGGAGGAATTGATTCCTCTGTGAATGCTAAACTTTTTAGTGACCTATCGAACGGGCAAACGGTCAAGGCATTTTCCATTGGCTACGAGAACGATCAAGATCTCTCCAGCTACACCAATGAATTTTACTATGCGCGCAAAGTAGCAAAAGAACTGGGTTGCGAGTACCATGAGCGTGCTTTAACACAACAAGATCTGATCGATTTCCTTCCGCAGTTGGTTCACCATCAAGATGAACCCATTGCCGATCCGGTTTGCATGCCCATCTATTACGTGAGTAAACTCGCCCGCGACAACGGTGTGATTGTAGCACAGGTAGGCGAGGGCAGCGATGAATTGTTTTGGGGTTATCGTTTTTGGAAGGATTTGTTGAAGATTCAGGAATACGACGACTTACCTGTACCCAACATCCTTAAGAAATTGGGTTTGAATGCTATGAAAATCGCCGGGAAAGACCATACCTTACCTTACGAATTACTCCGAAGAGGTGCCAATAATCAACCCATATTTTGGACCGGTTTAAAGGCATTTGGTGAAGATGAAAAGTCCAAATTGATTGGGGGAGATTGGAAAAAAGAACTATCCGACTATTCTACCTATGAGCAAGTCGCAAAAATTAGAAAGAATTTCTTGGAGCGTACACCAGAACCAAGCCATATCAATTGGATGAGCTATATGGATTTGAAAATCCGCCTTCCAGAATTGTTGTTGATGAGGGTCGACAAAATGTCGATGGCGGTGAGTTTGGAAGCTCGTGTTCCCTTCCTTGATCATAAGTTTGTAGAGTATTCCATGGGTATTCCAACAGCACTGAAAAGGAAGAATAACGAAAGTAAATACATCCTTAAAAAAGCGGTGGAGGGACTTATTCCCAACGAAATCATTTACCGACAAAAACAAGGGTTCGATGCTCCTGTTTACGATTGGTTTAAAAATGAACTTGGAGAATTGACGAAAAAAGAAATTAAGAACTTTATCAGCCAAACGGGGTGGTTAAATAGTAAGGAAGTTGAAGATATTTATCAAAGAGGAGAAGGTCGAAAAGCATGGTTTTTACTCAATTTGGCCCTTTGGTGGAAAGAATATTTGGACTGATTTGAGGAATTGTTGAACAAATAGTTCATGATTCCTACTCCATGGGTTGTATCTTCGAGTGAAATTTCAACCTATGAGAAAACTTTACTTTTTGATGGTCTTTTCCATCTTCTCGGTTGCTTCCTTTGCCCAGTCATTCACCATTTCTACCTCAACGGGGAAAAATGGTTATTGTGTAGGTTCATCGGGAGTAACCTTAACAGCATCCGATACTTCAGCGGCTAGCTATTTGTGGAAAAGAGACTCCGTTGTACTTGCGGGAACATCTTTCTTCATTCTTGCTGACACAGCGGGTATTTACACGGTCATTACCGCAACCGATACGGCAACCATTACCATCAGTGAGTTTGCTCTTCCTACTCCTGCAGTGGTTTCAGGTTTGTCGGCAACCACTTTTTGCCAGGGTGGAAGCGTTCAACTTGTAAGTAGCGCATCAGGCTTGTGGAGCAATGGATCAAACTCCGATACCATTTCCGTAAACGTTGCCGGTACATATAGTTTAACAATTACCGACACCAACGGATGTTCCAGTACATCCAATGCCATTTCAATTACAGTTAACGCATTGCCAACCGCACCTTCCATCACTGGAACGTTATCTTTCTGCGCTGGTGGACAAACCGTTTTGAACGTTTCTCCAACATCGAACATCACTTGGAACAACGGTTCTACCGATTCTACCTTAACGGTTACTGCTGCTGGAAACTACAGCGTAACGTTCACCGATACTACAACAGGATGTACTTCTACATCCAGCGTTTCTGTTGTTGAGAATGCTTTGCCCAATGCTGCGATTACTGCTTCAAAAGCTCAGTTTTGCGCGAATGATACCATCACCTTGTCGGTTGTTACTTCAGGTATTTGGAGTTCACGAGACACTTCTACTTCCATTAACGTTACTGCAGCTGGAACGTACAGCGTAGTAATTACCGATGCAAACGGATGCGTTAATAGCGATTCCATCGTGATGAGCAATTACGTTGCTACTCCATTCGCATTGAGCACATCGGGTTCCACCAGCATTTGTGCGAACGGTTCTTTGGTGTTGACCACCAACACGACCGGTGTTAGCTGGTCAAATGGCGTAACAGCTGATTCCATCACCATTACTTCTGCTGGAACGTATTACGCGACCAAAGCAGGTTTTTGCGGAACTGAAACTTCGACCGATTCTTTGATCATTAGCGTTACCGCTCTTCCATCTGCCCCAGTGATTACAGCCTTAACTTCAACAACGTTTTGCCAAGGTGGAACTGTGACTTTAACGGCTTCTCCTACCAACAACATCACTTGGAATACGAATTCTACCGATAGTTCCATTTCGGTTTCCACTTCCGGTTCTTACACAGCTATTTTCACAGATACTACAACAGGATGTTCCAATACCTCCAATTCCATTGCTGTTCAGGTGAATGCATTACCCAATGCAACCATCAATGCTTCGAAAGCTCAGTTTTGTACGAATGACACCATCACTTTATCAGTTGGTACTTCAGGAATTTGGAGCTCTGGTGATACATCAACTTCCATCCAAGTAATTGCTGCTGGTACTTACAGCGTGGTAGTTACCGATACCAACGGTTGCGTTGATTCTTCGAATATTACTCTTTCCAATTATGTTGCGACTCCCATTGTTGTAAGTGCATTAGGAAATACCAGCTTCTGCGATGGCAATACCTTAACATTGGTTTCTTCTGTTTCTGGTGTTACTTGGTCGGATAGTACGGTTGCTGACACCTTGGTGGTTGATACGACCGGTGTATTCCTTGTAACCAAAAATGGTTTCTGCGGAGTTGAAACTTCGAATTCTGTTTCTACTACCGTAAACGCCCTTCCAACTACTCCTGTGATTACCGCTGTCGGTTCTACCACATTCTGCCAAGGCGGATCGGTTCAATTGGTATCATCGGCAACAGGTACTTGGAGCAACGGAGTAATTGGCGATTCTACCGCCATTACATCTTTGGGTTCTTACACCGTTTTGGTTCGCGATACCAACGGCTGTACAGCGACTTCTGCCCCAATTTCTGTTACTGTTAATGCATTACCCACAGCACCTGTTATTACAGGTTCACGTTCGTTGAACATGTGTATTGGAGATACGATTGTATTGACAGCGAACGGCCCTGGAGTGTGGAGTACCGGAGACACGACGTTAAGTATCTTTACTTCTGTTTCGGGATCTTACGTTTACACCGTTCGCGATACGAACGGCTGTAGCAATAACTCAAGCGCTGTTGTTGTGGTGAACGCCCTTCCAGCTACGCCGGTGATTACCGCTGCTGGTTCAACCACCATTTGTGCTGGCGATACCGTTCGTTTGACTTCTTCTGCTTCTGGAACATGGAGTACTGGATTTGTTGGCAGCGTATTGCCCGTTACTGCTAGCGGTAGCTTCTTTGTTGTCGTAACCGATAGCAATGGATGTCGTTCTGGCTCATTGAACACCAACGTAACGGTGAATCCTGTACCTGCGAAACCTGTTATTACGGCTAATCGCGATACGCTTAACTCAAGTGCTGTTTCGGGCAACCAGTGGTTCAATGTAACTACCGGTGCAGTTGCTGGGGCAACCAGCCAAAAATTGGTGATTCCCGTTACAGGTCGCTACTTTGCGGTAGTTACTCAAAACGGTTGTTCTTCCGTTCCTTCGGATACCTTGTTTGTAATCAAGTTGGGTGCTGGTTCTTTGGCACAAACAGAAGTTCGCGTTTATCCAAATCCAACTTCCGGACAAGTTTATGTGAACTTGCCCAATGGAGCGACTCAAGAAGTGATGGTTCAGGTGATGGATGCATCGGGCCGCGTGGTTCGCACTGCTCCATTGTCGAACAACCAAAACGCGGTTGAGTTCGATTTATCGGGCATGGCTTCTGGTTTGTACTTGGTACGTTTGAATCAAGGCAACGAAACCAAAACCGTGAAATTGATGGTGAAGTAATTTATCAACTCCTTTATCGTAAAAAGCCCCGAAGAAATTCGGGGCTTTTTTGTTGGATTGGCGGTTAATTTCTTAAACGGTCAAAAATTGCCATTTTCGGAAAAATTTTTGGAGCCTTTTTTAATGCTGATTCAAAAAAGTCACTTTATTTTGAACAGAGAAATTGGCATGGAACACTTTAGTTTTATAGCATAAAAATTTGGTTAAATTTTTTTTGAGTATTTTGCTTAAAATTTATTTTCCATGAAAAAGATGATCGTATGGATTTGCTTGTTCATTTCCATGGCTGCTGGGGCGCAGACCTTTTTTGACACCCATTCTGATAAAAATATTACCTATCTTTTTGGTGTTGGTGCCAATAAAACTTCTTTTGGTTTGTATGAAAAACGGATTGTCCGCAATGGATGGTTAGATACTATTTACCTAAAACTCGCAAAATTTGATAGCATGTTCCGTGTGTTGGATTCTGCAGTATTACCAGTCATTTGTAAAACAGGAGATGTTGCTCAAATGTCAATACCTGCCTATTTGGGAGAAAAGAATGGGAAGCATTTAATTTTTGTTACAAATACTGTTCAAAGACCATTAAGCATTGGAGGTGGTCTTGATTCTCTAAGAAGTAAACGGTATGTTTTTGAAATCGATTCAAATCTCAATATTGTAGAAAAACGAAGGACTGCTTTTGAATTCAGATATTTCCCATTTTACACCACCGAGCAGTTTTTCCAAGATTCCTCCTATTTTTACTCCTATAGCTATGGAAGTAATCCAGCTGCCCCTAATCCATTAATTAGTAATGAAATGTTACTGGTGAAAATGGATCAGAATTTAGATACTTTGGCACTATCTACCTATGTGGATGGCAGAATCACACTTTCCCCTCAAACCATCGGTGGAAAATTGTGGTACACTCTATATCCAAGAGATAAGGTTGACAGTTTAACTCGATTCCCTTTTCATATGGATAGTACCGTTAGAGGAAATACCAAGTATGTAGAATTATGCAATCGAACCATTTTGGTTGATCAACAAACCATGCGAATTGATACCTTTTTGGAATTTGGATGGGTGCACTACGGCAAACAAAACTCACAAACCATAGGCTCTAGAAATTATTATCGCATTCCTCCTCCTTGGTCCACCTTCACTTCCATTCAATTTGCACAACAACCAACGGTTCATCCAGTAAATTACAGGGGGAAAGTAGTTGTCTTTGGCACTTTCACCGAATTAGCCACCAATGAATCCAATGTGGCTCATGTAATTTTGGATACGAATGTTCAAAATTTCAACGTCATTAGACCCCTTACGGTCGTTAAATCTCCGAATTTGAGTTCTATTATGGCGAGAGTTGTTCCAGTTGCTGTAGCGACCAATCATAAAAAGGGAATTTATGTATTGTGCAGAAAAGACTCCAGTTCGTTGGATCTTTGGAATAGTAGGTATTTGCTACAATATTACGACACCAATGTCAATTTTGTTTGGCAAAAAATTGTTACTTACCAATGGTTCTGTAACTCCAATGAAAGTACGGGATTCGATATGCACTTTCTGGATGATGGCACCTTGTTTGCCAAACTTGAAATGTCTTCCATCAATTCGTTTCAAAAAGATTCACTTCGGGTATTCTTCACCCGCTTTGGCCCCAATGGCCCAAATACCTCGGCATTGCCAAGTCAAGTGATTAGGGTTGGCACCCATATTTTAGAACCCGATGTGGTGGTTAACATTTATCCGAATCCGTCATCGAATGGCGACTTAAATTTGGAGGGCGTTGAACTTCCCTATCAATTACAAATCACAGATATCACGGGGAAAGTCATGGTTCAAACCGGTCAAACAAGCCAACAACACTGGGAGTTTGGTTCCCTACCTCCGAGCCTGTATGTGGTTACCACCACCGATCGAAACGGAAGAGTTGCTCGCATAAAGTGGGTGAAAAGGGAGTGATTTTTGGCGGTCCCTGAGCCGCTCCCTGAGGTTCTCGAAGGGAGCTGAACGGTGTCTTCGAGACCCTCAGACACCGGAATTGGGTTGTCCCTGAGCCGCTCCCTGAGGTCCTCGAAGGGAGCTGAACGGTGTCTTCGAGACCCACTGACACCGGAATTGGGCGGTCCCTGAGTTGATCCCTGAGGTCCTCGAAGGGAGAATGGAGCTAAACGGTGTCTTCGAGACCCACTGACACCGGAATTGGGCGGTCCCTGAGCCGCTCCCTGAGGTTCTCGAAGGGAGAAGGGAGCGGAACGGTGTCTTCGAGACCCTCAGACACCGGAATTGGGTTGTCCCTGAGCCACTTCCTGAGTTCCTTGAGGGTTCTCGAAAGGCGAAGGGAGATTCATTCCCTGTTGAATGTAATTTTTTTAGATGGATTTATCCGTTTATTACCATGTCATTTTTCAATCTTCCTAAATACAGGGTTTATTCATCCTTTCATGGGTTATTTTTGGTGAATACCTATTTCAGGACGAGACAAAATCGGTTCCATAGAAAAGGGTTGCCATTTGGCAACCCTTTTTCTATTAGAAAGTACATTTTTTTTATTTCGCAATTTTACTCAAAGCATCGGTCAGTGCTGCTCCTCGCAAATTTACCCCAATGATTTTTCGATTTCCATCGATCAAATAATTGGTAGGAATGGAACTAATGCCCCAAGCCGCTCCAATATCTGATCTCCAACCTTTCAAATCACTTACGTGGTTAGGCCATGCTAAACCATCGCTTGCAATGGCATTCACCCAGTTTTCCTTCTTGGTATCCAAAGAAATATTGAAAACCGTAAATCCTTTACCTCCTTGAAAAGATTTGCTTTTGTATTGTTGAAAAGCAGCTACCACATTTGGGTTCTCTGCCCGGCAAGGTCCGCACCAGCTTGCCCAAAAATCAATCAGAACAATTTTTCCTTTTAACGAGGATAATTTCAAGGTTTTTCCTTCAGGGGAAATTCCAATGATTTCTGGGGCAATGTCGCCCACCTTGTACTTGGGTTCGTATTGAAACGGTGCCGAAGTGTTGCTTTTAAAGCTGATGGCTCCCAGGCCCACCAACATACTTAGAAGTAGAAATGCTTTTTTCATTGTTGCAAGTTTACGAAACGCGAACAATATTCGCGCCAATTTTATTTAAACGTTGATCGATGTTTTGATAACCCCGATCAATTTGATCGATGGCGTAGATGGTGCTGCTTCCTTCAGCTGATAATGCTGCAATGAGCAAGGAAACCCCAGCACGAATATCAGGACTGGTCATTTTGATGCCGCGCAATGCGTAAGCTCGATCAATGCCAATCACCGAAGCGCGGTGGGGATCACACAAAATAATTTGTGCTCCCATGTCGATCAGTTTGTCGACAAAGAACAAACGACTCTCAAACATTTTTTGGTGAATCAAAACACTTCCTTTGGCCTGCGTTGCGACCACCAATACGATGCTTAACAAATCTGGGGTGAACCCCGGCCAAGGTGCATCGGAAATGGTTAAAATCGAACCATCAATGAAAGTGTCGATTTCGTAATGATCTTGGGCTGGAACAAAAATATCATCGCCTCGAAATTCCATTTGAATTCCTAAGCGTTTGAAAACATTAGGGATAACGCCCAACTCAGGAATTCGGCAATTTTTGATGGTGATCTCGCTCCGAGTCATGGCCGCTAAACCGATGAAACTGCCAATTTCGATCATGTCGGGAAGCATTTCATGGGAGCATCCTCCCAATTTTTCTACCCCTTCAATGGTAACTAAATTGGAGCCAACACCCGAAATTTTTCCGCCCATTCGGTTAATCATCTTGCACAATTGCTGCAAATAGGGTTCGCACGCAGCATTGTAAATGATGGTTTTCCCTTCGGCCAAACATGCCGCCATCACCACGTTCGCCGTTCCCGTTACCGAAGCTTCGTCCAACAACATGTACGTTCCCTTCAATCCTTCTTTCGGTGCCTCAACACTGTAAAAGCTATCACCGGCATCGTAATTAAAGGTGGCGCCCAACATTTTGAAACCCAAAAAGTGCGTGTCTAAACGTCGGCGACCGATTTTATCGCCACCAGGTTTGGGCATGTATCCAACGCCAAATCTCGCTAATAACGGGCCCAAAATCATGATGGAACCCCGTAGGTGAGCCGCTTTGTTTTTGAAGTCCTCTCCTTTTAAATAATCGAGGTTCACATCATCGGCTTTGAATGAGCATCGAGAGCGTGTTTCGCGCCTAACTTTTACCCCCATGTCTGCCAATAAATCAATCAACTTATTGACGTCTTGTATGTCGGGAATGTTGTCAATGATTACCTCTTCCGGTGTTAGAAGGACTGCTGAAATGATTTGCAATGCTTCGTTTTTCGCCCCTTGCGGCTGAATTTCACCTTTAAGTTGATGACCGCCTTCTACGATAAAATGTGCCATTAGTAACGATTATTTTTTCTGCCGAATTTTTTGAAGTTTTTGTTTTTACCTCCGTGGTGCCCCTTCCGATTGTTTTGCATCAACGTGGCTTGGTGAGGCACCCGATGCGATGGAAGAACCACTCCCTCTTTCAGGGCCAACTCGCCATTGGAAAGTTCCCTCAAATCTTCGTTAATTTCATCGTCGGAAACTGCCGTTTGGTGGTAAATCGTGTAGGCCATTTTCATGAAATTCCCGATGGACTCAGATAAGGTGTTTTTCAATCCTTCGTCCTCGGTTTTCATGGCACTATCGATCATTTTTTCGACCACCTTTCCATAGTGCCTCAACTTAATCCGCTGTTGGGGGTAAGGCATTCGGATGGGTTTTTTGTTTGAATAATCTTCTAAATTGATTTCATACGGACAATCGACATCGAATTGCTCGCCGGCAATGGCAAACAAGTGAGTCCATAATTTCTGCTTATAGTCGGAAGAATCTTTTGCTGCCGGAGCCAAATGAGCCATCAAATCAATGATGGTTTGGCATGCTTTATTTCGTTCTTCTTTGGTGGGAAGATCTTTCGCAATTTGGATGAGATTTTGAACCCCGCGACCATATTCGGAAATCGTTAAGGGCGGGCGTGAAGTATTGTATTGCATTGGTACAAAAGTAAAAACAAATCACTTGATTCGGTTGGGGTTGGCTGCTAAAAACGAAGACCAGTCTTTGGCTTTGGTTTTTGATCCTGCTCCATCCCCTTGTAAAAAGTGACAAACTGCAGCAGCCAATCCGTCGGTCGCATCCATTTTTCCAGAAAATTTAAACTCCAATAAATGCTCCATCATGGCGGCAACCTGCTCTTTGGATGCATTTCCATTTCCGGTAACACTTTGTTTAATTTTTTTGGGCAAATACTCGAAAATAGGAATGTCGCGGTACAAGGCTGCAGCAATTGCAACTCCTTGGGCGCGCCCTAATTTCAACATCGACTGAACGTTTTTCCCAAAAAAGGGCGCTTCAATGGCCAGTTCGTCAGGTTTGTACTTTTCGATTAATTCCAACATGGTTTCAAAAATCTTTTTCAACTTCAGGGGTTGATTTTCAATTTTAGTGAGATTTAGAATATCGAGGGTGATCAAACTCATTTTTTTCCCCTTCACCACAATCACGCCAAAACCCATGATGGTAGTTCCAGGATCAATTCCTAAAATTACTCGTTCCGGAGTGGTGGATTGCTGAACTATCTTTGTACTAACCACAACTTCAAAAGTAATCAATAAGGCGGCATCATTTTTCAAAAAATACGGCTATCGTTCACTCAAATGGGCGGTAACTGGAGCTTTTTTGATTTCTTTTCTTCTGAAGATTCGTCGAAAGGATGAAGTGTTATCGTTGATCCCTGATCAATTCTCGCAAGTTTCTTGGATGATTTGGACACTTTGTTTTGTTTTGATGTTCGTGAATTGGGGAGTTGAAACCTGGAAATGGAGGATTCTTTCCCAAGATGTTGCTAAAGCTGGTTTTGGTCAGCAATTCAAGGCTGTTTTGGCGGGAATGGCCATTTCTACGCTCATTCCCAACCGAATGGCTGAATATATTGGTCGGGTTTGGTTCGTTCCAAAAACTCTCCGCTGGAAAGCAGGCGGCCGATCGGTCGTGGGCGGCCTCATGCAGATGAGCATAACGTTGTGGATGGGCTTGATGGCCGCCGTTATACTTACCGAAACCGATGAATTAAATCCCCAGATGGATTTAGATTCCATCTTGATGTGGTGTGCTTTCATTACCATGGTCCTTCTTGCTTTAGCGCTGGTCGTTTCATTTTCTTTCCGCTGGATCAAATCCAAATTCCAGTGGAAATGGTTGGGTTATTTTGAAGGGGTTTCGCCCCAAAAAATCAATGCCATTTGGATGTTATCGCTCGCCCGTTATTTGGTTTTTTCTCTTCAATTTTTGCTGGTTTATCGCGCTCTTGTGCCTGAAAAAGGTTTGTTTGATGATTTTCCAGAATTAGCAGCCATGTTTCTAGGTCAATCCATCATCCCTATTCCTGCTGTTCTGGATTGGACGGCGCGATTTGAGATGGCTCAGGTTTTTTCGGGTTCGGAATGTGAAAGTGCTGCCGCAACGGCATCCCTGGTCCTTTGGCTAGTCAATCTAATGATCCCCGCCTTGGTAGGGATTATCTTGTTTTTCTTTCACCAACCCATTGAAGAAAAACATGAATAATCTTCTCCTTATTTTTCCCCTTCTTTATGCTTTTCAAGTCCTGAATTGGTGTTTTTCTTTAAAGAAGAATGTTAAGTTTAAAACGGCCTTTCCTGGAAATATATCTTGGATTGTTCCCTTTAAAAACGAACGAAATCAGCTGGATGCCTTTTTTCAAAGTGTTTCACTTCAAACGCGATTTCCTTACGAGATGATTTTGGTTGATGATGGGAGCGAAGACCATTCGGCGGAGGTGGTGAGGGAGTGGATTCCAAAACTTTCGTTTCCCGTTCAGTTGATTACGCTTGAAGGCCTTGGTAAAAAACGAGCGATTTCTCAAGCCATTGAAATGGCGAAAGGGGAGATCATGGTTTGCTCGGATGCCGATTGCACGTTTTCTCTTCAATTTATCGAAGAAATTTCAAGGCCATTTTCGGAGGAAAGGGTCGTCTGGGTTTCTGGGAGGGTGATTTTTAAATCCGATGGTGGTTTCTGGAAAGAAGTTCTTGCATCCGAGAATGAAGGGTTTCAAGCCATTACGGCAGCGTCTATTCGTGCGAATCGGCCAACCATGGCGAACGGTGCTGCCATGGCGTTTCGGAAAAAAACGTTTATTGAGGTGGGCGGTTATTGCGGTTTGGAACACGTGCCATCGGGGGACGACGAGTTGTTGCTGCACCGAATGTGGGGTAAAGGAGATTTGGTATATGCCGAAAATGCCGTTGTGGAAACCCATTCTGTTTCGAGTTGGAAGGCATTTTGGAAGCAACGAAAACGGTGGGTTTCCAAATCGGGCGACTATGAAAATCGAAGGATGCAAACAACCATGTTGGTTGCGTGGTTGGCACGATTTTCATGGGTATTATCCTTCGTTTTATGGAATATTGTTGGAGTTAAATACTTGATTTTGAACTCGATTTTCATTGTCTTGCCCGAAATCATTTTATTGCAAAGATGGGGTTTGAATCCAAGTCGAGCGATTGTTCACCTGCTTATTCAAGGGGTTTATTCCCTCTATGTAGTTGTAATTCCGATTTTTAGCAGAGGTACAAAAAATAACGACTAAAAATAGCCTGAGATTGGATTGTAAAATTCACTTTCTCTTTGTTAAGAATCTTAAATCTACCCTAAATGTCGTTGGGTGTTTTGCAGTTTTTTCCCGAAATTACCCATTGATATTTTCTGAAGTTTTTATCAGTTGTTAATGAAGTGTTAATGCTCTCCAACCAATTGAAGAAGTTTCGGTCAAATTCATCAAATAAACCAACCAACATGAAAAACTATTCTTTGATTTCAAAGCTATTGCTTTTCGGATTTTTTCTCGTCTTTGGACTAAAATCTCAATCGCAAATAGTGAATTATTCCATTGGAACCCTGGTGGTAAATGGAGGTAATCCTGGCAATTTGAATGCTGATGTGGATAATTTGCCTCATACCACAGCCAATGGGTTTACCGAACTTTTGGGTGGCAGTGCCTTTTTGCCCTTGTATTCTGCTTCCCAAACGCTTCCATTTCCCTTCTCTTTCAATGGGGTGGCTCAAACCAAGTTTGTGGTTTCACACACCGGTATTTTTTCGTTTGA
>JACCEC012095981.1_pt1 | contig 18852 bp, 18 predicted proteins | sample 7450121 | NCBI WGS metagenome assembly JACCEC01 (sample SAMN15323455, study PRJNA562643) | freshwater metagenome | isolation source: river surface water | place: USA:Blue River Watershed | collected 2017-08-18 | reverse complement strand
TTGAATTATTTGGTTCAGCTTTAAACACACAATATAATAATTATTGTTCATTTTTCTATGATGTTGAGAAATATTTCTTGAGTAAAGGAAACTTTTATGGTGTTGAATGTTTAAAAGGTAAGTATGTTGCTAATCCTCCTTTTGTAGGTGATATTATATTAGATATGGCCAAACAATTATTACACAATTTAAATGAAAATAATAATTCAAAACCATTATCATTTTTTATAACAATTCCAGCATGGAAATCAAATGAAGAATATGGAGAATATGAAGGTTTTGAATTGATGAAAAAGAGTGAATATATGAAATTTCTGTTAGAGATACCGAAAGAAGAAGCTAAGTTTTTTGATTATTTTAATCATAAAATTGTATATCCATGTCCAATATATTTCATTTTATTAGAAAATGAAAAAGCATCTAAAAAATATAAAATCGAAAAACAAATTCATAAAATCATTTCCAAATTCTTTGTAAAAAAAACAAATAAAAATAATTTATATAATCCCAATATTTCTATATAATAATTAGATAAAGAGAATATGAAACATAATGAACATCTTACATATCATCATTATATAATAATGTTTTTTATAATGATAGTATCAGGATTATTATCAACAATGAATGTATGGGTTGATAAAGTGGATGATATTAGATTTAGTATAAATGATATATATATGACATTATTAATGACAGGATGGATGTTTTTATTTATGGGATTAATTTATCATAATAAAATTGTTTTTATTTTTGGTCTCATTTTAGTATTAACAATTTTTTGGTTTATTAGAAATCAGTTTTTTGTATCTGAAAAACAATATAAACTGGGAATGATACCACACCATTCTATGGCTATTCATATGAGTAAAAAATTACTTGATAAAAATAATAAAATTAAAACTTTTGTAGAAAATATTATTAAAACACAAGAAGATGAAATTGAATATTTGAAAAAATAAATTTCTAAATAATTTCGATTAAACCATCATCAAAATCCTTTGTTATATTCCATCCCAATCTCTTTAATTTCTCATTACTGATATAATATCTTTTATCATTAAATGGTCTATCTTCGACATATTCAATCCAATCTTCAACATTTTCATTGGGTTTTAATAAGCGAATAAGTTTTTCGGCAATTTGAAGAACAGTATATTCTAAATGGTCATCACTTCCAATATTATATATTTCCCCTATTTCTCCTCTTAATAATATAAGTTCAAGAGCAGTAGCTACATCATAAGCATGTAAAAATGCTCTAACATTACTTCCATCTCCCTGAATTGTAACTTTCTTATCATTTTTAAGAAGTTGAATAAAACGAGGAATGAGTTTTTCAGGATATTGATTGGGACCATATACATTGTTTCCTCTTGTAATTATTATTGGCATTCTGAAAGAAAAATAATAAGATTTAGCAATTAATTCGGCTCCAGCTTTTGTTGCTGCATATGGATTTGTGGGACATAATACAGATTGTTCATTCTTTTTTTCTTCACTTTCATCTAACATTGATTCACCATAAACTTCATCTGTTGAAATATGTATAAATTTCGTTATTTTATCTTTTCCATATTTTCTTACAGCTTCTAACAAAGTATGAGTTCCCAATATATTATCTTGTGTATATTGAATGGAATCTTCAAAAGATGATTGAACATGTGATTGGGCAGCGAAATGTATAATATGAGTTATTTGATAATCTTTTAGAATATGTAATAATAAATCGAATGAACAGAGATTACCACGAATAAATTTATAACGAGATGATTCTCTTATTTCGTGTGAAATATTCATTTCACTTGCACAATAATACATAGCGTCTAAATTATATATTACACATTCAGGATTAGAATGAAAATAGTAATTTATAAAATTAGAACCGATAAAACCACAACCACCTGTAATCAAAAGATTCATTTCTATTTCAATTTAAAAAACAATTTATATTAAAAAAATAAAAATAAAATACAAATAAAACACATTGATTATTAATTAAAAAAAATATGAGACAAACAGGTATATATCAAATATTTCCTTATAATATTTCTATTCCGATACCTCCAATTAATCCGAATTTAAAATATATTTTTTTCTTTCATTCATCTGTTTCTTCTAATGATAAAGAGACTGTCAGAAATTTCCTATTACAACTAAACAATCCCAATATTTATCTATTCTATGATTATCCAAAAGATATTGATTTAAACAGTTTTATTGATATACTTCTTTTATTTACAGATTATGATGACAATCCAAATATATTATTCTTTTCAAATGATATTTGTGATTCAAATTATATTGAAGTCATTAAAAAAGGGGCAGATTTCTTAGAATACCAAAAAATGGATTATTTTAAGTTGAAACTCATTACACAATCTTCTTTTCCATCTTATACTTTTTATAATTATCCGAATTATATGACACCTTATCATTGTCTTTTTGATAAAAAGAAATATATCATGAGGAGGGGGGATGAACAACCATTTTTTTTATTAAATAATTATATAGATTCTTCTATCACTCTTGAACCAACTGGAATTTTAATAGATTATTATGTTATTAATTTGAATAAAAGAACAGATAGAAAAGAAGGATTTGATATGAATATGGAAATATCTGGTATTGTAGTTAATTATTTTGAAGGTATTGATGGTTCATTATTAGATGTTTCTGAATTAATGGATAATATATATGTTGATACAAATAAATTGGCAAAAAGAGATGTTAAATATGTGAAAGGTGTGATTGGATGTAAAATGTCTCATTATAATTTATTAAAATATTATTCAGAACGGATTGATAATAATAATAATAAATATTTATGTATTTTTGAAGATGATTTCCGTTTTTATTCATATAAAAATATTAATTTAATTATTGAACATAAAATTCGTGAAATGGAAATAAGAAATCCTGATTGGACAATCCTCTATCTCTCTGTTAATCTCCAAAATAGAATTCGTGACAGAAGTAATACAGATTTTGAACTTAAAGAAATCCCTGAAAATGATGGTTTATCATTAGCGGGATATATTGTAAATCCAGTTAAAATAAATTATATGATGGAATTGATATTGAGAGAGAAAGAAGAGATAGATGTAGTATTTCAGAGATATTTAGGAAATAGATATTATTTGGAACCGTTTTTGGGATATCAGGAAGAAAGTTTCAGTGATATTCAAAATCAAATTGTTCATTATCCATTTCTTTATTAGGTTCTTGTTCTATTAGACTTTCATTATCATTATCATTATCATTATCATTATCAATATTTTGTATATAATAATTTTTATGTGGATGAAGTAGATGTGAAATGGGGAAAAAATAAGTTTGTGGATTAAACCATATATTGGGTATGATAATAAGATTATGATTACCGATATAACTTGACCAAAGTGAAAAAGTTGAATTAGCTAAAATAATAATTTCGCATTGAGACATTTGTATAAAATCTTTTTCAGTATTATTATTTTGTTCAGACCAAATAATAATTTCATTATATTCATTTATCCATTTATAATTTTCTTTTATATATTGTTGATTCATATCTGTAAATAAATAAATTTCATCACCATCTTTATTTATTTTAACATATTTCAATGAGTTTTCATAATATTCATTGGGAAGAATATAATAAATGGAATTATGAATGAGATAATCACCGGCTCGAATATGAACAGCAATTTTTCGTTTTTGGTTAGAAGATGTATTGTTGATATTTTGTTTTAAAAGTGGGAATGAAAAGTGTTGAGCGAGAATAGAATCGAAATGGGATTCAAAAAGAGAAAAAGATTGAAAATATCCATCAAATAAAAGAACGGAATTTTCATCTTTATAAGTTTCAATGAAATTGTTTATCAATGGTGGTTGAAAAAGATGATTATTAGCATCGATTTCACTTTCAACAAATTTAATTATATTTTCAGAGTGGAATTTATCTATAATGGGAATATTATTAAAAAGTGAAAAGGAATGGAATGGAGGACGGTTGTCCCTTAATGGGAACTTTGGTTTTTTTGATGGAATAAAATAAACAGGTCTCTGTAATACTTTACTCAAATTAAAACCAAAAAAGAATTGAAAAAGAAGATTACCAAAACCACCCTTTGTCTCTATATATATCTTCTTATTATCATTATCAGTCAATCCTGGTAATTCTTCATTAAATATTACTCTATTTATACGAGGAAAAGAAGATAAAGAAGAGACAGGAAAATATTTGGATTTTACATAATAAGCGATATGAGGAGAGATGATACAATGACAATTATGTTGGAGAAGTTGATTGAGGAAAAGGAAATCTTCGAAAGAATTGTTTTGAAAAGATAATTGGGGATATTGAGTTAATAATTTTGTTTTAAAACAAAAAGAGATTCCAACTTTTCCTTTTTCAAATTGACTCGTTTCTTTTGGTGGTAATACAATCATATTTCTATAAATCATTCTAAAAAGAACAACTTCAACATCTGGATTTATTTCAATTTCATTATTTAAATAATCAATATAAAATGGCGATAGGGTATCATCATCATCAACAAAACCAATCCAATCATTTTCATTTATGTTAGAATTAGAAAGGATATGTTGAATGGCTATTTGACGAACGAGACCTGAACGAGAACCGAAAACATTTGGTTGGTATTCACCTGTTTTGGGAATTTCAAGAAATGAGATTCTGGGTTCTTGAGTAGAAATATTTTTCCAATTAGTATTTTTTATACCATCAAATAAAATAAGTCCTCTCCAATCAGGATGTTTTAATTTTTGTAAAGATTGAATTGTATAAGTAAGAGATAATCTTCCAATGGTTGGGATTATAAAAGTAATCATTTTCCAGTAATTTTATAAAAGGAATTATTTTATAAAATAAATCGTGTGTATGTTAGTATTTGTTATTTAATTATCAATCTCAGGATTGCAAAAAAATCTTTGCAAAAAAGATTTCTTTTTTTGTTGTTTTGGTTCAACAGGGACAGGAACAGGAACAGATGGTTGTTGTTGTTGCGTTTGTTTCAAATTTTGATACCATGGCTGAAACACAAATTGTATAAAACTATTTTTAACATTTTTCTCTCCAATCTGTTTATCCAACAATTTTTCAAAAACATCATTTATTAATTTCCTATAACATTCCCATAATTCCACATATAAATTATTTAATTGCACCAATCTTACCAATTCATTTGTCCCCTTTGAACGTCTCAATTTATTCATCTTTTCTTTAAGTACATTCTCATTAGGGTGAATTATATAAAAAATATCTTGAGAGAGAGTTGTTGGGTTATAATCGGAATAGATAAATTCGGTAATAATCATGTAGAATTGGAAATATTGGATAGCAAATTGTAGAATGGATTTGTTGAGGGATTGGTCCAAATTTAATTTTCGTCGAAGAATAGATTTGTATTCTTTTTGAAATTGATAAAATGATAAAAGATAAAAAGAAATATCAAGTGAATTAATACTTTCGATGGAATTTAATTGATTTCCTAATTCGTATGGTGAATGAATAGTAAGAGGAAAAAGAACATTTTCAAGAAATGGTTTTCTTAGTGAAGAACTCATAGGGATTTCTTCAATAGATTTAAACCTTTCCAAAGTTTGAATGTAATTTATATGATGACTTTCAAGATTCATTTCTTTAAGTTCAATTTTCTTATTTATTAAAAATATTATTAACTTTAAATATTTTCGCAAATTCGGATATAAAAAAAATTATATAGTAAATATTAAAGAAAGATTTATGATTTTTTTGTGGAAAATGGATAATATTTATGATAACAATACAGATATGGAATTATCAATTCATTGTAGTAATGATGAAGGTGAAATTTTATTAAAAAAAGAGGCTAATCGTTTCGTTATGTTTCCCATTCGTTATCAAGAGATATATCAGAAGTATTTGGATGCTCAGAGTACATTTTGGACAGCTGAGGAGATAAGTTTGGACCAAGATGAGAAGGATTGGGATAAATTGACAAAGGATGAGCAATTTTTTATAAAAAATGTGATAGGATTTTTTGCAGGGAGTGATGGTATAGTGAATGAGAATTTGGCATTACGTTTTTTGAAAGAGATTGAGATACCAGAAGCTCGTGCATTTTATACTTATCAAAGTTATAATGAGACAATTCATTCAATAACATATTCATTATTAATTGACACTTATATTAAGGACCATGAAGAGAAAACTAAGATATTGAATTCTATAGATAATATTCCATGTGTTGCACAGAAGGCTAATTGGGCATATAAATGGATAGAGAATAAGGAGGTGAGTTTTGCGACCCGTTTAATTGGTTTCGCAATAGTTGAGGGGATATTCTTTTCAGGTTCATTTTGTGCAATTTATTGGTTGAAGAAGAGGGGTTTAATGCCTGGATTAACATTTTCGAATGAATTGATTAGTAGAGATGAGGGTTTACATTGTGAATTTGCTTGTTTATTATATTCGATGATTAAGAATAGGGTAAGTGAAGAGAAAGTGTATGAGATAATGAGGGAAGCAGTAGTAATAGAGAAAGGATTTATAAATGATTCATTACCATGTGCATTAATTGGGATGAATAGTGTAATGATGTCACAATATATTGAGTTTGTGGCTGATAGATTATTATTACAATTGGGATATGATAAGATATATAATGTGGAGAATCCATTTGAATTTATGGAATTGATATCATTGAGACCAAAAACGAATTTCTTTGAGAAGAAAGTGGGTGAATATAAGAAGTCAACTATTTCAGTGACATCTCGTAATGTTGAAATCAATGATGATTTTTAAGAGGGATTTGTTTTTTTTATTTTTTTATTTTTTTATTAATATCAGATTTTTCTTGATATTAATCATTTTAAAGAATTGATTTTTAATAAATTTGTTTTCGTTTTCGTTTTCGTATTTATTTACGGGAACGACTACGTTTCTTTGATGATGAACGTCTTTTGGTTGTACGACTACGACTACGACGTTTCTTCTTTCCACCATCTTGGTCATTATCATTATCATTTTCATCATCATTATCATCGTTATTATCATCATTGTTGTTGTTGTTGTTGTTGTTGTTGTTGTTGTTATTATTTTTGTTTTCATCATCTTTGTTATTTTTGTTTTCACGAGAACCACCTTTCTTTTTGTAGGTTTTCTTGGCTTCTTTCATAGCATTTCCTAATTTGGTTTCAGGATTCTTTGCTTTCATTTCTTTGTAAACTTTCATTAAATGAGTTGTCCATTCAGTTGGTGGCTTTCTTTTTCCTCCGGTTTGTCCTGTCATTTTATTATTCTATAACTGTTACAAAGAAAAAAATAAACTAACAGATAAAAAAATTCCTTATTGTTTTATCTTTAATTACAAATTTTATTATAAATTTAATTAATTTTTATATGAACATTTCTATTTATCCATATTTTCATTATTTATTGCATCTTCCATAAACATCGATTTTGTATAATTCGATAAATCACTATTTCTAATCCTATTCTCATTATGTTTCATATAATTATCAAAATATCCCGTTCTTACCATCTTTATTAATTTTTCACATTCATCACCATATAAATTTATTACATTATCACCTTTTATACCAAGTATTTGTATTTGACCATCATCAGAAATCTTACAATATGGTCTTGATGGTTTTGGTGTTTCACGCATTTGTACTAAATTCATCGCTTCTTGTATGGTTATTTGATTCTTTTTAAATGCTGATAATATCTTACTTAATTCTTGATAAGCAGATACTGGTTTTGGTCTCTTTTGTTGATTAAAATTTTCTATTGGATTAGATGTAACTCCTCCCCCTATAACTGCACTTACTGAATAATTTTCATTTTCTATATTATTTCCTTTTTCCATAATTCTTTCATGATATATCTTATTCAATGATTTTTTTTATATTGATTTAACAAAAAAATAAAATAAAAAACAATATAAAGAAAAATGAAAGGGAAATTATAAATCCATAAATAAAAGATAATAAGACAATAAAGAGAGGAAAAATAGGAATGTCAACTGAAAGCGAAGAAACACAAACAGTTCCTTTTCAATACAAAAATAATGGGAATTACATAATTGTCTTTACTGATTCTTTAGAAGAATTTAAAGTAATCCAAGATTATTACAGTAATATAGAATCACCACCAATATTGGTGAGGGGTTTAGAAAGTAAGAACAACAAGATGGAATCCGGAATAATAGAATATTATATGGATGAATTGAATGAAGAGGATTTTATAAAGAATAGCAAAGGTATAATATATTTATATAATTTCCGTTTATGTAGTAATAATTTCTTTAATTATGTTCAAGAAAACAACATTCCATTTTATGTCCATTCAACATTTGAAAGTGGACGTTATGAAACTTTAAATGATAACAAAATGGAACATATAAATACTTATATGGGATATAATAAAAAAGATGAGATTGAGAGGATTGAGAGGATTGAGGGGATTGAGGGGATTGATGGAAAGAAGGAAGTAGAAAAGAAAATAAAGATTGTTGAGGAATCAAATATAAAAGGGATGGGTAATGATAGTAATCAAAAACTACATTTATTGACTTATATAAGAAGAATGGAAGGGAATGATTCTTATTATCAATTACAAATAAAGTGTGTATTAGAAAATTATAAACATAATTTGATACAAGATATGATTGTAGTAGGAAAGAATATAGAAGAGACATTTAAGAATATTAATTTTGAAAAAATAGAAGGTAAGAGATTAATATTAATAAATGATGATGATGATAATATAACATTTTATGATATGTTTTTGATGGCGAATGAGATATTTAAAGATAAGATGGTTATATTGATGCGTTCAGATATAATATTGTTACAGACACAAACAGATATGTTATCATTTTATTTTATGTTTATAGAAAATTCGAAGATGATGTTGGCTATGAGTCGTATTGAAAGAGAGACGAGTGGTAGATTAATTCGTTTAACACCACAAAACACATTATATGATTCAATGGGTCAAGATGCTTGGATTATGAAAACACCTATACTAATTGAAGAAAATGAATTAATAATGAAATATGATTTTAATGAGATACATAGTGAATTATATATGAATACATATTTAATAGAGAAAGGATATAAGATACAGAATAATATAAATGACTTGAAGATAATCAGATTATCAATAAATAATAATTTGATGGTGAGAGATTTAATTAAAAGAAATAGTCATCCATTGAACCTTGATAAAATAACATTATTACCTGAATATGGATTTATGTCAAATGTAACCGTTGAAAATTTATTACAAATGATAAATAGTACAGATGAAGATATTTATCAATATAAAATGGAATTGATGAACAAGATGTTGAAAAAGAAATTATTAGGATAGAGAGGAGATTTCAATGTTTTCTTCTTTTTTAAGTTTACCATATGTTTGATTTAAGATGAATCTTTTATTAGATATAGTTTTATTTTTAAGATACCTTTGTTCATTTATAAAATAAACAATTGTAAAAAGAATACCACCTACAATAATACCCAAGAAATTAACAAATGGATTCGTTTTTTGTTGTATATATTCTTCTGCTGTTAAAGACCTCTTCTTTTTCTTTTTCATTTTTAAAACATCTTGTATTACCCCTTTGTCTATAATTATTTTTAAGAAATTGGAGAAATAATATGAAACAGCTAATGATAATGTTGTAATGATAATCGATTTAACATTTATCATATTTTGTAATTTATTATAAAGAGAATCTTGATTGGCTTCTTCAGGAGATAATCCCAATTGTTTAAGTGTTTTACTATTCATTTTCTCTTCAATATATTTATTAAGGTTTTCTTCTAAATAAAAATGGAAGAAGTTATGATAGAATCCAAGAATTATAGAAGGTAAAATGGCTAAAAAGAAAATATAATAATAGTTTTTGAAAACGAGCATTCCTGGTTTTTCACCTTTTAGAATGAGATAGAGGATGAAAGAGACGAAAAGGAATATTAGAAGAAAACGAACTAAAGCGATGATAATAGTATTTTCTTTGTGTGTTTCTTTTACAAAAGTCCACATAGATGATAATGTGTTGAAAAGTGAAGTAAATGGATTCATCTTAATATAAATAAGAACAGTTACTTTTAAGTTCTATATTTTTTTCGTTCAAAAAGATAGAGATACAAGATATAAATATTATTGAACAAAATGGGTGTTGATATCGAAAGAATATTTTATTTATTTATCATTATTGTTTTATGGATTTTCCTTTTTGGATTTCTTTATATTCAAACTAAAGTGGGAAAATATAGAGTTATACAATCGGAAGTGAATGATGTAGTTCCATCATATAAAGAAAATCAGGAGAAATATAAACATCATCGTTTCTGGGATTTAACCAAAGACGGTTATGATAAAAAGAGAACATGTGGAGCAGATGTTGATTTAACTCCTTGTCTTGATACTTGTAAAAGGGGAATTTGTGAAGAATATGGAAGACAATTAGAAAGATATAATCTTTGTAATGAATGTTCAAAGAAAGGATTGTGTTATGACCCATTTGGTGGTGATTGTGAAAGATGTCAAAAACTTAAATCATGTGGTGAAATATATGGTTGTGATGGGGGACCACCTAAAGACCCAAAAACAACTGATTGTAATCCTTGTTATGGAAAAATCTATTAATTAAAGATAGAAGATAGAAAGAAATATGATATCTAAATCCAAAAAACAAACTCAATTACTTTTTCTTTTTGTTATTATTATTGTTGTTGTTGGATTCCTTTTTGTTTATTTACGCAAAAACTCTTTTGAAAACTTCATTGACAAAATTAATCTCTCTGAATTGAGAAAGAAATTAACTGATAATCTCAATAAAAATACTGTAACTGTTATGAAAGTTCCATCTGAATTAATAGAGAAAGATGAAGATACTTGTGATATTAAATGTGATGCACAAAGTTGTATTCAAATGAAAGAAATGAGAAAGAATTTAGAGAAATGTATTGAATGTAGTCAAAAGAAGAAGTGTTTTAGAAAAACAATAATTGGAGGAAATTGTGATGATTGTCAACCTGGTGAAACCCCCCTCGATTGTTCCGATACCCGCAATTTTGGGTGTGCTCCTCCCCATAACATTCAAAGTTATGAAGGTTCTCTTCCATATTTTATTAGTGTTCCATCTAAAGATTTAAATAGTCCATTTGATTCAAAATGTATTTTCTGTTGGCAATTTTCCGATTATATCTAATTTTTTTTATTTTATTTTCCCTTTTTTATATATTTTTTTTAAGTTAACTTAAAAAAAATAAGTCGGATTTATTAAAGAGATAAAAACAAACATATAAATAATAATGAGAACTGTAAAAATTGAATATAAAGAATTGGATGTTTCTGTTTCATTTGAAGATTCGGATAGGATTGGAAAGATTCAAGAAGAGATATTGAGAATTTGTTCATTAATCATTTATAATATTGAATATACAAAAATATATTTCTCAGATGAAACTGAATATATTTTGGGAAGTGAAGAAATGAAATTTATGGATAAATTCAGTGATTTTTTGGAAGCAATTGGTAAAGGGGTTGAAGGGGGTGAAGGGGTTGAGATAATAAATTTTGAAGTGATTGAGAGGAAGAGGGATGAGAATGGGAATGTTGTTAAAGAGAATATGGTGATAGATAGATTCAATCAATATCTTTTGGAAGTTGAAAATGAAAGATTTATTGAATCTCTTCAAGTTCAAAATAATCCGTTGAATTCATTGAATTTAACATTAGATGATATTGAAATGGATGATTTAGGAGGAATTTCCAGTCTCTTAAATCAAATTCCGATTTTTAATATCAATTCTGCAATGCAACCACTCAATATTGTTCAACACATTACTGAAATTTCCACTAACAGAAATAGAAATAATAGTTTAAATAATGAGATTGATGAGGTTGATGAAGAGGAAAAAGTAAATGAAGTGGAAGGTGAAGAGATTCAACCATCACAGGAACAGAATCAAAGGGTTAATCATGAGATAAATATGTTGATGACGACAGTAAATGAGTATGTTGATAGAAGGAGAAATACAACATGGAGAATGACAGGATTATTTAATCGCAGAAATCCCCTAATTCAACAAATACAAAATGAAATAAATACTGCTAATTTGAGATTTGGAGATAGAATTCAAGATGTTGATGATGTAGAAGAAGAAGAGATGAAAGAAGATGTTGTTGAAACAGTTTCAACACCTTCGGATTCTGATTTGGATTCAGATGATGAAGAAGAACAAACACTAAATGGATCCATTCCATTAACAAGAACTGGGGAAATTCCATTATATAGAACAGTGTTAAGAAATTTGAGAAGAGGTAATCCGAATCCATTTGCAGGGAGTGGAATGAGTCAAAGTGAAATGGCTATTCGTTTCCCAATTTCTCAATATAATCAGGATATTTTAAATGACCCAACTAATTTGAATTTGTTATCGGGATTAATGACATCAGTGTTTGGAAGAGGACGTTTTGAAGTTGTTGGTGAAGATTTAAATGGTAATATTCACAATATGGGGAATTTAGGAAATTTGAACAATTTTGGATTTACATTTGGGTCTGATGTGAAAGTGGTTATAACAGAAGAAGAATTTGAAGATGAACTTGAACATCATAAATATAGTGAAATAAGTAGGGATGCGAAAATCACAAAATGTTCAATTTGTACAGAGGATTTTGTTGAAAATGATGATGTTATAAAAACTAAATGTGACCATATATTTCATCGTGATTGTATAAAACCATGGTTATGTAATGAAAGTGTTAAATGTCCAATTTGTAGAGAAGAAATTATTGAAGGAAAACCCAAAATATAAAACAAAACAAAAAAATTCAATATAAAGAATTTATCCAAAATCAATAAAATAAAAAGATGGAAGAATTTAATGAGATAACGAAAACGAAGAAAGATTTTGAGATAGTAAGTGTAAGAGGAGATGGAGCATGTTTATATCGTTCAATAATCCGTTTTTTGGTTGATTATCAAAAGCAGTTGAATGGAAATGAATATTTTTATAAAATATTTGATGATATAAAGATAAATGAAAAAGAGGCATCAAGAAATCTTCAAGAAGTTTTAAAGAATTGGATTGTTGAACATCAAACTGACCCATTAGATGCATTTATAAATATTGATGGAACTGTTGGTGATTTAGTTTTAATTGACCACGAATATGTTGAAAGTATTGAAGTTTATGAATCATTGTATAGTATTTTCGCAGGTGAAAATGATTATTTTATAGATGAAGAAGATGATAATAAAGTATGTTATATACCGACAAGATGGGGAGGAATGACAGAGATATATGCATTTTATAAGATATTTGGAGTGAATATAAATCAATGGGTATTGAGAAAATGGAATAAGAAGAAAGGGGAGATTCAAGTGTGTGAAGATGCAGATGTTCGTGGTTGTCGTTTTATGAAAATACAGAGAATTGGAGAAGATATTGAAGATAGAATTGATTTGAACATATTATTTTATGATAGTGAAAATGAAGCTGTCCGTCATTATGTTTATTTGCGAGACAAAAGTTTGAGTTTAAAAAAATAATTATATAAAATAATAATTGATTTTTTAAAAATGTCAGAATTATATCCTGAAGAGGCTGATGTTACGAAAAGGGGAAGAAAAAAAAAGAATATTGAAATGAATATTGTTTCAACACAACCTGTTCCTCCTGTTCCTTCAGTTCCTAAAAAAAGAGGTAGAAAGAAGAAAGTGATTGAGGGAGATATAGATGAAGAAACAGGAGAAACAGGAGATATAGAAGTGAAAGAGGAAGTAGAAACAGAACCAAATGTTGATATTTTAAATTTTGAAATGGCTGATTTTAAAATAGAAGATTCGAAGGAAACTAGAAATGTTGAGAATAGGATAGAAGAAGTGACACAGGGGATAAATGAATTATCGATAGATACAGATAGGAATGAGAGGAGAGAGAAGAAAGTAGAGATGAGGAAGAAATATAGATTTAAGGAAATGAATAAAGATGAGAAAGATGAAGATAAGATGTATTATATGTATTTATTTGGTAAGAATAGTACGAGTGATAGAATAAAATACCCGGAAGATGTTTTTAATAGAAAAGTATTTATGTATCAACTTTTTATATTTGCACAATATGAAAATGAGTTGATAGTTCATATGAATTTGGATGAGAAACGAAAGGATATTGAATGGGAAGATGAGATAACAATAATAAAGGATAAGATTCATTTAAAGATAAGATTGATGAAAAATGATTTGACACAAATACAGAAAATGGAATTGACAGTAGGAAGATGGAAGATGTTCATGATGCAATATTTCCGTCCGAGACAAGGGATATTAAAGAGGAATGAGATTTTTGATAAATTATTGATGAGGGAAGTGAAGTATGTGGAAGGACCTTTTGGAATGGATACTCTTGTTGTAGATAATACAATGACATTAAATAAACCAATATATTTGGTGGAAGGTGAAACATTGATAAGAAGTGAATTTGTATTAAGAGATGTGATAGAGGGTTTGAATGGTTTTTATAAGAGGATAGAGAATGAAGATGAAGATTTGTAATGAAATAAAAAATGAATTTATGAGATATATATTATATATTTGATATTAAAGAAGAAAAGAGAAAGTAATAAAAAGAAAAATGGAAGTAGAAGGAATTTATAAAGAAGAAAATGAAAACTTTTTAAATCAATTATTGGAGAGGATGGAAGATATTCGTGAAGAAGAATTCAGAAGAGTTGGATTTGAATATGATGAATTTCAAAAGAAGGAAGTTGTTCATAAGGAATTGAGGATGGAAATGAGAGAACATCAGAAGAAAATGAGACAACAAGATAAAATAAATAAGGGACGTTCAGCAAGGAATGATTTTGTTGAAGTTGAGACTGTATTTGATGGATGTGATAATCTTATTTTTAGTGATGAATTCTATAAACCTGTTGTTGTGAGAGATGAAGAGGGGAACGTGATAAGTGTAGAGACAGTTAAAAAAGAGAATAAGAAAGTGGAAGATTATACGAAAGAGGAGTTAGTGGAGAAAATGGGAATTTATATGAAAAAGAAAGGGATACAGTTGAATCAGATAGAGGAGAATAGATTTAATAAGATATTAGAAGAAAATGAAGATTGGCCAAAACATATTATTCTTTCTAAAGAGACTGGTGAAATTATGAAAATTGGTTTTTTAAAAAAGGGAGAATACGGTGTTATTCATATAGGTATAGAAGAAGAGATTGAATTGACAAAAGAGGAGAAGACAGTTATAGCGAAAAGAAAGAATATGTTAAAGAAGTTTAAGTGATTTTGATAGTTTAATATTTTTTTTATACAAATAAATTCCATGGATAATTTATTCATTGAATATAGATAGAGAGAAATAATCTAAATGAGTCTCAAATTTGAAAGTACCCATCTATATATTTTTATTATTTTCCTTTTTATAATTTCCATTTATTATTATCATTCAAAACATATTTTAAATAAAATGTCCGATTATATGATGTGGACTTCCAACAATAAATCTGATGATAATGCAATTATTGATATTATTGAAAAGAAAGATGAAGAGAAAAAACAATATCCTAAATATACCGAAATTTTAGATAGTCTTTATGACCCAAATGGTCCAAATTTCATTAAAGAAGATAAAGTCCAATATGATTTCAAACAACTTCTCAATAATTTAGATAAAATCAATGATAGAGATGAAGTTAAATTGAAAGGATTAACTAATCACCAATCTTTTATCAAAACAACTACTCGTGACAGATTAAGACTTGATTTAGACCAAATTACTGATAGAATTATTCCTATTCTCAACAGTGATACTTATGATTTTGCTAAGAATAGTTATGGAGATGTAGATGTATGGACTGATAAAAATAATAATGAAGAGATTAAATATGAACTCTTCCTTTGGGACCGCAAAAACTTCTTTGAAATCAAATTCTTAGTTCATGTTATCAAATTTGTTGACCCCAAATATGCTTCCAAATATGGTGTTAAAAATAGTCCTTATTTATTCCCTACTTATCAAATTGGTATCCCCTCAGAAGACCAAATGATTCCTGACCCAATGGGAGTTATACCAACTGCAAACATGGAAGATTCAGGAAGAGGTATATGTACTAAAGACCCACTTCCCATCAAGTATTTATATATAAATAGAGTGACTATTCAAAATTCGACATTAGTAGTTAATTATTACAAAAATATGTATCCATATCCAATTTTGAAAGCAAGTGAAAATGGAAATGGATTAGGTGGTGTCACTGATATGAAATTAGATTATATAAAAGTAAAAGGTGATAATAATCCTATCTACCAAACTGGTAAAGAATATAATAAATGGATTAAATTAGATGAAGAACCTGATTGGGAAGGACAATATCCTTGTAAAGCCCCACCATTCAATAAATGGAATGAAGAAGGTGTTTATTATTATGAAAAAGGACAGGGAGCTATTCCTGAAGGTAAATGTGCTGAAACATGTGCTGGAACGAGATGGAGTTCAATGGGTGAACCATTACAACCTAATTTCTGGATAGCAAATTATCAATCACAACCCTGTGGAGAATCTTATTATTTATTCGACAACGCCAGAAGTTTACCAGGTGTTTTCTTCGGTGGTGGAAAACGTTAATTCCCTCCTGCTTTACCAATGTGCTCTTTATATTTTATTTTTATTTTAACTTTAATAATATTATATTATTTATTATTAAGGGGTAATTACAATTACAAATGGCCAAAAAATCTACCGATTCCATTCACAAAAAAAAGAAAACTTTGAAAACTATTAAAACCATGAAAACTATTAAAAACACTACAATAAAACCAACCACAAATATAATTGATTATCTTTATAAAAGAAATTTATTGAAATTAAAACCAATAATGGAAAATAAAAAGTTCAGAGCTGAACATGTCAATCCATTCTATAATGAAAAAAAAATAAATTTAACCATGAAACTCTATAATTTTTATAATGATGCAAATATTTCCATTAATGAACAAATATGGAATGATTGGAAAGATAAAAAAGAAATCGATTTATACATCATCTCTTTCAAAACCTACAAAATAAATATGCAAAATTATGAATTTATTATTTCAAATCTCCCCAAATTCCCCATTTATTATGATGAAACTGTCATCATTACACCCATTTTATTTTATCTCTTAAATGGTTTTTCAAATAGAATAAAAGAAAAAACAAACTTATTAAAAGATTTCTTTTGTAGAATTGCGGAGAAAATCGGTGTCATATTAGCTTCCAAATATTTCTTTTATCCCCAAAGAATCCATTTTGACAACACTGGTATCCACGATTTCTTCACAAACAAATTACTCAAAGAACCCAATGTTTTCAAAATACAAGACTGGATGGTCGACAAATTCGACACAAACGATTTCGGTTGGTTCTCCTACAATAATCACCTTATGGCCGATTATCTCTTCGAAAATTTCAATATAAAGAAAGTCGCTGAATTTGGCATCTTCATGGGTTATTCAACACGTATTTTTTTAAATAAAAATCCGAATCTGGAATATTATTGTTTTGATAATTTCAATCCTCTATTTTTAACAAAAAGCTCTCAAACTAATATGAAAGTGGATGATGTTAAATTTCATTGGAAATTCATGAGATTTGAAACATTTCATGCAAATATAAAAGAATTTAAAAATGTATATACAATTGTGGGGGACATATATCAAAATTTCCATTTATTGAAAAAATATAATATTGAACCTGATTTATTCTATATTGATTTCGAAAAAAGAGATAATTATGTAATAAAAATAGTTGATAAAATATTGAATCATTTCCCAAATACTATCATATTTGGTGATGATGCTGTTTATCTCAATAAATCTTTAAAATATATTCAAGAAAAATATAATTCAATAATTCTCAAAAATTGTTATGCTTGTAGTAAAAATAAAACATTCCCCGATGCTGAAAAATTCACACAACTCTATCAACAAGAACAAAATCATCTAAAAGAAAATAATATCAAAAAAGTATCAGCATTAACAGAAAAATTTAAAATCAATTATATCACCCGATTAATTGATAGAAAAATAGATATACCAAAAATATTAATTGCTATCGATTATCTTCATATTAATCCAAATACCAGAAGTATTACTTTAGAAAATGAAGATAATATTTATCATTTTATTTGTAAAAAATATAGAGATGACCCTAATTATTATATGAAATTATATAATGAATTGAACAAAATACATCCTGATAAAGGTATTCCGAACAATTTCAATTTAATTCCACATGACTATATAGATTATAATATTGGTAAATTTTAATGAGTGGCTTTATTAGGCTTCATAAGTTGCATAGGTTGCATTGTGTTCATAGGGAATCCATGAATTATTTTTAAAGTCAAAATCAAACCATTGATAGGAATCAAAATCGAACATTTGTTTTTTACCAATTTCTTGCATTTCATAAATAACACGGTTATTTTCATGTACAGAATAAAAATAACCACCTCTCATATCACATATTAAATAAGGCGAATTAGAATTTGGTATTCTCTCCCATTTATTTTGAAATGGAAAATGAACCATCACAAATGATTCATTTGACTCATTATTTGGTCTCGTTCCAAAAAGATATAATTTATTATCATAAACTTCTACATTGTTATATGTTAAATTTGTAAGAGAATCTACTTTAGTAATTTCTAATTTTTGCATTGACCAAATTAATGTTTCAAAATTAAAATAATATATGTTGTTTCTTTCATATTCCATATTATCATTTAATTGCTTTCCATCAACAAAATTACATGGAATCATATAAATCATATTATCTTTATGACCA
>JACCEC010680636.1_pt1 | contig 18855 bp, 15 predicted proteins | sample 7450121 | NCBI WGS metagenome assembly JACCEC01 (sample SAMN15323455, study PRJNA562643) | freshwater metagenome | isolation source: river surface water | place: USA:Blue River Watershed | collected 2017-08-18 | reverse complement strand
CAGCATATGCGGATGCACGTCTGCCGGAATTCCGAGCGCGCGCGCATGTTCTTTGATACGTTGTTGCACTGCTCTGGGGGTCATCCGCCGCCCGCGTGTACTGATAAACAGCGCATGTGCATCAGCATTGCCCGCCTTCGCACATTCCAGCTGATTTTTCCTGAACGGCAGCCATTCGCGTATCGCTTTCAGCGCTGCTGTTCCAACCGGTACCGTGCGACGCTTGCTTCCCTTGCCAGTGACAGTGACCTCGCACGCCTCCAGGTCTATCCATGCGCTCGACTCATGTTCACGGCTCTGCACATGATGAATGTCCAGACTGGTCAGCTCGGACACTCGCAGGCCGCTCGAGTACAGCAATTCGAACATCGCAAGATTACAGAGCTTTTGAATAGTTTCTTGAGAGGTCTCTCTGGACGCTTGCTGCGCGTCGGCGGTTACAGGTATGCTGCCAACTAGCTTGACAGCATCATCAACGCCTAACGCCTTGGGTAAGGCTTTCGCTCGCTTTGGTGGTTTTACGCCATCAACAGGATTGGCTGCCAGTCCCTGCTGAAAGGCTAGCCAAGAATAAAATCCTCGCCATGCAGATAATTTGCGCGCGATAGAGCTCGGCGACATCCCGCGCGCATGTAATTGCGCAGCAAAACGGCGGATATCAAATGACGTGAGATCTTTCAGAGACCGGTTCTGTTGCTGATTAGCGAGGGCGATCAGCTGAGAAAGGTCGCGGTGATAATTGTCTAGCGTGTGTCCGGAAAGCTTACGCTGCGTCTGCAGATACTGCAGATAAGCATCGATCAGTGCCGTGTCATGAGTACCCGGCATGGTCTCTCTGTTTAGCCTTTGAGCGCTGCGCTGGCAGTCTCGCCGATGCGCTCGAGGATGTCGGTAGCAAGATCCGGCGAGAATCGCTTTGCATCGGGTGATCCCATTACCAGCAGACCGAAACTTTCGCTTGCGCCGGGTTTTTTCAGCGCGACCAGTGCGATCGATTGCATAGTTGATGCATCCCCGAGCCATTGGACACCGGGTTTTCCCGCAGGCGAACCGCAATAGAGCGTTGCCTGCTGATTTGCCCAGGTCTTTGCTTCATCCAGCGCCGGGCCCTGATGCCAGATCTCGGTTGCCTCGGTGGCAGACCCCCACAGGCGCAGGCTTGCCGCCGGTACAGCAAAGCACTCGCGCAAAGACTCAAGCAATACCCCTGGTTCGCAGCCCTTGTCGGCGGACAGTAGTCGCAGTATCCACTGATGGAATTTCTCCATGATGGCTTCATTGTCCCGTGCTACATGCCCCTGATTACCCAGCTTGAGTTCCAGTTGTCGTACTTTCTCGCGCAGCACCTCTACTTGCCGCTCATGCAGCGATACTGTGCGACCTCCCAGCGTGGTGGTCAGCTTCAGCCCCGCGATCAGTTCGGGGTGCTGGTCAAAAAAATGAGGATGGTCTTCAAGATACAGCGCAACTGCATGGGCATCGATGGCTTGGGTCATGTCTGGGATCTTGGATCGAGTAGTGAGTTCAGGAAACAGACTGAATTGTAGCCGGGTCTGTCGATGCGAGGGCAGCAAAAAAACGGGCACCCGAAGGCGCCCAGAAAACTACAGAGGAGATTAAATTCGCAGAAAAACTCTGCAGGCTGGTTGGCAGCCTATTCATGCACCGGCCTCTCAGCCAGTGCCTGAACTCGTTATGCGAAGTGTCTTCGCTTGATCAGAACATGTGGCGCAGGCCAAAGTTGAAGGCCTTTTCGCCGGTGCCTACTTCGGAATTGTTGCCGACGGTATAGCTGGCTTCGCGGTCGTTATCAATGCGTCCCCAGGCGGCGTACAGGTTGGTGCGTTTGGAGAATGCGTAGGTGTAGCCAAGCGCAATTTGATTGGCGTCCTTGTTGGCGACGTTGCGTACGTCTTTGTTAATATACGAAGCAATAAAGGTATGTTTGCCAAACGGGATCTGTGCGCCGATCAGATAATCATTGCTTTTGACACCGTTGTTATCCGTGTCAGTTACGCCCGCAAAAATTTTTGCAATTTTCAGATCGTAATTGGCAGCTAAAAACCAATCTTTTCTGTTGGGGAAGGTGATTGTTGGAGTGGTTGCGGGTGGAATGACGCGAGAGACCTTGGGGTTCCAATCATTGTAAGCAAGTGCGATTTTTAGATAATCTGTCGCGTAGTTGATTGCAGCAGACCTCTCTTCTCCCCTGGTGCTGTTGTCGATTTCTTCTCCAAAGCCATAAGCAATTTCAGTAGAGAAGCCGGCAAATACGGGTGAGGTGTATTTGATAGTGTTGTTCATCCGGATGCCACCGGTCGGCATCAGATTTTGTGCGGCTCCTGCCATGCCTGCTGCAAAGGGGTCGGCGACCATCATGGTGTTGAAGAGCGGGTTGTACTGACGTCCCAGGGTCAGAGTTCCCAAGTCGCTCTGCAGACCGACAAAGCTTTGGCGGGCAAAGGCAGTATTGGCCTGGTTGAAGCCACCTGCATCAGCTGCAATGCCGGTTTCGAGCACGAACAGCGCTTTAACGCCGTCACCAAGATTTTCCGTGCCTTTGAAGCCGATGCGCGTACCGGACTGTACGCCGCTGGTCAGTTTGTTTACCGGGGTGATTTTTGTTGTGCCCGATGGAGTGCCTGCAGGAAGCACCGGAGTCGGCCCACTCTCCGCCACGAAGCCCATATCCACCACACCATAAATTTCCACTGCCGACTGTGCATGTGCAACGCCGGTAAATGCGCCGGACAACGCCAGCGCAGTGAATAGCTTTTTCATTTTTCGCATCCCCAAATCAAAGTTTTATTGAGAATCCGCACGGGTCGGATGGATCAACAATAATTTCTAAAATGAAAACGCCAGCAAGATCGGCGACTTGCAGATAAGTCCTTTGGACAAAATGAATACGCGATGAACTTGTTGTTGTTTTATTCACACTGTTCGCCGTTGACGCTGCTATCCCTCAAAGCGCAAAGTTAAGTTTTAAATTTGATAACACCGGCGAGCCTCTCAGATAAGTTGGCAGTTCGGGGATTCGGTCAGCTAAACAGGGGTCGCAAGGCTTCCGTTCATAGCCAGAGACTGACCTGACTGCACAGGGCTTCGATGCATCCGCTACGCCGGCCTGATCCCATGGCGAATCGTGAGGAATTACTGATCATCCGTGCAGCGCGTTCGGGCGTAGCGTCTGCACAACTCGCTCTCGGAAAGCGTTATTTGTTCGGCGGCTCAGGGCTTCCCCAAAGCCATGCCACCGCCTTGCACTGGCTGGAAAAGGCAGCGGAGAACAATCAGCCGGATGCATGGATGCTGATAGGAGCGCACGTACCGTTTGAGATCGTTTGCCAGACAGACAATCCGCTCAGGGTGGCGTTCTGGTACGAGCGTGCATTTGATGGCGGCATTCCGAAAGCCGGACTGGTGCTCGCGATGCTGGTGTTCGCTCGCTGGAATCAGGCGGATCACTCACTGCAACACAAGGCGATGCGAGCGTTGCAGGCGGCAGCAGAGGCTGGCTTGTCCGATGCCCAGTGGTTGCTCTCACAGCATTTGGGAATTCATGTTGTCGTCGGCACGATCCCGGCAAGCACGCAGGCTGCAGCGGAGAGTCAGCAGCTCAACGCGGCGATCGAATGGGCTACCCGCGCGGCAAAAGGCGGCGTGCACGAAGCGCAGCGCGCGCTGGCCGAGTGTGCGTGGGCGGCGAAAGATCATCTTAAATTCCTTTTCTGGGCGCTACCTCTCGCGCAGGAGATCGACCGTCGCCTCGTTGCGCATCCCGGCCGCAAAACGAATAGCTCCGCATATGAATTTGACTTGCTTGGCCGCTGTGCGCAGGCGCTTCTGGCGACGTCGGACCCCAACAGCAGACTGATAGAAAAATATCTGCGTTCAGCCGCAGAAGGTGGGCACAGCAGCGCGCAGCTATCGTATGGTTTGTGGATAGCCAGAATGGACAAGAACGGCAACCGAATTGCAGCCATACCCGGCGTTGCGCACTACAAGAAGGCAATACGATGGCTATCGCTGGCAGGTGAGCAAGGTGAAGCGAATGCCTGGTATGCGATGTCGAGAATTTTTCTGAAGCCGGAGTTCTCGCGCAGAAGCGTGGCCGAGGCCAGACGTTACCTTGAGCTTGCTGCGACGGGCGGACACATACGCGCGCAGGTCGAGCTTGGCGTCGTGGCATGGCGCAACCGACGCCTCGACCCGCGTTCCGATATCAAAGCAGTGTATTGGCTGCTGAAAGCCGCCGGACAGGGCGATATCGAAGCGAAACAACTGCTTGACCGGATTGTGCCTCCGGTACGCAAGGCCGAGTGGGCGAATCTTGCGCGAGCAACATTCACCCGCGATATGTCGAACCAGTATCCATTCCTTGCAGCAAGGATAGAGCTTGGATTCTGGTTCGGACTGACTCGCGCCGAAGCGCTGCTGGTCGATGTCCAGGCGGCTGACCATGGCCATTGTCTTGAGATCGACATACGCCACGAGCATCCACGCAGTCGTCGGAGACTGATACCTGTGCTGACGGGGGAACAAAGGCAGGCGCTTGATCGCGCCGCGCGAGTGTTCGATACCGTGGATGGATCACCGGTAGGCGCAGAGGGAAATTACCGTCAACGTTTATATCGTTTCAGGAGCCTGATGAGCGGGCACACCGAGCACACACGCTTGTCAGCCTGACGGATGCACAAGATCACAGCGCGAAGCTCGCCGCTGGAGGGGCAGGCGACGCTCAGATATCGATGCTTCCCTCAAACACGCTGATTGCAGGGCCTGTCAGCAACACCGGCGATGTGCCTCCTGCCCAGGCGATCGACAATTCCCCCCCTCGCGTCGTTACCGCGACGGGTGAGTCGAGCAAGCCGCGCAGGATGCCGGACACCACCGCAGCACAGGCGCCTGTACCGCAGGACAAGGTCTCGCCGGCCCCACGCTCGAATACCCGAAGGCGGACATGTTGACGATCAACGATCTGCATGAACCCGGCATTGACGCGTTTTGGGAATCTCGGATGGCACTCAATCACCGGGCCGTCGGTCTCAACAGCTGCGTTCTCCACGTTATCCACGATCTGCACCGCATGCGGATTACCCATTGAAACTGCAACAATTTGCGTGGTCTTGCGATTGACCTCCAGCGGCCACACCGCCGCCAACTGCTCGTAAGAAGCATGCAGACCTGCGGAGTCGAAAGGAATTTTTTCTGTTTCAAGTACCGGCGCGCCCATGTCCACCGTAATCCGTCCGTCATCCTCAAGCCGCGGTGCGATTACACCTGACATGGTTTCGACCCGAATCTCTCGCTGTTCAGTCAATCCTTTGTCGACGACAAATTTCACAAAGGCGCGAGCACCATTTCCGCACTGCTCAACCTCGCCGCCATCGGCATTGAAGATGCGATAGCGAAAATCTACGTCGCGATTACCCGGCTTTTCGACGACCAGGATCTGATCTGCACCTATGCCAAAGCGTCTATCGGCGATGGCACGCCATTGGTCTGCAGTCAGGTTGACTGACTGGTTGATTGCATCGATCACCACGAAATCATTTCCAGCGCCGTGCATTTTTGTAAATTTGAGTTTCATGCGAAAGGAAGTTGTCCGGTAGAGGTTGTGATGTCATCTGCAACAAGGTAGCGTGAACACCGCGCTGCGGTGTTCGGTGCAATGCAGCCGATCTGAGTCACTTCGGGTAATCATACAGTCGCGGCATGCCCTCGGGCCGGGTCTTGAAGCGCTTGTGAGACCAGAAGTATTCTGCTGGCGCTTCCCTGATTCTCTCTTCGATGAACGCATTCATTCGTTGTGTCGCTTCCTCAATGTCCGTGCCGGGATAGTTGTCCCAAGGCGGGTAGAAGCGTACCTCCCAGCCGCGATAGCCGGGAAGGAACCGCGTGATTACGGGTATCACCTGACCTTCCGTTGCCCCCGCCAGTCTGGCAGGCGCTGTCAGCGTGGCGGCAGGTACGCCAAAGAAAGGGACGAAGACTGATTCTTTTCGCCCAAAATCCATGTCTGGCAGCATCAGAAACGGGCGACCGCTGCGCATTGCGCGGATGATGGGCTTGATGCCTGCCTCGCGCGCCAGCAGATTCCGTTCATCGGTGGTGAAGCGCAGCCTGCCCTTGCGCAGTGCTTCGTCGAATATTTCATTGCGCTGACGCGTGTAGATCGAGCACGCCGGCCCGGCCATCGTGATTGCTACGCCAGCGACTTCGAGACAAACGAAATGGGGGCACAGGAAAATGGTCGGTCGCTCCTGTGCAGCTTTGGTCGGCACGGAGGGCGTAACCTTGATCAGTCGCCTCAGTCGCCACACAGGTGCCCACCAAAGAATTGCTCGCTCCAGCACACTGCGGGCATAGCCCTGAAAATGGGCGCGCGCGATATCCCTGCGCTGCGGCTCGGTCATCTTGGGAAAGCACAGCCGGAGGTTGGTCAGTGCGATGTCGCGCCGGGTCCGGACGATCATGAACAGCAGACTGCCGATCAGCTTGCCCAGCCTGCCCAGGATCGGAAGCGGCAGCCAGTGTAGAAGCCACATCAGGCCCAGCAGCAATCGCATGCTCATTGCTGTGCTCCTGGCAATGGTGGTCTGCCCTTGTAGCGGTTATAGCTCCAGAAGTATTGTGAAGGGCACTGAGCGATCAGTGACTCCATTGCCGCATTGATGGTGCGCGCCTGTTCTGCAGCCGTGCCAGAGAGCTCGTGAGCGAAAGGTACAAAATGCACTGCATAGCCGGCTCCGTGGGGCAGGCGCTGTGCATAAGACAGTACGAGTGGCGCGCCGCTCATTTGGGCGAGTTTTGCAGGCAAGGTCATCGTATAGGCCAGTTTGCCAAAAAAATCTGCCCAGACGCCTTCACCGTTGCCAGGTACCTGATCGGGCAGCAGTCCAATGCAGCCACCCTCACGCAAGGTGCGCAACAGCACCCGCACGCCGGCCAACGTGGCAGGCGCCAGGTTCAGGCCACCGCGTCCACGTGCCTGCTCAAGAAGCGGTTGCAGCATCGCCATACGCGGCGGGCGATACAGCGCAGTGAGCGGCGTCCGACTCGCGATGACTTGTGCAATGATCTCAAAGCAGCCCAGATGCGGCGTCAGGAAGATCACCCCTCTGCCCTCATCAATGGCCTGCTGTGCGACCTGCCAGTCATGTACTTGTACCGAACCCAGCACGCGTGCGGGAGTGCCGCACCAGATAAAGGGCAATTCAAGCAGGCCTTTGCCAGCTTCTGCAATCGCCTGACGTCGAGCGTCAACGAAACCGGCGCGCTTGAGATGAGCCCGCATGCGCTGCCGGTAAGCAGGTGAACATAGATAGACGAGCCAGCCTGAGGCCGAGCCGATCGCATGCATCAGCGGCAGAGGCACCCAGGAGAGAATCTGGAAAAGTCGGAGCAGCATCCGGAGAAGAGAGGGGGGTTTTGCTGAATTCTGGCAAGACGCGTAAAATAGCACGAAGTTTTCACCGCCGAGTTAATCAGACAACTTGCGAGGCGGTCTACAAATTTCGCTAAAGCGTCGCAGGCTCACTGGGTTGACCGCGACAGGTTGTCAATCTTTTTTTGGGGAGCTTGTGCATGTCAAACGAATACCTGTTCACGTCCGAGTCAGTGTCCGAAGGCCATCCGGACAAAGTCGCCGACCAAATTTCCGATGCGATTCTTGATGCGATCCTAGAGCAGGATCCGCGCGCGCGCGTCGCCGCAGAGACACTCTGCAATACGGGTCTGGTCGTGCTGGCTGGCGAGATCACGACGACGGCGAACGTGGATTACATCAAGGTAGCCCGCGAGACACTCAAAGGAATCGGTTACGACAACACCGACTTCGGCATCGATTACCGAGGCTGCGCGGTCATGGTCTGCTATGACAAGCAGTCGCCCGACATCGCGCAAGGTGTGGACGAAGGCAAGGGCATCGACCTCGATCAAGGCGCGGGCGATCAGGGTCTGATGTTTGGTTATGCGTGCAACGAGACTCCTGAGCTGATGCCCGCCGCGATCTACTACTCGCACCGCATCGTCGAGCGCCAGTCACAGCTGCGCAAGGATGGCCGTCTGCCCTGGCTGCGACCAGACGCAAAATCACAGGTGACGCTCAAGTATGTCGATGGCAAGCCGGTCGCGATCGACACCATCGTGCTCTCGACCCAGCACGCGCCCGAGATGGATCACAAACAGATCGAAGAAGCCGCGATTGAACAGATCATCAAGCCAGTCGTACCAAAAGAATGGCTGAAGAACACCCGCTATCTGGTCAATCCGACCGGCCGCTTCGTGATCGGCGGCCCCCAGGGTGATTGTGGTCTCACCGGGCGTAAGATCATTGTTGACACCTACGGCGGTGCAGCGCCGCATGGTGGCGGCGCATTCTCCGGTAAGGACCCGTCAAAAGTTGACCGCTCGGCAGCGTACGCTGGCCGCTATGTGGCGAAGAATATCGTCGCCGCCGGCCTTGCCGAAAAATGCCAGATCCAGATCTCTTACGCGATCGGTATTGCCAAACCGACTTCGGTAATGGTGACTACCTTCGGCACCGGCAAGATCAGCGATGAAAAGATCGAAGCGCTTGTTCGCGAGCATTTCGATTTGCGTCCGAAAGGCATCGTGCAGATGCTTGACCTGCTGCGCCCGATCTATCGCAAGAGCGCCGCCTACGGTCACTTCGGCCGTGAAGAGCCCGAGTTCAGCTGGGAGCGTACCGACAAGGCCGCCGCGCTGAAGGCGGCTGCCGGTCTCTGATTCGCACACGGGTAACGACACGACGGGCAGGTTTGCATGGCAGGCCGGCCCGTTTTTCATTTCGTTGAACTGAACCCGATTTACCTCTCATTCTCTGTCTGAGAAAAATTTTTCTGCTGCTAGAGTCGCACGCGTCTATCAGTTTTTGATGTGGCGGAAAAATTTTCATGTGTACCAGTCTTTTGCGACCCAGCCCGCGCGCGCTGTTTGTGTCCGCACTGACCCTCCTGTTCTTTCTCAGCACTCCTTCGCGGTCGCAATCCCCAGAGCCGCGCCTCAAAGCAGGTTTGCTATCGGGTGCGACCGCCGGTGCATCATCCGCATCGCCCCCAGTTGCACAGGTTGGCCGGCTGATCATCAAGCTGCATCCAACGCGCGGCCGCAAGCTCGGCGCACAACTCGCCCATCAGGAACATGGCCGTCTGTCAGCGCTTGCCAGCGAGTCCCTGAGCGTGGAACGCTCTCTTTCTGGGGATTCCCATCTGCTGCGTTTGGCAGAGCCTCTGAACATGGATGAAGCGCGCGCATTGTCGGCCCGGCTGCGCGCCAGCGGCGAAGTCGAGTCGGCTGAACCGGACTTGCTGATGCATGCCCATGCCATCTCCCCCTTCAGCATGGCGCCGAACGATCCCGCGTATGCGGGCTCACCCGGGCAGTGGCATTACATGGCGCCGACCGCTTTGAATGCCGGCGGTGCCGACTTGCCCGCCGCATGGGATCTCACCCTGGGTAGTGGCAATGTCACCGTTGCCGTGCTCGATACAGGGTACCGACCGCATGTCGATTTGCAGGCAATGCTGCCGGGATATGACTTCGTCAGCGTCGCCAGTATGAGTAATGACGGCAATGGTCGCGATGCCGATGCGCGTGATCCGGGCGATCATGTGGCGGCCAATGAGTGTGGCAGTGGGGCTTCGGCTGCCCGCTCCAGCTGGCACGGCACACATGTCATCGGCACGATTGCCGCGCTGATGAACAATGGGCTTTATGGCACGGGTGTCGCGCCTAATGTCCGGCTGCTGCCCGTGCGCGTGCTGGGCAAGTGCGGCGGCTATACCTCTGACATCGTGGATGGCATCCGCTGGGCCGCCGGTCTGGAGGTGCCCGGTGTAGCGAAAAATCTTTATCCAGCGCGCATCATCAATCTCAGCTTGGGGAGTGCGGGTAGCTGTTCCGCTGCTTTCCAGAACGCGATCAACGATGCCAATGCAGCAGGCGCCATCGTCGTGGTGTCCAACGGCAATGGTGGCTACGACAGCGTGAACCAGCCAGCGAACTGCAATGGTGCGCTGGCGGTCACCGCGCACAGTATTGACGGCGACAATGCCGACTACGCCAACATTGGCGTGCACACGGTGATCAGTGCACCTGGTGGTGGCTGTGGCACGCTGACGTCAGGTTGCACGCCGGGCATGAGCGTTAATGGTCCGGCTGTTTACTCATTAGGGAATACCGGCGTCAGCCTGCCGGCAAATGACACCTACGCGCTCAAGCGCGGTACCAGCATGGCCACGGCCCATGTGTCTGGCACGATTGCGCTGATGCTCTCGATGAACCCTTCGATGTCGAGAAACGAGGTGATCTCCATACTGCGGTCATCGGCGCGGGCCTTCCCGGCTTCCAGTGCTTGCGCTCGGGCCGACAATCAGGGACTGTGCGGCGCGGGAATGCTAGATGCGCAGGCGGCACTTCGGTCGGTCGCGCCGGTGATCGGGCTGGCGCGAACTTCTCAGGTCGCCTCGCCCGGTGCCCTGGTTGCGCTGGATGCCAGCGCCAGTTCGCCCGGCGGCCACCCGATTATCAGCTATACGTGGCGCGCAGCTGCGTCGAATCCCTCGGCAGTCACGCTGCTGAATGCGAGTTCACCGAATGCCAGTTTCATCGCGCCTGCGCGAGGCACGTACCAGTTCACGCTGACCGTCACCGACGATCGTGGCGCTGCCAGCACCTCGGGCGCCAGTGTGCGAGTCAACAGCGTGCCTGTGCTGCAGGCGATCGCCAATCCCACAGTGCGGGCCGGCGGCTCATTGAAACTGATAGTCAAAGTGACCGATGCCGATGGTGACAAACCCGTGTTTCATCCGCTGGCCCTGCCGCCGGGTGCGAGCCTGAGTACGGCGGGCGTGTTCAGCTGGCCGTATGCGGTGCCCGCGGGCAGCTACGACGTCAGCATCGCCGCCAGTGACCATGATGGCAGCAGCGTGCCGCTGAATTTTTCGATCTCTGTGACTGCGGTGACCGCCGCCAGTGTGGCGAGCGGCGGCTCAGGAGGCGGCGGCGCTCTTGGCGATGACTGCCTATGGCTGGCGGCAGGCTGGTTGCTGATCCGCCGGCAACGCCATGCAAAAAAATCCTGCAAGCACGCAGACGCATCATGATTCACCGTATCTCATGGCGCTGATCTGGCGTTCATGGGACCGTCGCTCGGCGCCTGCCATGCTGATCGTGATCGTCGTTGCGCTGTCGCTTCTGGCTGGCTTTTCTTCTACGAATGCGCTCGTCTGGCGGAGAGCCGCGCTGAACGAGGGCGACTACTGGCGACTGCTCAGCGCGCATCTCGTTCATTTGAGTCCTCGGCATCTGCTAATGAACTTACTCGCTTTGTGGTTGGTGAGTGAGCTGACCTGTAAAACACTGAGCAGCGCGCAGTGGATATCGCTCGCGATGATGAGCGCGTTCGGCATCAGTCTGTCGTTATGGCTTCTGCAGCCTCAGTTGCAGTGGTATGCAGGGCTGTCTGGTGTGCTGCACGGGCTGTGGTCCGGTGGTGCGGCTTACCGATATCTCATTGAACGAAAAAAATTTTTCCTGCTCGCCTTGCTTGCGCTGTTTGTCCGTTTGATGATCGGCGCTCAAGCCAGCAACGAGTTTCCGGTGATAGCGGTGGCTCACTGGTACGGCGCGTGCAGCGGTTTGCTGTGGCTCGCATTGACGCAGGTGCATGAACGTCTTCACGTTTTCGATTACAATGCGCGCTGCTAAGGAGCGTTGCGACAGGGTTCACGCCCTGCCAGGCTTGGCAAATCATCATGCAACGGCGCTCACGTTACTTTTTTCCAAGGAAAGGAGGGCGTGATGAGCGCCGTACTCAAACCCGCAAGTTCCCACGACTACCACGTTGCTGATATCAGTCTCGCCGACTGGGGCAACAAAGAAATCCGTATTGCCGAAACCGAAATGCCTGGCTTGATGGCCATCCGTGAAGAATACGCGGCCAAGCAGCCTCTGAAAGGTGCGCGCATTACCGGTTCGCTGCACATGACTATCCAGACCGCTGTGCTGATCCAGACGCTCGAAGCGCTGGGCGCAAAAGTGCGCTGGGCTTCGTGCAATATCTACTCGACCCAGGATCATGCTGCGGCCGCGATCGCTGCCAGTGGCACGCCGGTATTCGCTTACAAAGGCGAGACGTTGGACGAGTACTGGGATTACACCCATCGTATTTTCGAATGGTCGGATGGTGGCTACTCGAACATGATTCTCGATGACGGCGGCGATGCCACGCTGCTGCTGCATCTGGGCTCACGCGCGGAGAAAGATCTCAGCGTGCTGAGCAACCCGGATTCCGAAGAGGCAGTTTCTTTGTTCAATTCGATCAAGAAAAAGCTCGCGACGGACAAGACCTGGTACTCGACCCGCCTGGCTCAGATCAAAGGCGTGACCGAAGAGACCACCACCGGCGTGCACCGCTTGTACCAGATGCACAAGGAAGGCAAGCTGGCCTTCCCGGCGATCAATGTGAATGACTCGGTCACCAAGTCCAAGTTCGACAATCTGTATGGTTGCCGCGAGTCGCTGGTCGATGGCATCAAGCGCGCGACTGACGTCATGATCGCTGGCAAGATCGCCGTGGTCGCTGGTTATGGCGACGTCGGCAAAGGTTCGGCGCAGGCGCTGCGTGCCCTGTCCGCACAAGTCTGGGTCACCGAGATTGATCCGATCTGCGCGCTGCAGGCGGCGATGGAAGGCTACCGCGTCGTGACGATGGACTATGCGGCCGAGCACGCTGACATCTTCGTCACCGCGACTGGCAACTATCATGTGATCACGCATGAGCACATGAAGAAAATGAAAGATCAGGCCATCGTCTGCAACATCGGCCACTTCGACAATGAAATCGAAGTCGCTGCGATCAAGCAGTACAAGTGGGAAAACATCAAGCCTCAGGTCGACCACGTGATCTTCCCGGATGGCAAGCGCATCATCCTGCTCGCAGAAGGCCGTCTGGTGAATCTCGGTTGCGGCACCGGCCATCCGTCCTATGTGATGAGCTCGTCGTTTGCCAACCAGACCATCGCCCAGATCGAGCTGTACTGCAACACCGCAGCCTATCCGGTGGGCGTGTACACGCTGCCCAAGCATCTGGATGAAAAAGTCGCTGTGCTGCAACTTAAGAAGCTCAATGCACAGTTGACCGTGCTCAGCGATGAGCAGGCGGCTTACATCGGCGTCAAGAAAGAAGGTCCGTACAAGCCGGAGCACTACCGCTACTAATCACGCGTTGATTATGTGATTGTTCGCGGTTCACCGGTCATGCGGCGCCTCGGCCTGTGAGAGGCCAAGCGCGCTGTATGACCGGGTCTCATGCCTGAAACTCTTCCATGCGCCTGCTGCTGATCTGGCTGATCAACACCCTTGCCCTATTCGCTATCCCGCAGCTGCTGGATTCGGTGAAGATCGACAGCTTTTCCACCGCCCTGCTCGCTTCACTGGTGCTTGGCTTGGTAAACACCTTGCTACGCCCGATCCTGATCTTGCTGACTCTGCCCGTCACTCTGCTGACGCTGGGTTTATTCATCTTCGTGATCAATGGCCTGATGTTCTGGGCAGCTGCGGATCTGGTGAAGGGATTTCAGGTCGATAATTTTGGCGCGGCCATGTTGGGCGCGCTCATCTACAGCATGCTCTCATGGGCGCTGTCCACGCTATTCCTCAGAAAATAAATGTCAGAAAAATTCTCTGCCTCCGCGACCCGATTCAGTGCGGAGTTCTTTCCTCCGAAGACGCCCGAGGGCGCCGAAAAACTGCGCGCGACACGCAAGATACTGGCAGCGCTGCAGCCGGAATATTTTTCCGTCACCTTCGGTGCCGGCGGCTCTACGCAGGCCGGCACGCGCGATACGGTCCTCGAGATGCACAAAGAAGGTCATGTGGCCGCACCTCACCTGTCTTGTATTGGCCGCTCGCGCGACGATCTGAGGGAGATACTCGCCGAATACAAGCAGGCGGGCATACGGCGACTGGTCGCGCTGCGCGGCGACTTGCCCAGTGGTTTTGGTGGTTCGGCGGGGGATTTCAGCCATGCCAATGAGCTGATCGAATTCATCCGCGCTGAAACCGGCAACTGGTTTCACATCGAAGCCGCCGCCTATCCGGAGATGCATCCGCAGGCAAAATCCCCACAGGATGACTTGCAGAACTTCGCACGCAAGATCAAAGCCGGTGCCGACTCGGCGATCACGCAGTATTTCTTTAATCCTGATGCGTATTTTCGTTTTGTTGATGAGGCGCGCAAGATCGGTATCGATGTGCCTATCGTTGCGGGCATCATGCCGATTACAAACTATACGCAGCTCGCCCGCTTTTCCGAGATGTGTGGTGCCGAGATACCGCGCTGGATACGACTCAAGCTGGCGAGCTTTGGCGACGACAGCGCCTCCATCCGTGCGTTTGGCCTTGATGTGGTGACAGGTTTGTGCGAGTGCCTGATCAAAGGTGGCGCGCCCGGGTTGCATTTTTATTCGCTGAACCAGACAGAGCCCACCCAGACGATCTGGAAGCGGCTGATCAGTCCGTGATGATCAGGTCCAGCGGGATGTCATGCGGGTCTGTAGTAAAGCGGACTCGCGTGCTCGCATAAGCAATGCCTAGTGCCGTGGGGCGGGGTGCAACCGCCAGTGTGCGGTCGAAATAGCCGCCGCCGAACCCCAGTCTGAACCCCTGATCATTGAAGCCCACGCAGGGCGCCAGCACGACATCCGGCGCGATCTGCGCATCTCTTGCGGTCGGTGCCTGCATGCCGCTCGCGTCACGGGAGAGCGACTCGCCTGGCAGCCAGCGCTGGTAGACCAGCGCCGTGTGTTTTTCTACAGCGACCGGCATCGCCAGCGTGATCCCGCGCGATGACAAGCTCTCGTATAGCGGCATCAATTCTGGTTCTCCCGCCATCGCCAGATATCCGCCGAGCGATCGCGGCTGATGCTCATCAATCCAAGACCACAATGCCGCCATGATTCGGGCGTCCGACTGCGCCTTCACATCCGCTGACATCGCGCGTCGTGCTGCAATCAGCTGCCGGCGCAAATCCGCTTTGACAGTTGGGTTATCCATCACAGCTTGTCCGTCGCAAAAATAGACTTGGGTTGATGTATTCAATCATTTACTGCATGGTATTCTAAAGAGAACCTCTTCTCTCAGAATGTTGAAAGTTTTGATGATCTGCAAAAGCTGTAAATCATGGATGGGCGGACTATTGTTGTCTGCGTCGGTCATACTCGTCCCATCGCCAGCGATGACGGCCACGCCTAAACGGGCAGTCATGACGGTGAGCGCGGCCGACGCCGATTTCATCGCCTTGCGCGAAGCATCGCTGCGCGGTGATACCGGCGATGCAGGAAGACTCGCAGCACGTCTCGCCGACTACCCTATTCAATCCTATGTTGAATATTACCGGATGTATCCGCGCCTCGTCTCTACGCCCGAGGGCGAGATCCGCGGCTTTCTCAACCGTTACGACGGCACCGCGATCGCAGATCGACTCAGGAATGACTGGCTGCTGATGCTGGGCCGTGCACGCGACTGGCGCGTGTTTGATGAACAGTACCCACTATTCGTGCTAAACGATGATACGCAGGTCAAATGCTACGCACTCTCTTCGCGGGTAGCAAAAGGCGAGTACGTCGTCAAAGCCGCGCGAGAACTGCTGGTGCAGCCAAAGAATTATGGTGAGGCGTGTACCGATCTGATCAGCCGGCTATATCAAAACAAGCAATTCAACGAGACTGATCTCTGGCATCAGGTTCGTATCGCCGTTGAATATGGCAACTTCAGTGCGGCGCGTCGCATTGCTTACCAGCTCGATGTCAGCGAGCGGCAGCTGATGCCCGCGATTGACAAACCTGGCATCATCGTCGAGCGCGGCGCCGCAGGTTCGCGCGCGACAAAAGAATTATTCATCATCGCGCTGGGCCGGTTGGCAAAAGATCATCGCGACCGCGCCGAGCGGGCCTTGCACAAGGCGCTGTTCAGGCTAAGTCATGAAGAGCAGGCCCAGGCCTGGGCGCAGCTTGCGCTTCCTGCTTCGTTAGCCTTGTCGAAAGATGCGGTCAGTTTCTGGCGCAAGAGCTGGGATGCGACCTTGTCGCCGGATAGCTATCACTGGCGGGTGCGTGCCGCTTTGCGTGATGGAGATTGGCCAATGGCAGCAAGAGCGATTGACAGCATGCCCGCAGAAATGCAGAAGGAGGCTGTCTGGGTCTACTGGCGCGCACGGGCGCATCAGGCCGCACATCACACAGAGACTGCGAACAAGCTCTTGCAGAGCATCGCCATGCAGCACACTTTCTATGGCCTGCTGGCTGCTGAAGAGCTAGGACAAAAACTCGCCGTGCCACCGCGTCCGCAGCCACCAACTGCGGAAGAGATGGCTGAGGCCGCTGCGAACACAGGTTTTCGTCATTCGTTGAAATTCTTCGAGCTGGAGTTGCGTTTCGAAGGCAACCGCGAATGGAACTGGCAACTGCGCAAGCTGAACGAGCGACAACTGCTCGCCGCCGGCGAATTCGCCCGACAGAGCGAAGTGCTTGACCGTATGGTCACCACGGCTGATCGTGCGAAATCTGAAATTGATTTCAGTCAGCGTTTTCCGACACCGCATGACGACATCATGAATGCTGCCGTGCAGCCGCTGGGGCTGGACAAGGCATGGGTCTATGGTCTGATGCGTCAGGAGTCACGCTTCGTCAAAGCCGCGCGCTCGAATGTCGGCGCATCGGGACTCATGCAAATCATGCCAGCGACCGCTCATTATGTCGCACGCAAAATAGGCATGGCTGGATTTACGCTCAGCGGGCTGAATGACATTCGCACCAACATCACGCTGGGCACGCAGTACCTGAACATGGTGTTGGGCAGTCTGGGCGGTTCGCAGACACTCGCCACCGCAGCGTATAACGCCGGACCCAGTCGCCCTCGGCTGTGGCGCTCGACGCTTGACAAGCCTGTCGAAGGCGCGATCTTCGCCGAGACGATTCCCTTTTCCGAGACGCGAGGCTATGTGAAAAATGTGCTCGCGAATGCGACTTGCTATGCCGCGCTGTTCGATAGCAAAGCGCCTTCGCTGAAATCGCGACTGGGCGTCGTATCGCCACGCGATGCGATGCTGAGCGAACTGGGCGATCTTCCTTGACAGGCAAGCGATGAAGCACGAATCCATCCTCGTCATTGGCGGCAGCGGCTTCATCGGTTCGCACATCGTCGCTGGATTGGTGGCGAGCGGCCGGCAGGTGATCGTGCCCACGCGCCGCCTCGCGCGCGCGCGTCATCTGTGGGTACTACCGACCGTGCAAGTGGTCGAGGCTGACGTGTTCGAGCAGCAGGCGCTGAATCGGCTACTGGCGCAGGCCGATGCAGTGATCAATTTGGTCGGCGTCCTGCACTCGCGCCCGGGGCGACCCTGGGGGCCTGCATTCGAGCGCGCGCATGTCGAGCTGCCGCGACGTATCGTCACGGCCTGTCAGCGGCAGGCGGTGACACGCTGCTTGCACATGTGCGCCTTGGGTGCGGACAGCCACGGACCTTCCATGTATCAGCGCTCCAAGGCGGCGGGCGAGCGCATCATGCTTGATGCGCCCGGTTTGCAAGTCACTAGTTTCCGGCCTTCCGTCGTGTTCGGTCCTGATGACAATTTTTTGAACATGTTCGCAAAGCTGCAGTCGCTGTTGCCGGTGCTGGTGCTGGGAGGACTGCACGCTAAATTTCAGCCAGTTTATGTAGGCGATGTTGCGCAAGCCTTCATCAATGCGCTCGACAATCCTGAGACCTATGGCAAGGTCTATGAACTCACCGGTCCGCGGGTGTACAGCATGAGAGAACTCCTGCACCTGACCGGCGTTTACAGCGGTCATCCGCGTCCGGTGATTGGTTTGCCCGATAGCTTTGCTCGAATTCAGGCTTTCTTCCTCGAACATCTCCCCGGCGGCCCGCTGATGAGCCGTGACAATCTTGATTCGATGAAATCCGATAACGTCGCCGGTAATCATTACCCTTCTCCTGCCGGCTGGCGACCGACGCCACTTGAAGCCGTCGCGCCCGACTATCTGGCCAGGCGATGACGGCCATGTCGTTGCTCAAGACCTATGTCGTTGGTGGTGCAGTGCGCGATGCGCTACTCGGTCTACCGGTCAAGGATAAAGACTATGTGGTGGTGGGTGCGACACCCGACGCCATGCGCGCTGCCGGCTTCACACCCGTCGGAAAAGACTTTCCCGTCTTCTTGCATCCAGACACGCATGAGGAATATGCGCTGGCGCGCACCGAGCGCAAGACCGCACCTGGCTATACCGGCTTTGCATTTCATGCAGCACCTGACGTCACGCTGGAGCAAGATCTGTTGCGACGTGATCTTACGATCAATGCGATTGCGCAGAGCGCTGACGGCACGCTGATCGATCCCTATGGCGGACAAAAAGATATCAAAGCCCGGATCTTTCGTCACGTATCTCCCGCCTTTACCGAAGATCCGGTGCGCATACTCCGCATCGCCCGCTTTGCTGCACGGTTTACCGATTTCAGTATTGCACCGGAGACGCGGGCGCTGATGCAGCAGATGGTGTCTTCAGGTGAGGTGGATGCGCTGGTGCCCGAGCGTGTATGGCAAGAGATTTCGCGCGGCTTGATGGAATCGAGGCCGTCGAGAATGTTCGAGGTGCTTCGGGCCTGCGGCGCGCTGGCGCGGATTTTTCCCGAGTTGGATGCGCTGGCAAGCGTGCCTCAGTCGGCAGAACATCATCCCGAGACCGGTACTTTCGTGCATGTGATGAGGGTGATCGATGGAGCCGCCAGCGAGAACGTTCCCCTCTCCGTACGTTTTGCCGCGCTGGT
>JACCEC011990466.1_pt1 | contig 18857 bp, 9 predicted proteins | sample 7450121 | NCBI WGS metagenome assembly JACCEC01 (sample SAMN15323455, study PRJNA562643) | freshwater metagenome | isolation source: river surface water | place: USA:Blue River Watershed | collected 2017-08-18 | reverse complement strand
TGGCGCCTGCAGCGCCAGGGTGATGGCGCCTACCGCACCCAGGTCCGCGCCAGCGACTTCGCGCTGACGCTGGACGCCGCGCCGACCCAGGAGCTGCTGCTGCAAGGCGAGCAGGGCTGGTCGCGCAAGGGGCCTGAGCCCGGGCAGGCCAGCCATTACTACAGCCAGCCGCAGCTGCGCGTGAGCGGCCAGGTCCAGCTGGCGAATCGATCGCTGCGGGTCCAGGGCCGCGCCTGGCTGGACCACGAGTGGAGCGAGGAACTGCTGCACCCCGAGGCGGTGGGCTGGGACTGGATCGGCATCAACCTGGACGACGGCGCCAGCCTGACCGCTTTCCGGCTGCGCCGCGCCGATGGCAGCGCGCTCTGGGCTGGCGGCTCCTGGCGGCCGGCCCGTGGCGGGGCGGCGCGCAGCTTCCAGCCCGGCGAGGTGGCTTTCGAGCCGCTGCGGCACTGGACCAGCCCGGCCACCGGCATCCGCTATCCCGTCGAGTGGCGCATCACGACGCCGGCCGGCCGCTTCCGGGTCGCGGCACTGCTCGATGCGCAGGAGCTCGACAGCCGGCGCAGCACCGGCGCGATCTACTGGGAGGGGCTGAGCGAGCTCAAGGCGGAGCAGGGCGGCGCGCGCCTGGGGCTGGGCTATCTGGAGCTGACGGGGTATGGGGGGAGGCTGGCGCTGTAGCCGGCGCCTGCCGCATCTTCCCGCTGCAGACCTCAGGCCCGCCGTGGCGAGGGCAATGCCTCTTGTGTAGCATGCTGGGCATGAACGATCTCGACGCCTTCCCCATCACCCGCAAGTGGCCCGCGGCCCATCCCGACCGCCTGCAGCTGTATTCGCTGCCGACGCCCAACGGCGTCAAGGTCTCGGTCCTGCTCGAGGAGCTCGGCCTGCCCTACGAGGCGCACAAGGTCAGCTTCGAGACGCGCGACCAGTTCTCGCCCGAGTTCCTGTCGCTCAATCCGAACAACAAGATTCCGGCCATCATCGATCCGGACGGTCCGGGCGGCCAGCCGCTCGCGCTCTGGGAGTCGGGTGCCATCCTGGTCTATCTGGCCGAGAAATGCGCCCGCCTGCTGCCGACCGATCCGGTCAGGCGCTACGAGACGCTGCAGTGGCTGATGTTCCAGATGGGCGGGGTCGGTCCGATGTTCGGTCAGGTGGGATTCTTCCACCTCTATGCCGGCAAGGACTTCGAGGACAAGCGCCCGCGCGATCGCTACGTCGCCGAATCCGCGCGCCTGCTCTGCGTGCTCGACCGGCGCCTGGCCGGGCGCGACTGGATCATGGGCGATGAGTACACCATCGCCGACATCGCGATCCTGCCCTGGGTGCGCAACCTGGTCGAGCATTACCGCGCCGGCGAGCTGGTCGGCTACGAGCGCCTTGCCAACGTGCAGCGCGTGCTGGCGGCCTGGCTGCAGCGCCCGGCGGTGCAGCGCGGCCTCAAGGTGCCGTCCTGAAGCTCGAAACCTGCGGCCGGATCAGCCCCCCAGCTTGCCCTTGAGCCCGCTGGCGCGCCGGAACTGGCGCACGATCGCCTGTCCCAGCAGGCCGGGCTTGGGCTCGACCAGCGACAGGTATTCGCGCGCCCGCGTGACGCCGGTATAGACCAGCTCGCGCGTCAGGATCTCGCCGCCCGCCTCGGGCAGCACCACCACGGTGTGCGCGAACTCCGAGCCCTGGCTCTTGTGGATGGTCATGGCGAAGCAGGTCTCGACATGCGCCAGCCGGCTGACCGCGACCGAGCGCAGCTGCTCGCCATCGAGGAACCAGACCCGCGGCGTGCGGCTCTCGGAAGCCGACGGCAGCACCACGCCGACGTCGCCGTTGAAGACGCCGAGCGCCGCGTCGTTGCGCGTCACCATGACCGGGCGGCCGGTGAACCATTCGCCCTTGCGCTGGATCAGCCCGACCCGGTCCAGCGCCTGCTCGATCGCCTGGTTCAGCTGCCGGTCGCCCCAGGGGCCGTCGTGCACCGCGCACAGGATGCGGAAGCGCTCGAAGCCGCGCAGCACTTCCTTGACCCAGTCGGCGTGCGCGGCCTCCTGGCCCGGTCCGGACGCGGGTCGTCCGTCGCGGATGAGGCGCAGATAGCCGGCAAAGCTGTCCGGCGCCTGCGATCGTCCGCGCAGCGCCAGCTGCACGACGACATCCGGGCTGATCGGCTCGGAGGCCAGCCAGACCTTGCCCGAGTCGGAGCTGGCCAGCAGCTCGTAGGCGCCCGGCTCGCCGGTGCTTCTTGAATCGGCCAGGCCGGCGTTGACCGCGCGCGCCAGCAGGCCGATGTCGCTGCCGAAGCGCCGGCTGTGGCGCAGCATGACGGTCTGCTGCTCCAGCGCCGAGCCGGTCTTGCTCGCTGCGGGCAGGCTCTGGCCCGAGACCGCTTCCAGATAGGCCCGCGTCTGCGGGCTGTAGCGCGCCTCGCTGGCGCGCGCGCACAGGTCGCCCAGCACCGAGCCGGCCTCGACCGAGGCCAGCTGGTCCTTGTCGCCGAGCAGGATCAGCCGGGCCTGGGGCGGGAGCGCCTGCAGCAGCGCGGCCATCATCTCCAGGTGCACCATCGAGGTCTCATCGACGATCAGCACATCGACGTCGAGCGGTGTGTCGGCATCGAAGCGGAACTGGCGCGTGCCGGGCCGCGCACCGAGCAGCGAGTGGATGGTCCTGGCCTGGCCGATGCGCTGGGTCAGCGCCTGCAGGTCGAGCGCGTCGCCCAGGCGTTGCTGGACTTCCTGCAGCGACTGGTCGATCGAGCTGCGCAGGCGCGCGGCCGCCTTGCCGGTGGGCGCCGCGAGCGCGACGCGCAGGCTGGCCGGCTCCGGATGCGTCGCCAGCAGCAGCGCCAGCAGCCGCGCGGCGGTATAGGTCTTGCCGGTGCCGGGGCCGCCGGTGATCACGCTCAGGCCCCCGCGCAGCGCCAGGCCGCAGGCGACCTTCTGCCAGTCGCAGCCATCGACGGGTGCCGTGCCGAACAGCCGGTCCAGCCAGGCCCGGGCCGCCGGCAGATCGACCGCCTGCACGCGGGCGGCGCGCTGCGCGATCTGCGTCGCCACCTGCTGCTCGTAGATCCAGTAGCGGCGCAGATAGAGCATGGACTCGTCGGCCACGTGGCTGAGCACCAGCGGCTGGCCGCTGTCCGCGTCATTCCGATCGGGTGCTACCACGCGTACCAGCAGACTGGCGCGCAAGGACTTGATCCATTGCGGCCATGGCGGCAGCCGCATCTGCAGTTGAGCGAGCGCCTCCTGTGCGTCGCCGCTCCAGCCCAGCAGGTCCTGGGGGTGGCTCACGCAGGCTTCAAGCGCCAGCGCGGTGTGGCCGCGCCCTTCCATCTGCGTCAGCCAGGCGCCCGCCAGCAGCAGGGGCACCTCAGCTTGCGGGTCGAGCTCGCTCAGGAAGGCGGCCAGCGCGCTGTCGAGCCGGCGCAGCCAGCCGCGGTCCGACCAGTCGCGCAGCGTGGCGAGCAGCTCGTCGGCACCGATCGGGCCGGCAGCCAGGGCGGGGAGGGTGATCGTGTTCATGCGTCTTGCTCCTGAATGTCCAGCATCGCGTCGAGCGCATCGAGCAGCTCGGGGCTGGGTGGGATCAGGCAGCAGCCGCGCGCCGGCCCCTCGATGCCGCGCAGGAACAGGTAGATCGCGCCGCCGAGCTGTTCAGCCGGGTCGTAGGCTGCACCCAGCCGGCTCCTGAGCAGGCGGTGCAGCGCGAGCAGGTAGATGGCGGCCTGCACGTCGTAGCGGTGGCGCGCCATGGTGGCGGCCAGCGCCGGCGCGTCGTAGTCGCTGTCTGACGATCCCAGGTGGTTGGACTTGTAGTCCAGCACCCAGTAGCGGCCCTCGTGCTCGAACACCAGGTCGGTGAAGCCCATCAGCATGCCATGCAGCTCGCTGTGCTGCAGTGCGGGGCGGGGCAGGCCGGCGAGCAGGTGCTCGCGGCAGATGCGGTCGATCGCTTCCGTGCGCAGCTGCCGCGTCGGCAGCCAGAATTCCATCTCTGCCTGCGCGCCGCGCAGCCCGGACAGCGACACTTCGGGTCCTGCCAGCGGCGTCTGCACCAGCGCCTGCAGCCATGGCAGCAGCGCCTCGGCATCGTCCTGGTAGGGCGAGTGCCCGATGCGCTGGCGCAGCCGGTCGCACAGGCCGGGGTCGTCCAGCGCGAAGCCTTCGCCGGCCAGCCATTCGAGCTGTTCGTGCAGGAAGTTGCCCGAGACCGGACCGCGCTGGAAGCGGTGCCGGATCTCGGCCGGCGCAGGCAGCCGGACTGGTGGCTCGGACGGGCCTGCGTCTGTCGTCGCCTCGTCGTCTGCTGGTCGCGGCGCGGCGAATGGCGACAGCCCGGCCTGCGTCTTGAGCTCGCGCGTCAGGCGCGAGTAGCTCGCGATCGACCACTGGCGGTCGAAGTCGCCGTCGTAGTGCAGCGGCTCGGCCAGCTCGGCCGCCGCGTCCTGGCGTCGCAGCCGGGTGAGCGCGACCTGGCCCTGGTCCTGGTTCGCATCGAGCAGCGCGATGCCTTCCTGCCCCGCGGCCAGCCGCTGCAGCGGCGCCAGCCAGTCGGCACCGGACTTGATCTGGCTGCCGCCGACCAGATGGCCCAGCGCGCTCTTGCGGCTGTGGCATTTGTCGCTCCTGCCTTCCTTGACGCTGGAAAACCCGATCCAGATCGCGTGGCGCGGCCGCGTCATGGCGACATAGAGCAGGCGCAGGTCCTCGCGCAGCCGCTCGCGGTCGGCGCGCTCCAGATCGGCGTCGCCGAGCTGCAGCACCAGCTCGCGCGCGCCGTCCGCGCCGGGCAGGGTGGCGGACTTGGTGTACTTGCGCATCACCTCGCGGAAGCTGGTGCCGAACGGCAGGCAGACCAGCGGATATTCCAGCCCCTTGCTCTTGTGCACGGTGACGATCTTGACCAGATCGTCGTCGCTCTCCAGCCGCAGCACCTGCTCATCGCCCTGTTGCGCGCGCTCGTCGATCCGGTGCTGCAACCAGCGGATCAGCGCCTGCTCGCCTTCGAGCTCGCGGCTGGCGTTCTGCAGCAGCTCGGCCAGGTGCAGGAAGTTGGTCAGGCGCCGCTCGCCGCCGTCCTGCGCCAGCCAGCGTGCTGCCAGCTCGAAGCGGTGCAGCGACTGGCGCAGCATGGCCAGCACGCCCTGCGTCCTCCAGACCTGCTGCAGCTCGCGCAGCACCAGCGCCTGGCGGTCGAAGGCCTCGTCGTCGCCGAACAGCGCGTCGAGCTCGGTCAGGCTCAGGTCCAGCGTGCGCAGCGCCAGCGCCGCGCGCACCAGCGCGGCGTCCTGCGGCGCGGCGACCCCGCGCAGCCAGTGCACCAGATCGCGCGCTTCGGCGCTCTGGAACACCGAATCCAGGTCGGACAGATAGACCGACGCCACGCCGCGCCGCTGCAGCGCGAAGCGCATGGCCGCGGCCTCCTTGCCGGTGCGCACCAGCACCGCGATGTCGCGCGGGCGCAGGCGCTCGAAGCCATCGGCAAGCGCGAAGCCGTTGGCTTCGTCGTTGAGCCATGCCACGATCTGCTCGGCGCAGCGCGCGGCGAACAGCTTGCGGATCGCCTTCGTGCTGCGCGGCTCCAGGTCGTGGACCAGCGTCAGCGCGGGCATCTGACCGCCAGCCCCGACCCAGCGCTCATCGCGCCCCCTGGCCGCCACCTCGACATAGGGCAGCGGGTTGCCGGCAGCGCTGCGGAAATCGAAGGCGCCGGCCTCGCGTTCTTCCGCGCTCAGGAAGCAGTGGTTGACCGCGTCCATCAGCGCCTGCGTCGAGCGGTAGTTGACCTTGAGCGCGTAATGCCGGCCCTCGGTCGCCTGGCGCGCCTGCAGGTAGCTGTAGATGTCGGCGCCGCGAAAGCCGTAGATCGACTGCTTGGGGTCGCCGATCAGCAGCAACGCCTGCTCGCGGCGATTGTCTGCCGTGCGGTAGATGCGGTCGAAGATGCCGTACTGCAGCGGCGAGGTGTCCTGGAACTCGTCGATCAGCGCCACCGGGTGCTGCGCGACGATGCGCTGGCGCAGGCTGGCGCCGCTGTCGCCCTGCAGCGCCGCGTGCAGGCGCTCGAGCATGTCGGCAAAGCCGAAGCGGCCAGCCTGGGACTTCAGTTGCTGCAGCCGGTGCGCCACGCTGGCGGCGGCGTGCAGCCGGGCAGCTGCTGCCGGGCCGGGCAGCGCCTCCAGCTGTTTCTTCAGTCGGGCGAACTCGTCGCAGGCGGGCGGCAGCGCGGGCATGCCGCCGCCGGCTGTCCAGCAATCCGCGATACCCTGCGGCGTGAAGCGACCCCACGCCGTTTTGGTCAGATCTGGCAGCAGCGCATCGCTTTCGCCCCTGGCCCAGGCCGCCAGTTCGCCGAGCCAGCCGCTCAGCGTATTGATCGAGAACTTGTGGCCGTTCCAGCCTTTCTTGCCCGGCGGGTTCTGGCTCTGCACGAAGTCGAGCAGTTCCTGCGTCAGCCCGACCCAGTCGGCACGGATGGCATCGCGCTGCCGGGCTTGTTCCGCCTGCGCCCTTGCCATCACGTCGATCAGGCTGCCCTGGCCAGCGCCGCTGCCTGCGCCTTGCGCCAGCAGCTCCTTGACGTCGCGGCGCAGTGCTTCGACGTCGGACCAGACCTTCATCACCTGTTCCAGCCCCTGGTGGTCGAGCGGATAGCACTGCTGGCGCCAGTAGTCCTGCACCGCCTCGATCAGCAGCGCCTCCTCGTCGGCGACCAGCTCCTCGTCGAACAGGCTGCCGCTGTCGAAGGCATGCTCGCGCAGCGTGCGCTGGCACCAGGCGTCGATGGTGTGGATGCTGGCCTCGTCCATGCTCTCGGCGGCCAGCGCCAGCCGCCAGGCGGCCTGCCGGCGCTGCGCCTCGTCGGGGAAGGCAGCCAGCAGCTCGGCCAGCAAGGCGTCGGCCTCGACCGATTCCGGCTGCCGGAACGCCTGCGCCGCTTCGAGCAGGCGCTGGCGGATGCGGTCGGAGAGCTCGCGCGTTGCCGCGCGGGTGAACGTCATGACCAGGATCTCGGGTGGCGTCAGCGGGCGGCCGTGGCCATCCGGGCCGCCATGCCCGAGGATCAGGCGCAGGTAGAGCGCGGCGATGGTCCAGGTCTTGCCGGTGCCGGCGCTGGCCTCGATCAGGCGCGAGCCCCACAGCGGCAGCCGCGCGGCGTGCAGCTCCTGCGGCCCGCTGGCGCTGCTTTCCGCAGCGGCCATCGACGAAAAGATATCAGTTTGACTCATGGGGGGCCTCGTGCGGGGTCACGCTGACATGTTCGGCGATCCAGTCCAGCAGCTGACCATGGACCGATGCGGCCAGCGCGTGCAGCATCGATTCGCCGCCCGCCGTCCGGACGGCTTCGAGCGCGTCGAAGTCCGGGAAGCAGCGCGCCAGGCACATCTCGTTGACTTCGGCGTAGTCGGGCCTGAAGGCGCTGCCCTCGTAGGCCTCCTCGGCGTCGCCGTCGCTGGCCACCGCCAGCGCGGTCCTGAGCGGCAGCGGCAGCGGGCTGCCCATGCCGTCACGCCAGGTCAGCAGCAGATGCGACAGCTGCTGGCGCGCCGCTTCGCCCTCGATGGCCGCGACATGCAGCGTCGCGTCAGCCCCGACCAGCACGCCCTGCAGTTCGCGCGCCGCGGATCCGGCCTGCCCGGCCGCTGCCGCCAGCGAGCGCAGCCAGGCCGCGAGCAGCTTGTCCGGTCTGACCTTCTTCTTGTCCTTCTTGTCCAGCAGCCTGGATGGGTTCAGCTCCAGCCAGGCGGTCTGCGTGGCGTTGGCGTGCAGCGGATCGATCCAGTCCGCCAGCGCGATGCCGTCGTGACTGAATTCGACCGCCAGCCGTGGCGCAGCCAGCGGGAACTCCGCGCAGGCCCGCTGCCAGGCGTCCGCCATCGCTTCCAGCGTCGAGTGCAGCGTCTGCCGAGTCAGTTCACCGAAACCTTGCATCGGCAGCACGCCCGAGCGCTGCAGGCGCTCGATGTCGCGCGCGATGCGCTGATGCAGCAAGCTGTGGTCCGCCACCCGCGGCCAGTGCCGGATCTGCGCGGCGATCAGCTGGTGCTGATCCAGCCCCTCGACGACGAAGGCCTCGACGTCGGCGGCCTCCTCGTCGCGCTCGACGAAGCTCACCCCCAGCCGCTCCCTGAAATAGGCCTTGGCCGGGTTGCGGTAGAAGGCGGTCAGCCGCTGCAGCGTCAGCGGCGGTGCCTGCTCGGGCGGGCGCTGCGGTACCGCGTCCGTCGCCGCCGGTGAGGGCTGTTCCAGATGCAGGCTGCGCCACTCGGAGGCGTAGCTCAGCAGCGGCTGCGCTGCTGCGGGCTGGCGCTCGAAGTAGCGCCGGCTGAAGGGCTGCAGCGGGTGCTCGGTGGTGCGCGACTCGACGCAGGATGATCCCCAGACCGCCGCCAGGTAGTCGCGCAGCTGCGACACCAGCACCGAGGGCGGCTGCTCGCCGTTGTCGCGGATGCTGCGCCCGCTCCAGCTGATGTAGAGCTGGCGCCGGGCCGACAGCAGCGCTTCGAGCATCAGCTGGCGGTCGTCCTGCTGGCGCGAGCGGTCGCCCGGGCGCTGCTGGCCGGCCAGCCCCATCAGGTCGAAGTCGCTGCGCGGGCTGCGCCTCGGATACTCGCCATCGTTCATCCCGAGCAGGCAGACCACCTCGAACGGCACTGCGCGCATCGGCATCAGCGTGCAGAAGGTCACGCCGCCAGCGCGGAAGCGCTGCTCCAGCCCGGGCGCATCGAGCGCCTCCAGCCAGGATTGGCGCAGCGCATGCAGCGAAACAGCCTGCGCGAAGCCGGCCTGCTCGCAGGCCAGCACCCAGGCTGACAAGGCCCGCTCCAGCGCTTCGAGCACCTGGCCGTCGAGATCCTCGGCTGGCGTGAACAGCGCCTTGAGCAGGTCGCGGCCGCGCCCGGCCCAGACCGCCGGCGTCGCATCCGTCTCGCAGCATTGCCACCAGTCGAGCAGCGCGCGCAGCAGATGCGCCAGCGACCCGGCGAGCTCCGCGTCGAGACCGCCGACCTCCGCATAGGGCTCGATGCCGGCCCAGCCCGCCGCCTGCGGCAGCTCGGCCAGCGATCCCGCCGCATAGCCCAGCAGCATGCGGTGCAGCCCGAACCAGGCGCTGTTCTGCTCGCCGCAGGCCTGCAGCCCGATCTGCTCGCGCTGCCGCAGGTTCAGCCCCCAGCGGATGCCGGCGCCCGACATCCAGTGCGTGAGCTGGGGCAGTTGCTCTTGATTCACGCCGAAGCGCCTGGCGACTGCAGGCACCTCCAGCAGATCGACCAGCTCGCTGATGCGGCAGCGCTGCGTCGGCAGCTGCAGCAGCCACTCCAGCGCCATCACGATCGTGCTGCTCGACCTGGCGCTCAGGTCGGCGATGTCGAACGGGACATGGCGCGGGTCGTGGCGCCCGTACTGGCCGAACACCGCGCGGATCGCCGGCGCCATCACCTCGATGTCGGGCACCATGACCACGATGTCGCGCGGCTGCAGCGCCGCCCGGCCCGGCTCGGGCGAGCCCAGCATCTGCAGCAGCTGGTCGTGCAGGATCTCCAGCTCGCGCACCCGGCTGTGGGCGATGTGGAACACGATCGATCGGTCGGCAGCCGACAGCGGCTCATGCCGGTCAGCTGGCAGCGGTTCCAGCGGTTCCAGATCGCGGATGCGGCCCTGCACCCGCGCCAGCAGCGGCTGCTCGTCGAGCTCGGGCGACTCGTCGAACAGGTCGATGCGCGCCTGCGGAAAACGCTGCCGCGTCTCGTCGGCGTCGTCGAAGGCGTCGAGCTGGCGGATGAAGTCGCGGCTCTGCCGGCCCCAGGCGGCCAGCAGCGGATGCGCATGCTGGTGCATGTCCTCCAGCGCGACGGCGGACAGCTCGCGCCCCTGGCGCAGCGCATGCCGGCGCCGCTCGGCACGCAGGAACTCGCGCCCCTCCATGATGTCGCCCCAGTAGTAGCGGCAGGGGTTGGGAATCGCCAGCAGCACCTGGCTGTGCCGGCTCAGCGCGGCGAGCGCCTCCAGCGTCGAGGCCGGCATGTGGCTCATGCCGAACACCACGACGCGCCGCGCCAGCCGGGCGCCTGCCAGCTCGCCGTTCAGGCGCTCCAGCGCCAGGCGGTGCAGCCGGGGCCGGATCGTGGCACGCTGCGATTCGCTCAGCGTGCCGAGCACGGCGCGCCAGAGCTCGGGCTGCCAGGCCTGGTCGGCCGGCACCGGGATCCGGCTGCCCTGCGCCTGCAGCAGGTCGCGGCCCGCAGCCCAGTCCTCCAGCCAGTCCGAGCGGTAGTTCTGGTACTGGTCGAACAGGTCGGCGAGCTGCTGCGCCAGCTGCAGCGGGCGGCGCGGTTCGTCCTGGCGCAGGTAGCGGCGCACGGGCTCGAAGCCGGGTGTCTCCAGCAGCCCGGGCAGCACCTGCATCAGGCGCCAGGTCATCGGCAGCTTGTCCAGCGGCGAGTCGCGCGGCACCGCACGCGGCCCGAGCAGCTCGCGGTAGGTGCGCCACAGGAAGCGGCCGGGCAGCTCGACCCGGGTCGAGCCGCAGACGCCGAGCTGCTGCGCCAGCTCCATCTTGAACCATTCCGCGATGCCGTTGCTCTGCACCAGCACCACCTCCTGTTCCAGCGGCGCCAGCGGGTTCTGAGCCAGCCAGGCGATCACGGCCTGTGCCAGATCCTCGGAGCGGTTGCCGTGCAGGGCGATGAAGCCGGGTTTCAAGGTGGTTGACATGGATCAGTGCGGGGTGGCGTGTCGATCAGCCCATCATCATGCATGAACCCAGCCCCGCATCCGGTGCGCGGCACGATTTCATGGCAGCCTGCCGGCTGGCCGGGCCATTGCGGGATCCGGTCCCGTCCCGACCGGTCGCTCATTCCGGCCCTCGTTCATGATCTGGTCGATCTTGTCCTGCAGCGGGTCCGACGCCGGCAGCTCCGGCTCGGCCACCGGGGCCTCGCGCACCGGTACCGCTCTCGCCGGATTGCGCGCCGGCCGCAGCCCATCGTCCCAGCGCCGGCTGGCTTCCTGCAGCAGCCCCTGCCACCAGCCCTGCACCCAGGTACTCGCGCCACGCCACAGTCGGTTCAGCCAGTTGCCGGATTCGGGCTCATGGAAGCGCGCGCGCGGGTCGGCAATCCGGGTGCGCAGCGCCCGTGCGGTGAGCTCGCCGACCATGGGCAGCGCGCTGTGCGCGCCCTGGCCCCAGTGCTCGCTGCGCAGCGTGATGCGACTGTCGTTGAATCCGGCCCAGGCGCCCGTGACCAGCTGCGGGTGCATCAGGATGAACCAGCCGTCGGCATAGTCCTGCGTGGTGCCGGTCTTGCCCGCGACGTCGGCGCGGATGCCGTACTGGCTGCGGATCGCGCGTCCGGTGCCGCTGTTGACCACGCCGCGCATCAGGTCGTAGAGCTCCCAGGCGGTACGCGGCTTGAGCACGGTTTCGGGCTTGGCCGGCTCGAACGCCTCCAGCACCTGGCCGCCGCGGTCCTCGATGCGGGTGATCATGACCGGCTCGTGGTAGCCGCCGCCGCTGGCGATCGTGCCGTAGGCCGCCACCATCTCCTTCAAGGTGACCGGGCTGGTGCCCAGGGCCAGCGAAGGTACCTCCTTGAGCGGGCTCTGGCGCACGCCCATGGCACGCGCGAGCTTGGCCACCCGGGTCGGCCCGACCTCCTGCACCAGCTGCGCCGTGATCGTGTTCTTCGACTGGGCCAGCGCCTCGCGCAGGCTCAGTTCGCGCCCGCTCGGTGGCCCACCATCGCGCGGGCGCCAGATCTCGCCGCGACCGACATCGATCTCGACCTCGCGATCGACCCGTTTGTCGTCCGCACTCATGCCGCGGCGCAGCGCCTCGCCATAGACGAAGGGCTTGAACGTCGATCCCGGTTGACGCCTGGCCTGCTGCACATGGTCGTAGGCGTCCTGTTCGTAGCCGCGGCTGCCAACCCAGGCCAGCACATGGCCGTTCCTCGGGTCGAGCGCCAGCAGCCCGGCCTGCACCCGGGTCTTCTGTGTGCGCAGCTGCTGCATGAAGGCACGGTCGGACTGCAGCCTTTGCAGCGCCTGCGCCTCGTCGAGTCCGGCATTGCGCGCCGCGCGGTACTCGGGTGTCTCCAGCAGCAGCGCGCGCACCACCGGATCCTTGGCGTTCCAGTTGCGCACCCAGGCGGTATCGGCCACCGATTGCAGCCGGGCCCCCTGGCGCGCCACCGCCTGGTTGGCCGCCGCCTGCAGCCGGACATCGATCGTCGTGCGCACCACCAGGCCGTCGGCATAGAGGTTGTAGCCCTTGCGGTCGGCCCAGGTGATCAGCCAGCGCCGCAGCTGCTGCGCGAAATGCGGCGCGATGCCCAGCGGCTCGCTCTGGCGCTCGAAATCCACCTTCAACGGCTTGACCCTCAGGCTCGCCTGGCGCGCGGCGTCGAGCTTGCCGCGCTTGACCATCTGCGCCAGCACCGTGTTGCGCCGCTGCAGCGCGCGCTCCGGATTGAGCACCGGGTTGTAGTAGCTGTTGCCCTTGAGCATGCCGACCAGCGTGGCCGCCTGCAGCAGGTCGAGCTGACCCGCCGAGCGGTCGAAATAGGTGCGCGCCGCCATCTCGATGCCGTAGGCGTTGTAGAGAAAGGGCACGGTGTTGAGATAGGTCTCCAGGATCTCGTTCTTGGAATAGACCGACTCGATCTTGAACGCCGTGATCGCTTCCTTGAGCTTGCGCGTGAGCGTGGGCGCACGCCCGATCTCCTCCGGGTACAGGTTGCGCGCGAGCTGCTGCGTCAGCGTCGAGCCGCCCTGACGGTCGCCGCCGAAGGTGTGCAATGCCGAGGACGCCGTGCGCCGCCAGTCCATGCCGAAATGCTGGTAGAAGCGGTGGTCCTCGGTCGCGATCAGCGCATCGACCACGGCCGGCGCGATGTCCTTGAGTTCGACCCAGACCCGGTTCGAGCGCTTGAACTCGACGAGCAGCCGGCCGTCGGCGCTCAGCACCTGTGCCGGCCGCTCGGTCGCCGCCTTGCGGATGTCACTGATCGCGGGCGTGAACGGAATCAGCGCCAGCGCGTAGAGCAACAGCAGCAAGGGCAGCGCGACGAGCGCGAGCCAGGCGCCGCGCCAGCCCAGCTGCCGCAGCCGGCCGGGCAGCTGGACGATGACCGCGTACCCCCCTTGCAGCAGAGGAGCACACCGGTCGCGGAGCCGTTGGCCGCTTTGCAGGAGGACGGGAGGCAGCTTCATGTGGCCGCTATTGTGCTGCCAGTCGGCAGCGGCAAGAGCGCACGGCCAGCAATGTCATGGGACCTTGCTCCTATCGCGCAATGGCTGACAAAAACATAGGATCCGCAAATGGTACCAAATCTGCCACGCCCGGAATCCGCCACGGGAGGAAACGCCACCGTGCCCGAGACGAGACCGAACCGTCATCTCGACGGGCATGGCGCCGTGGCGCAGGACTCGTGGCTGGCCCTGACGGGCCTGGCAGCCGATCCGGGGCAGTTCCGCCAGCTCTTCGATGAGCAGCCCATGCCCGCGCTGCTGCTCGACGGCGGCGGCCGCATCGTGGCGGCGAGCCGCTGTGCCTGGGAGCTGCTAGGCGGCTTCGGTGCCGACCCCTGGTGCCTGCTCAAGTCGCTGTCGCGCCATGACCGAGGCAGGCTCAGGCAGCTGCTGGACCGCAGCGCCGCCGCTGGCAGGCTCGACGGCCTCCAGATCGATGCAGGGCAGGGCAGACGCCGCGTCGATGCGTTCTGGCGCCGGCTCGACGGCAAGGGGCAGGGCGGCCACCTCCTGCTGCAACTGCACGACCGCAGCGCCGACTTCAGCAGCGGTCGCGATCAGCGCCTGATGCACAGCCTGCTCGACTGCAGCAACGACCCCATCTACGCCTTCGACCTCGAAGGCCGCTGCATCTATGCCAACCGCCAGGCGCTCGGGCTCAGCCGGCAGACGCTGGAACAGGTCGTCGGCCTGAGTCTCGACCAGATACTGCCGCTGCACGACGCCATCCTGCACCAGCAGGAAAACCAGCAGGTCATCCGCTCCGGCCAGTACGCCATCTTCCATCACGTCCTGCACCTGGCCGGCCGGCGCTGCGAGATGAGCGTCGCCAAGTACCCCTTGCGCGGTGCCGACGACAGCATCTGGGGCCTGGGCTGCGTCTTGCGCGATGTCACTGCCGAGCGTGCGGCAGAACGTGACCAGCTCATGAGCGAGGCGGTCTTTCTCAACAGCAACGATGCCATCGTCGTCGCCGACGCCAGCGGCCATCTGTTGCGTGCCAATCCGGCCTTCGAGCGCCTGAGCGGCCATGCCACGCCGCTGCCCGGCCGGTTCGCCCAGCTGCTCAGTCACGACGACATGCCCGCCGGCGAGCTCGAGCGGCATATCCTCGACGGCCTGCGCCAGCAGGGGGGCTGGACCGGCGAGGTGGAGCTGCAAACCGCCTGCGACCAGCTGCTGTCCGTGCGTCTGAGCCTGACCGCACTGGTCGATGAGGCCGGCAGCGAGCAGGGCTACATGGCCGTCATCGGCGACCTGACCGAGGCGCGCCGCAACAGCGACGAGATCCTGCGCCTGGCGACCACCGACAGCCTGACCGGCCTGCCGAATCGCACCCTGTTCCAGGATCGCCTCAACCAGGCGGTGTCGCAGGCGCGGCGCGAGCAGCAGACCTTCGCGCTGCTGTTCGCCGATCTCGACCACTTCAAGGAGGTCAACGACACGCTCGGGCATGCGATCGGTGACGAACTGCTGATGGTGATAGCGCAACGCCTGCGCGACGCGGTGCGCGAGATGGACACGGTCGCGCGCCTGGGCGGCGACGAGTTCGTCGTGCTGCTGCCCAACATCCAGCGCGACAACGCCTGCGAGCTCGCCGACCGCCTGCTGCAACAGTTGCACGAGCCCATGGTGCTCGACGGCACGCCCGACTATCGCGCCCAGGCTTCGGTCGGCCTGGTCATGTTCCCCGACGATGGCGACAGCGCCGATGCGCTGCTGCGCCATGCCGACCAGGCCATGTATGCCGCCAAGCGCGCCGGCCGCAACCAGCTGCAGGCCTACAGTGCCGAGCTCGGTCACGCCTTGCGCGCCACCTACAGTCTGCACCAGGAACTGCGCACGGCACTCGACCACGGCCAGCTCGAGGTGTACTGGCAGCCCAAGTTCCGCTTGCAGGACATGGCCGTCGTCGGTGTCGAGGCGCTGGTGCGCTGGCAGCACCCGCGCCTGGGACTCCTCAGCTGCAACGATTTCCTGCCGGTGGCGGTACAGCACCAGCTGCTCGGAACGATCGACGTCTGGATGCTGCGGACCACGCTGCAGCAGGTCGCCCGCTGGTCCGCCCAGGGGCGCTGGCCCGGGCACTGGCGGCTCGCGCTCAACCAGAGCGCTTCCGACTTGCAGCGGCCGGACTGGCTTGATCTGCTGCGCAACCTGCTGGCCGAGCTGAGGCTGGAGCCGTCCTGGCTCGAAATCGAGCTGACCGAGGCGGTCTGGGCCCGCCCCGCTCCCGATCTGCTGGAGCGCCTGCGCCAGTTCCATGATCTGGGGGTGGCGCTGCTGATCGATGACTTCGGTACCGGCTACTCCAGCCTGTCCTGCCTGGGCAGGCTGCCGGTCAGCGGCGTCAAGATCGACCGGTGCTTCGTGGGCGGCATGGAGACGCAGAAAAGCGACCGCGTCTTGGTCGAAGTCATCTGCGAGCTGGTGCACCGCCTCGGACTCGACCTGACGGCGGAGGGCATAGAGACCGAGGCCCAGCGCCAGCAGCTGCTGCGTCTGGGCTGTCCGCTCGGCCAGGGCTTCCTGCTCAGCGGGCCCTTGCCGCTGGCACAGTTCGAGAGCCGTTTCCTGCCGCCCGCCAGCACAGGCGCCTGAGGCCGCGCGCCCTTTACTGCGCGCGCGCGCTCCATTCGCTCATCAGGCGAAAACCCACCGCCAGCAGCGCCGGCCCGAGGAAGGCGCCGATCACGCCGAAGGCGAGCACGCCGCCGAGCACACCCATGAAGACCACCGCGAACGGCAGCTTGGCGCCACGGCTGATGATGAAGGGCTTGATGAAGTTGTCCACCGTGCTGACGACGAAGAACCCCCAGCCGGCCATGAAGACCGCCCACATCGGCTCGCCCTGCTGGAACAGCCAGAATGCCGCGCCTCCCCAGACCAGCGGCGGGCCGACCGGCACCACCGACAGCAGGAAGGTCGCTGCACCGAGCAGCACCGCACCCGGAACGCCCGCGATCGCCAGCCCGATCGACGCCAGCACGCCCTGCGCCAGCGCGGTGCCGAGCACGCCGTAGATGACGCCGTTGATCGTGCCGCGCGTCAGGCTGAGCAGGTAGGCGGCTCGCTCCCCGCTCAGGCGCTCGAGCGCGTAGCTCACGCGCCGCGCCAGCGCCTCGCCGTGCAGATAGAGGAAGAAGGCCAGGAACACCGACAGGGCCATGTCGATCACGCCGCGTCCGACCAGGCTGCCGGCGCCGAGCGCGAAATCCTGCGCCGGCTCCGCCAGCTTGGCCAGCTCCTGCATCAGGCGCTGACCGTTGTGCGCGAACTGCTGCCAGTAGCGCAGCAGCGAAGCCCCCACCACCGGCAGCGAGGCCAGCCACGCCGGCGCATCCGGCAGGCCTTCGCGCACCAGCTCGCCGACCGAGCGGCCGATCTCGGCGATGTCGTCCGACAGCGCCACCGCCAGTATCACCACCGGCAGCAGCACGACGACGGTCACCAGCAGCGTCATCAGGCTGGCCGACAGCGCGCGTCGCCCGCCGAGCAGCCGGTCCAGCCAGGCAAAAGCCCCCCAGCTGCTCGAAACCAGGATGGCGGCCCAGGCCAGCGAGGTCAGGAAGGGCCAGAGCACGAAGAGGCAGCCCAGCCCCAGCAGCGTGAGCGACAGGACGGCCAGGATCCGGTCTGATATGCGCGAATTCATCCGGGTCAATCTAGCACGGATTTGGCACCTTCGAAACGTGCCGCGTAGTAGCGATCGCTCAGCCGGTTGATGCGCACGCCGCTGCGCTCGCTGGCCGCGTGGATGAACTGGCCCTGGCCGACATAGACGCCGACATGCGAGCTCGGCTGGCCCAGGGTGTTGAAGAACAGCAGGTCGCCGGCTTGCAGCGCGCCGGCATCGATCGCGCGTGACTGGCGCGACAGCGCTGCGGCGTTGCCCTGCAGTTCGAGCCCGGCTGCCTCGCGAAAGACATGCCGCACCAGGCCCGAGCAGTCAAAGCCGCTCTCGGGCTGGCGGCCGCCCCAGCGGTAGTCGCGGTCGAGCATGGCCATGGCGTAGAGCGCGACGTCGCGCCCGCGCAGCGCGGACTGCTCCGAGCGCACTATGCGCCCGGAACGCTCCACCTTGTCTGCTGGCCGCGGCGCCGTGCCACAGCCCTGCAGTGACAGCACGACGGCCGCACAGGCGGCCAGCGCCCAGGCACGGCGACGCGAGACTGAACTGGAGGGTTTCATCAGGGCCAATAGCAACAGCGGGACAGCACCGATTCTGCACCGCACGGGCGCTGCCGGTCAAATGCTGGCTGCGCCCAGCGGGCGCCCCCTGCCGCTAGAATCATTTTCATGGCCACCAAACCCCGAAACCCCGATCCCGCCTTGCCCTCCGGTGGCGCTTCGGTCGTGCTCGAACGCAGGACGCAGCGCGTGCAGCCGCCCAGGATGTACCAGGTCGTGCTGCTCAACGACGACTTCACGCCGATGGAATTCGTCGTGCTCGTGCTGCAGGAGTATTTCAACAAGGACCGCGAGACCGCGACCCAGATCATGCTCAAGATCCATCTCGAAGGGCGCGGCGTCTGCGGCGTCTTCACGCGCGACATCGCCAGCACCAAGGTTGACCTGGTGCTGCAGGCGGCCACGCAGCACGGTCATCCGCTGCAATGCGTGGCAGAACCCGTTGAATAAGTCCGGGCTTGCCCCAACTTGCCTGCGGTCGCTGGAAACACGCTATAAATTGAACCCGGACATGCTTAAAGGAAGTGCCACATGATCGCCCAGGAACTTGAAGTCAGCTTGCACATGGCCTTCGTCGAGGCGAGGCAGCAGAGGCACGAATTCATCACGGTCGAGCACCTGCTGCTCGCACTGCTCGACAACCCCAGCGCCTCCGAGGTGTTGCGCGCCTGCTCGGCCAGCATCGATGATCTGCGCCACGCGCTGACCACCTTCATCAAGGACAACACGCCCCAGGTCGGCGGCAGCGAGGAAGTCGATACCCAGCCCACGCTGGGCTTCCAGCGCGTGATCCAGCGCGCCATCATGCATGTGCAGTCCACCGGCAACGGCAAGAAGGAAGTCACCGGCGCCAACGTGCTGGTCGCCATCTTCGGCGAGAAGGACTCGCACGCGGTCTACTACCTGCACCAGCAGGGCGTCACGCGCCTCGACGTCGTCAACTACATCGCGCACGGCATCAGGAAGAGCGAGTCGCCCGAGCAGCCGGCCAAGCCCGCCGAGGGCGCGGCCGACAACGAGGAGCAGGGGCAGGAGTCCAAGGCCAGCGAGAAGGCCAGCCCGCTCGAGCAGTTCACGCTCAACCTGAACCAGGCGGCCAAGGACGGCAAGATCGACCCGCTGATCGGGCGCGATTTCGAGGTCGAGCGCGTGATCCAGATCCTGTGCCGCCGGCGCAAGAACAACCCGCTGCTGGTCGGCGAGGCCGGCGTCGGCAAGACCGCGATCGCCGTGGGCCTGGCCTGGCGCATCGTGCAGAAGGACGTGCCCGAGGTGCTGGACGAGGCCCAGGTCTATTCGCTCGACATGGGCGCCTTGCTGGCCGGCACCAAGTACCGGGGTGACTTTGAGCAGCGCCTGAAGGGCGTGCTCAAGCAGCTGAAGGACCAGCCAAACGCTGTTCTGTTCATT
>JACCEC010901851.1_pt1 | contig 18858 bp, 18 predicted proteins | sample 7450121 | NCBI WGS metagenome assembly JACCEC01 (sample SAMN15323455, study PRJNA562643) | freshwater metagenome | isolation source: river surface water | place: USA:Blue River Watershed | collected 2017-08-18 | reverse complement strand
GTTTGTCCAAAACTCGCGCGTCTCCATGCTGATTGCGATCGTCTTCCTTGCCGGCCTGTGGGCCGGGCTGCAAAACACCCTGGCCGGCGGCGGCTCATTCGTCACGCTGCCGGCGTTGATGCTGAGCGGCATGTCACCGCTGGCGGCCAACATCACCTCGACGCTGGCGCTGTTTCCGGCCCAGGTCAGCACCGGGCTGGCCGGGCGCCAGCTCGCCACTGGCGCCGGCCGGCTGCCGTTCAAGGCACTGTTCTGGATCAGCCTGGCCGGCGGCGCGCTCGGCGGCCTGCTGCTCCTCAACACGCCGTCATCGGTGTTCGCGCGGCTGGTGCCCTGGCTGGTGCTGTTCGCGACCACGGTGTTCGCCTGGGGCAATTTCCTGCGCAAGCCGTCGGCGCCGGGCGCGCACCTCGGGCCGACCGCAGCGGCGCTGATGCAGTTCCTGATCGCGATCTACGGCGGCTACTTCGGCGGCGGCATCGGCTTCCTGATGCTCGCCGCGCTCACCATGGCCGGCCTGCCGGCGCGCAACGCCGCGGCGACCAAGAACCTGCTCGCCGGCGTGATCAACGCCTCGGCGGTGGCGCTGTTCGTGCTGTCGCCCGAGGCGCACTGGCGCGAGGTGCTGGCGCTGGGTACCGGCGCCGTGCTCGGCGGCATGGCCGGCTCCTGGGCGCTGCACCGCATCAACGAAAAGCTGCTGCGCGTGCTGGTGGTCTGCATCGGCATCACGCTGACGATCGGCCTGTTCCTGCGCGGCTGAACACCTTCAGCGCTGGATCAGCACTTCACTGGACGCACTGACCACGGCCTGGGTCAGCGCGTCCATCACCCGGGAGGCGATCCTGGCCTGCTGCCAGTACAGCGGCATGTCCAGCGCCGATCCGGGCACCAGCTCCACCAGGGCTCCACTGGCGAGATGCGCGCCGACCAGTGCCAAGGGATGCAGCGCCCAGCCCAGGCCACCCAGGGTGGCCGCGACAAACGCCTGGGGCGAGGGCAGCGTGTGGGAGTGCAGCTCCACCCGGCCGCCACAGTGCCGATCGGCCCAACGCTGCTGCAGTTCGTCCTTGGCATTGAACATCAGGCTGGGCGCGCAGGCCAGGCTGGCGACATCGACTCCCTGGCCAAAATGCCGCCGCACGAACTCGGGCGTGGCAGCGGCCACGTAGCGCATCGCACCCAGGGAGCGGCTGTTGCAGCCGGCCGCCGGTTTCTCGTCCGCCGTGACCGCCGCCAGCACCTTGCCGCTGCGCAGCCACTGCGCGGTATGGCCCTCGTCATCGACCGACAGCTGCATGAGGACGGGCGCGCTCGCCGCCAGACTGATTGCAGCGGGGACGAACCAGGTGGCCAGGCTGTCGGCGTTGACGGCCACGGGCAGGTTGACCTGCGCCGTTTCGCCTTGCATCAAGGCGGGGATGTCATCGTGCAGTTCGAGCTCAAGCAGCCGCACACGGTCGGCGTGCTGGCACAGCCGCCGGCCGGCTGGCGTGGCTTCGCAGGGCTGGCCCCGGGTGACCAGCGCACAGCCCACCCGCTCTTCCAGCAGGCGGATGCGCTGTGACACCGCCGAAGGCGTCACATGCAGGCTGCGCGCAGCGCGTTCGAAGCTGCCTTCACGCACCACGGCAGCCAGGGCGAACAGGGACGGGTAGTCGATCATGGCATTAATTTTTCTAATTATTGATAAGTAAATGTAGCTTGTCTGAACCGGATGGCCCAGGCATGCTCCCGGCATGCAATCAATCAGCAATCAGGCGGCCTGGCCGGTTTACCTGCAGGGATTCGCGCTCGGTTTCGGCCTGATCGTGGCCATCGGTGCACAGAATGCCTTCGTCCTGCGTCAGGGACTGCGACGCGAACAGGTGGGCAGCGTGGTCCTGTTCTGCAGCGTGGCCGATGCCTTGCTCATCATGGCCGGGGTGTTCGGCATGGCGCAGGCGATCGGGGACCGACCCGGGCTGGCGCGTGGCCTGGCCCTGGCGGGGGCGGCCTTCCTGGCCTGGTATGGCTGGAAAGCCTGGCAGCGCATGCGGCAGGCCGCCAGCCTGGAGGCAGGACAAGGGGGCGCGAGCCTGAGCCGCGGTACCGCCGTGGCGCAGGCGGCGGCGTTCACGCTGCTCAACCCCCATGTCTACCTGGACACGGTGTTGCTGGTGGGCGGCATGGGCGCCCAGCAGGCGACAGCGCTGCAAGGCTGGTTTGTCGCGGGCGCCAGCAGCGCCAGCATCGCCTGGTTCAGCCTGCTGGGCTTCGGCGCCCGCTGGCTGGCACCCTGGTTCGCCAGGCCGCGTGCCTGGCAGCTGCTCGACGGTCTCATCGGCATCACGATGTGGCTGCTGTCGGCCCTGATGGTCCGGCATGCCTTGGCAGGATTCTGAAGGAGATTCGCATCTACATGCCAGACGGGATGCTCAATGCGGCTGCCGGTCCAGGCTGGCGGCGAGCTGCTGCAGCGCTTCCGAGATCTCGACCGGATAGGCCTGCTCCGCGGCGACGCCTTCGAGTCCGCGCAGCGCGTCCGGCAGCGCGGCGAGCTGCGCCGCGGCATGTTCGCGCAGCGCGTCGAGTGGCTCAGGCAATGCGATGCGGCGACCCGCGCGCATGACGGGCTGCAGCAGAGCCACGGCGCCGGGCGGTGCCGCCTCATCTGACAGCGCCACCAGGTCACGCTCCAGGCGGCCTTCGGGTGCGCTCCAGCGCCAGACCTGCTTGGCGCCGGGCCAGGTCGCCTTGCCTTCGGAGCGCTTGCGCCGTGCTCGTCCCGCATAGCTCTGCAGCTGGTAGAACGCATCGAGCGCTGGCGCATCAGCCGAGGTACTCACTGCGGCGCCGACGCCAAAGCCGTCGATCGGCGCGCCGGCCTGTAGCAGGCTGCGCAAGCGCGATTCGTCGAGGTTGCCGCTGGCGAAGATGTTGACCGCCTGCAGGCCGCCGTCGTCGAGTATCGTCCGCACCCGGCGCGCGTGGGCGGCGAGGTCGCCGCTGTCGAGCCGCACCGATGCAATGTGCGCGCCGCGCCGTTCCAGCGCCGGCGCGAGCGCGACGATCTTGCGCGCGGCGGCCTCGGTGTCGTAGGTGTCGATCAGCAGCGTGAGCGGCCCTTTCAGCCCGGTCAGCGCATCCGCATAGGCCCGGAAGGCCTGCACCTCGAGCTCGTGCGCCTCGATGTAGGCATGCGCCATGGTGCCGGAAACCGGGATGCCGTAGCGCTGGCCCGCCAGCACGGTCGCGCTGCCCGCGAAGCCGGCCAGGTAGCTGGAGCGTGCCGCGAGCAGGCCGGCTTCCGCGCCATGCGCGCGCCGCAAGCCGAAATCGACCAGCAGGCTGTCGGGCGCGGCGAGCTTGCAGCGCGCGGCCTTGCTCGCGACCAGCGTGGCGCAATGGACCAGGTTCAGCAGCCGGCTCTCGACCAGCTGCGCCTGCGCGATCGGTGCCTCCACCCGCAGCACCGGTTCGTTGGTGAAGAACACCGTGCCCTCGCGCATCGCGTGCACGTCGCCGCTGAAGCGCAACTCGCGCAGCCAGTCGAGGAAATCGGTCCGGAACCGGCCCGTGGTACGCAGCCAGTCGAGCTCGGCGGGGTCGAAACGCAAACCCTCCAGGAAGTCAAGCGCCGGCTCGATTCCCGCCAGCAGCAGGAAGTTGCGCTGCGCGGGCAGCGCTCGCACGAACAGCTCGAACACCGCGCTGCCGTCCAGGCCCTCGTCGTGATAGGCCTGCAGCATGGTGAGCTGGCAGAGGTCGGTCAGCAGCGCGCTGTCGGCGGCCTCCTTCATGTCACCGCCACCGTGATCTGCGCATGGCGAACCGTACCGGCCCCCGCCAGCATGGCCTGCCGCTCCGTCACAGCGGACAGATCAAAATTATTATTTATATCATTATTAATCCAGGTCATTGAGGGATTCTGCGCCGTAGCAAGGCTTTGAACAAGCCGGGCCGGGCAAGATGCGTTGGCATTCATGGCAGATCAGGCTTGCCGGACACCGCCAGCGCGGGCATGATCCGATCCATTGCATGCAGGGAGAACAACAGCGATGGCCATCATAGGAATCGACCTCGGCACCTCGAACTCGGCGGCCGCCGTGCTGCGCGGCGGCCGACCCGTCATCATCCCGAGCGCCGAGGGCGTGAGCCTGGGCGGCAAGGCCTTCCCGAGCTATGTCGCGCTCACGGCCGACGGCCAGATGCTGCTCGGCGAGCCGGCCAGGCGGCAGGCCGCCGCCAACCCCGAGGGCACGACCACCGCGTTCAAGCGCCGCATGGGCACGCGCGACCGGGTGCGGCTGCGCGAGCGCGAGTTCTCGCCCGAGCAGCTGTCGGCCTTCCTGCTGCAGAAGATCAAGCGGGACGCCGAGGCCTTCCTCGGCGAGCCGGTGACGCAGGCCGTGGTCACGGTGCCGGCGTATTTCGACGACAACCAGCGCAGCGCGACCCGGGACGCCGCGGGCATCGCGGGACTCGAGGTGGTGCGGCTGGTCAACGAGCCGACCGCGGCCTCGCTGGCCTACGGACTCGATCGCGCCGGCGCTGACCTGCGCATCGCGGTGGTGGACCTGGGCGGCGGCACGCTCGACGTCACGATCATGGAGTTCGGCCAGGGCGTGTTCGAGGTCAAGGCGACCAGCGGCGACACCCGGCTCGGCGGCACTGACATGAACCAGGTGCTGTTCGACGCGCTGGCGCAGCGCTTCCTGCAGCAGAGCGGCATCGACCTGCGCCACGACGCCAAGGCCGCCGCGCGCCTGCTGGAGGCGGCCGAGATGGCCAAGATCGAGCTCTCGACCAGCGTCAGCACCCACCTGAGCCTGCCCTATATCGGCGTCGTTGGCGGCGAGCCCAGGCACCTGGAGCTCGACCTGGGCCGCGCCGAGCTCGAGCGCCTGGTCCAGCCGGTGATCGAGCGCTGCCGCCATCCGGTCGAGCAGGCGCTGCGCGACGCCGGCATCGCGCCACAACAGGTTGACCGCATCGTCTTCGTCGGCGCGCCGACGCGCATGCCGGTGGTGCGCGCCTTCTTCGAGCAGATCTTCGGCCGCCAGGCCGAGCAGGGCGTCGATCCGATGGAGTGCGTGGCCTGCGGCGCCGCGATCCAGGCCGGCATCCTGGCCGGCGAGGTGAAGGACATCGTGCTGGTCGATGTCACGCCGCTGACGCTCGGCGTCGAGACGCTGGGTGGCGTCGCCACGCCCTTGATCGCGCGCAACACGCCGGTGCCGGTCAGGAAGACCGAGACCTTCACCACCGCCGCCGACCTGCAGACCTCGGTCACTATCCATGTGTTCCAGGGCGAGCGCGCGATGGCGGCTGACAACGTCGGCCTGGGCGAGTTCAACCTCGACGGCATCCCGCCGGCGCCGCGCGGCATCCCGAAGATCGAGGTCAGCTTCGACCTCGACGCCAGCGGCATCCTCGACGTCAGCGCGAAGGATGTCGCGAGCGGCCGCAGCCAGTCGGTGCGCATCAGCGGCTCGACCCGGCTCGATCGCGGCGTCAAGGAACGCATGGTGCAGGAGGCCGAACGGTACGCCGAGGCCGACCGGCAGCGGCGCGAGTCCGCCGAGGCGTGCAACGAATGCGAGAGCCTGGGCTATCAGGCCGAGAAGATGGTGGCCGACTTCGCCGACAAGCTCACCGCCGAGATGAAGGAGAAACTGGAGCAGGCGCGCAGTCAGGCCCGGGAGGCCGTCGCCAGCCGGGATCTCGCGCAGGTCAGGGAGAAATCCGAGGTGCTGCGCAAGCTGCTCAAGGAGGCCGGCACCATGGTCTATGTCCAGGCACAGCCGCCCGGCACCGGCCCCTACCAGGAGGTGCGCTACGGCTCGACGCCCAGCGGACCGGGAGGCGCGGCTTCAGCCACGAGCGGGCCGTCAGCGTCCGGCGGCGCGCGCGTGGTCGATGCCGACTACCACTGACTGATGGCGGCAGGCAAGCGCGACTACTACGAGGTGCTGGGCCTGGCGCGCAATGCCGACGCCAGGGCGATCCGCGACGCCTTCCGCCAGCTCGCGCTGAAATTCCACCCGGACCGCGACAAGTCGCCCGGTGCCGAGGAACGCTTCAAGGAGATCGCCGAAGCCTACGCCGTGCTGTCCGACCCTGGCAAGCGCGCCGACTACGATGCGCGCGGCTTCCAGGGCGTGGGCGAGATGCGGCCCGAGGACCTGTTCGGCGGCATAGACTTCGAGGACCTGTTCGGGGGCCTGGGATTCGACCTCGGTGGCGGCCTGTTCGAGCGCTTCTTCGGCGGCCGGCGCCATCAGCGCCCGCTGCGCGGCGACAACCTGGAGCTGCCGCTGCAGATCCCGCTCGAGCGCGTGCTCAACGGCGGCGAGGAGACGCTGCGCTTCGAACGCTTCGTGACCTGCCCCTCCTGCCACGGCAGCGGCGCGCAGGCCGGCACCCAGCCCCATGCCTGCAGCGCCTGCCAGGGCAGCGGGCGCGAGGTCCGCAAGAACCACGAGGGCAACGTGCTGTTCCAGCAGGTCGTGCCCTGCGCGGCCTGCGCTGGGCGCGGCGTCGTGATCGAGCAGCCCTGCGGGGAATGCCAGGGCGCGGGCCGGGTGCTGCGCGCCGAGCAGATCACGGTCACCATTCCGCCCGGCATCGAGGACGGCATGGTGCTGCGCGTGCCCGGTCACGGCCAGCCAGCGCCGCCTGGTGGCGAAGCCGGCGACCTCCACGTGCGGGTGCACAGACGACCCGATCCGCGCTTCGAGCGCGCCGGCGCCGACCTCTGGCGCAAGCAGGAACTGCCACTGCTCGACGCCGTGCTGGGCACCGAGCTGCGCGTACCGACGCTCGACGGCGAGGCCAGCGTCAAGGTGCTGCCCGGCACCCAGCCCGACACCGTGCTGCGGCTGCGCGGCAAGGGCCTGCCGCATTTCGGCCATGACGGACGCGGCGACCTGCTGCTGCGGCTGCGCGTCCAGGTGCCCGGGGCGCTATCGGATGCCGAACGCGCACTCTACGAGCAGCTGCGGCAGCTGCAGAACCGGTGATCAGGCCGCTGGCCGCCAGCGCTTGAGCAGCAGCGCGTTGCTCACCACGCTGACCGAGCTCAGCGCCATCGCGCCGCCGGCGAACACCGGGTCCAGATAGCCCAGCGCCGCCAGCGGTATGCCCGCCACGTTGTACGCGAAGGCCCAGAACAGGTTCTGGCGGATCTTGCTGACCGTGCGGCGCGAGATGTCGAGCGCCGCCACGACCAGCAGCGGATCGCCGCGCATGAGCGTGATGCCGGCCGCATGCATCGCCACATCCGAGCCACCGCGCGCCGACGCCATGGCGATGCCGACGTCGGCCGCGGCCAGAGCGGGCGCGTCGTTGACGCCATCGCCGACCATCGCGACGCGGCGGCCCTGTCCGCGCAGCTCGGTGACACGCGCGGCCTTGTCGCCGGGCAGGACCTCGGCCAGCACCTCGCCGGCGTCCGGGTCGAGCCCGAGCCGGCGCGCCATGGCCTCGGCTGCGCCGCGGTTGTCGCCCGAGATCATCGACAGCCGCAGGCCGCGCGCGCGCAGCTGCTCGATCGCGGCCTGTGCGCCGGGCTTGGGCAGGTCGGCAAAGGCGAACAGCGCCAACGGCGCGAAGCGGCCGTCGGGCAGGCGCAGCGCGAGCGCCGAGACGGTCGCGCCCTCGTTCTGCAGGACCTCTGCGCGCGCGCCGAGCTCACCGAGCGCCACGCCGAGCTCGGCCATCCAGCGCAGGCTGCCCAGATGCAGCTGTGCGCCCTGCACCAGGCCCTGGCTGCCGCGCCCCGGCACGGCCTGTACCTCCTGCGCCTCCAGCCTGCTGTCGCGGTCAGCCGCATCGGCTGCAGCGACGACCGCGCGCGCCAGCGGATGCTCGCTCTGCCGCTGCAACGCCGCAGCGGCCTGCAGCGCGCCGGCCTCGTCAATGCCGGGCGCGGCCAGCAGCTCGCTGAGCGTGGGCTCGCCCAGCGTCAGCGTGCCGGTCTTGTCGAAGGCGACGGTATCGATCCTGCAAGCCTGCTCCAATGCCTCGGCGTCCTGCACCAGGATGCCGTGTCGCGCCGCCACCCCGGTGCCGGCCATGATCGCTGCCGGCGTCGCCAGCCCGAGCGCACAGGGGCAGGCAATCACCAGCACCGCCACCGCCGGCAGCAGCGCGTCCTCCAGCGCAGCACCCTGCCAGAAGTGCCAGCCGCAGAAAGTCAGGGCAGCAATCGCCAGCACCGCTGGCACGAAGATGGCGGCGACCCGATCGACCAGGCGCTGGATCGGCGGCTTGGCCGCCTGCGCATCCTGCACCAGCGCGATGATGCGGTTGAGCACGCTCTGCGCACCGACAGCGCTGACCTGGAACTCGATGGTGCCGTCGCCATTGAGGCTGCCTCCGGTGAGCCGGTCGCCCGGCAGCTTGGGCACCGGCATCGGCTCGCCGGTCAGCATCGACTCATCGACCTGGGTCTGCCCCTGCTGCAGCTCGCCGTCGGCCGGAATGCGCTCGCCCGGCCGCACCTGCACGCGGTCCCCGGGCAACAGCTCGGACACCGGCACATCGACCAGCTCCTCGCGCCGGATGCGGTCGGGCAGCAGGTGCGCGACCTCCGGCCGCAAGGCGTGCAACGCACGGATCGCTTCGGTCGCCTGGCGCTTGGCGCGCGACTCCAGCCACTTGCCCAGCAGCACCAGCGTGATCACCAGCGCCGAGCCCTCGTAGTAGAGATGCGGCATCGCGCCGGCCTCCGCCCCCCACCAGAGCCAGCTGCTCAGGCCCCAGCCCGCGCTGGTGCCGATCGCTACCAGCAACTCCATGTTGCCGCTACCGGCCCTCAGCGCATGCCAGGCCGCGCGGTAGAAGCGCGCGCCAAGCCCGAACTGCACCGGGGTCGCCAGCGCAAACTGCAGCCAGGCCGGCAGCATCCAGTGCTGACCCAAGGGTGGCCCCAGCATCGGCAGCGCGAGCGGGGCCGACAGCAGCGCGGCCAGCAGCACCGGCCAGGCGTCACGCGGCAGGCCGAGCCAGCCCCGGGCCTGCTCGCTGTCGGCGGCCTCGATCGGCCGGGGTTCGTAGCCGGCGTCGCGCACGGCGCGCTGCAGCCGCGCGGGCATGGATTCGGCGTCCTCGCGGCCGGCCTGCCAGCTCACGCGCACGCTTTCGGTCGCCAGGTTGACACTGGCCTGCTCCACGCCAGGCGTCTTGCGCAGCGCACGCTCGACCCGCCCGACGCAGGAAGCGCAGGTCATGCCGCCAATGCCGAAATCAATCTCGCAGACGGCAGGTGCCGCCACATTCACTGAAGTCGCTTGTTCCATGCCTCAAGTATGACCGCCGATGACGACGCCTGCCGGCCCCCTGCTGCGCAACGGTCACACAAGGGATACTCATGACCGTTTCCAACCCACCACAGGAGTGCTTCATGCAACAGATCTTCACCGTCACCGGAATGACCTGCGGCCACTGCGAAAAGGCCGTCATGCAGGCGGTCCGCTCGCTCGACCCGCAGGCCCAGGTCCGCATCGACCGGACGCAGAACCGCGTCGAGATCGAATCCAGCCAGGCGCGCGAAGCGCTGGCCGCCGCGATCGCCGCAGAGGGCTACCTGGTCAGCCACTGACCGGCCCCATCCAGGCCTCCCGCCAAGCCGCCCACCGGGCGGCTTTTTCTTTCTCATAACTCTGTGGATAAACTTATTACAACTCGAACAATATCCACAGGCTGTGAGGATTTCTCGAACTTGTTCACTTTTCAACACAGGTTTCAAGCCCATGTTTACACAGACTTATACAAATCCGAAGCTGTTGATAAGATTTTGAAAAAATGACTTCTCCACAGATTGTGGCACTCCTCTACTACTACTACTATATTTAAGAAATCAACAATAATGAAGACAGGGATGACAACTTCAGAGCCTCAAGACACGGGGAAAACCCGACAGGGCGGACTTTTTGTCATTTCAGCGCTAGCTGTTAAGATTTGCGTTTTCAGACCGCCATTCGCATGTCCTCTGCCACACCGGGCTCGAATGCCCCACTGTTCGAGATCAAAACTGCCCAGTTGCCGCTGGTGGCACTGGTGCTCAAGTCGACCCAGCTCACCCATGTGGCACGGGAGCTTGAGCAGCGATACAGCGCAAGCCCGGAGTTCTTCGCCGGCGACCCGCTGCTGATCGACATGTCCCCCATCCGGGACAGCGAGGAGATTCCCGAGTGGAGCTACCTGCTGCCGCTGTTGCGCCGTTTCCGTCTGGTGCCGGTCGCGGCCAAGGGGGGCAGCCCGAAGCAGATGCGATCGGCGCTGCTGGCCGGATTGGCGCATGCAGATGACGCGACGTTTCGCAGCGAAAGCGAGGTCGCGCCTGCGGCTGCAGCGCCGGCTGCAGAGCCCGACTTGCTGCCCGCGCTGATCGTCGACAAGCCGTTGCGGTCCGGTCAGCAGGTCTATGCGCGTGGGCGCGATCTGGTTCTGCTGGCAGCGGTCAATCCCGGTGCCGAAGTCATCGCCGACGGCCATATCCATGTGTTTGCTCCGCTGCGCGGCAAGGCGATCGCCGGCGCGCGCGGTTATGCCGACGCCCGCATCTTCGCGACCAGCCTCGAGGCCGAGCTGGTCTCGATCGCCGGCGTCTATCGCACCAGCGAAAAGCCCTTGCCTGCCAACATCCAGGGCAAACCGTCCCAAGTCAGGCTGGTCAGTGGTCCCGAGGGCGAGAAGCTGGTGCTGGAACCCATCAACTGATCCGATTTCACCTTCTTAAGTAATTAAAATGGCAAAAGTAGTCGTAGTCACATCTGGCAAGGGCGGGGTTGGAAAGACCACCACCAGTGCAAGTTTCGCCAGCGGACTGGCGATGAAGGGCTTCAAGACCGTGGTGATCGACTTCGACGTCGGCCTGCGCAACCTCGACCTGATCATGGGTTGCGAGCGCCGCGTGGTGTACGACTTCATCAACGTGATCCACGGCGAAGCCAACCTGAGCCAGGCGCTGATCAAGGACAAGCTGTGCGAGAACCTCTGCGTGCTGGCCGCCAGCCAGACGCGAGACAAGGACGCGCTGACGAAGGAAGGCGTAGGCCGGGTCCTGAGCGACCTGGCCGGCATGGGCTTCGAGTACATCATTTGCGATTCGCCCGCCGGCATCGAGACCGGCGCGCTGATGGCGATGTATTTCGCCGACGAGGCGGTGGTCGTGACCAACCCCGAGGTGTCTTCGGTGCGTGACTCCGATCGCATCCTGGGCATGCTGGGCAGCAAGACCCAGCGCGCCATCGACGGCAGGGAGCCGGTCAGGGAGCGCCTGCTCGTCACGCGCTACAACCCGAACCGGGTCGAGGACGGCCAGATGCTCTCGCTCGAGGACATCCACGACATCCTGCGCATCGATCTGCTCGGCGTGGTCCCCGAGAGCGAGGTCGTGCTGCAGGCGTCCAACGAAGGCATGCCGGTCATCTACAAGCAGGGCAGCGATGTCTCGGAGTCGTACAAGGATCTGGTCGATCGTTTCCTCGGCAACGAACGCCCACTCCGCTTCACCGAACCCATCAAGCCCGGATTCCTGCAGCGTCTGTTTGGTGGGAGGTGAGTTCCATGTCTTTCCTTTCTTTCCTGCTTGGCGAGAAGAAGAGAACCGCTGCCGTCGCCAAGGAGCGCCTGCAGATCATCCTGGCGCACGAGCGCAGCGGACGCAACCCCACCGGGCCGGACTACCTGCCGGCCCTGCAGCGCGACCTGATTGCCGTGATCGGCAAGTACGTCAAGATCAACCCCGAAGACATCAAGGTCCAGCTCGACCGCGAGGAGAACCTCGAGGTGCTCGAGGTCAAGATCGAGCTGCCCGAGGCGCGCTGATCCGTGCCGGGACGTCATGGCAAGATCCGCTGTCCCATGACAAAACTGAGATTGCCGGCTTTTCAAGCCCGTGCCTAGAATGAAATTGCGATGTGGCGGGTGGCCATGTCGCAACTTCAATCAGCAACAGGGGGTGAAAAATGGCTGCCAATCCGGGAACCGAGCTGTCCAGTCTCAATTTCGGCAACATGATCGGCGGGCCGCTGTGCGCGGTCATCGAGGCGCAGACACAGGCCGCGCGCGCCACGGCCGACTTCATCAAGACGGTGGGCTTCGACCAGGACAACAAGCCGGTCTATGTCGAGTTCAAGTATCCCAAGGAGGTCGCGCCCTACCAGCCGGCGGTCGAGGCGCATGTCGCCTCGGCCACCGTGACCAACCAGGGTACGGGCTACGAGAGTGCCCCGACCGTGACCTTCTCGGCTGGCTCGGGTGATACCGCCGCGCAGGGCCAGGCCGTGGTCGAGAACGGCAAGGTGGTGCGCATCGAGCTGACCGATGGCGGCAGCTACAGCTCGGCGCCGACCGTCACGCTGAGCGCGCCGACCGGTACCGGCGGCACGCAGGCGACGGCGACCGTGGTGTTCGCTGCCCGCAAGGACGCGGTGGATGCCAGGTTCCAGGACATGAAGATCGAGGTGCCGCTGCTGACCATGCTGCCGATTCCCTTCATCCGGGTGGAAGAGGCGACCATCGACTTCAACGCCAAGATCAACTCGATCGAGACCCAGAGCCAGAGCAGCGACCTGGCGATCGGCGGCAACCTCGAGGTCAAGCAGCGCTGGCCGGGGGGCTCGGCCAAGCTCAACGTGTCCTGCTCGTACAAGAAGACGACGGCCAGCGGCAGCAACGTCGAGCGCACCTACTCGATGCACATCTATGTCAAGGCCTCGCAGGACGAGATGCCGGCCGGCATGGAGAAGCTGCTCGGCGTGCTCGAGGGTGCGATGCGCTCGACCCCGGTCGGTGAAGTGAAGTAGGATGGATGAGGTAAATCTGTCACTTCAATCCAGGACCTGACAATGAGCGAGCTCAGCGAAACCCTAGGACATCTCCTGTGTGAGATCACCCGTGCCCGCATGGCGGCCGACCGCGAGTCGGTGCGGATCGCCAGGCAGTACGCCGAGGACGACGGGGGCTTGCTGCGCCATTTTCCGGTGCCGCGCATGCGCATGCCCCAGCTCGAACTGACGCTGCCGGTGGTGGTTTCGCAGATCCCGGAAGGCTATGTCACCCAGGTGGCGCCCGACATGCTGGTGTCGGCCCTGTCGGCCAACCTCAAGGAGGCGCTCAAGGGACTTTCCATCCATGTCAGCACGGCCGAGATCCGCAAAATCGTGCGCGCCGACGCCAACCTGAGTCAGGGCCTGGTCAACGACCAGCTGTCCACCAGGCTGACCGAGCAACTGCACGACCACACCCGCCGGCTGGTCGAGCGTCAGCTGGCCAAGGCGGCTGGCACTGGCGAGGCCGTGCCGGCGAGCCAGAGCGCCGAGCGCTTCAAGGAGATCGCCGCCATCATCCGCACCCAGGTCAACCGCACGCTGGATGCGCTGCCACAGCGGCCGATCGGCATCAGCGTCGATGCGCGCACGCAGCAGGTCAAGGAGACCAACCAGGGCGGCAGCTTCTGCCTCAGCCTCAAGCTCAACGTGACCGAGGAAGGGCTGGACATGCTGTTCGACGACCCCGCGCCCGGCCAGGACCTGCCTGCGCTCAGCCGCCTGGTGCCGGAGTAGGCCGGCATGCAGATCGTCGTCACGGCTTTCCTGGACGAGTCGCGGGCGCTGGTCGAGGAGTCGATGCGGCTGGTTGATCTCTACCAGGACAAGCATCCGGACTTCCCGCTGCGGCTGATCGACTGGTTGCGCCGCGCCGAGGAAACGCTGAAAAAACACCGCCGCAGTCAGCTCGGCCCCCTGTCGGCGCTGCGTGCGCGCGCGCTGGCAGCGCTGGCCGGCGTGCACGAAGGCGCCGATCCGGCGGCGCGCCGGCTGCAGGCGCGCAAGCAGACCGCCGGCGCCTGTGCGCTGCTGCTGGGACAGGCGCAGGGTTTGCTGCACGAGGCGCAGGCGGCGCTCGAACCCCGGCGCGACGAGGCCATGCGCCTGATCCAGCAGATGCTGCAGATCCTGCTGCAGGCTGGCGTGCTGCAGCCCTTGCTGGCGGCAGGGCCGGCCGAGCGCCTGGCGCTGGTCTGGCAGGCCTGCCAGACCCGGCCCGAGGTGGCCAACGGCGCGCGCCAGATCCTGGGCCTGGTGGCCTGGGCCGATGCGCTGCGCCTGATCGACGAGACGCTGGACGCCTGGCGGCTCTGAACCGTCAGGCGTTCAGGCCGCCGCGCGCTGCAGCCGGTCGCGCACGCCGTCCCAGTCGGCATCGGCCGGCGGCGTCTCGACCCAGATCAGCTGGATGCCGGGCTGGTCGAGCTCGCGCAGCACCGCGAACAGCTCCTGCGCGCAGGCGTCGGCCTGGGTCGGCATGTAGCGCAGCAGCAGGTGCCGGCTCGCGCTGCTGACTGGAGTACGGGTGTAGATCGCGATCTGGCGCGCGTCCGCGCCGAGCAGGTCGAGCGCGGCCTGCATCTCGGCCTGCGGCAGCAGGCGCACGCGCGCGCTCGGCGCGTAGTGCGACTCCAGCGTGCCCGATGCCTTGGGCGCGGCCTGGTCGCGCAGCGCGACCGGCTGGCCGATCGCGGCCTGCAGTGCCTCGACGCCGATCATGCCGGGGCGCAGCAGGACGGGTCGGCCGCGGCTGCAATCGACGATGGTCGATTCGATACCGACCGGGCAGGGACCGCCGTCGAGGATCAGCAGTTCATCGTCCGGGAGCCGGGCGAACTCGTCGCGCACATGGGCGGCCGAAGTCGGGCTGACGCGGCCGAAGCGGTTGGCGCTCGGCGCGGCCAGGCCCTGCACGCCCAGGCCAAAGCAGGCCTGCAGCAGCGCCTGTGCGACCGGATGCGCCGGGCAGCGCAGTCCGATCGAGTCCTGGCCGCCGGCGGACGCCGCGCCGACCTCGAGGCGGCGCGGCAGGATCAGGGTCAGCGGACCGGGCCAGAAGGCCTGCATCAGCTGCGCGGCGAAATCGGGCAATTCGCGCGCGTAATGCGCGACACCGGCGCGCCATTGCGCCGCGCTGGCCCCGGCCAGGTGCACGATCAGCGGGTGGTCCTTGGGCCGGCCCTTGGCATCGAAGATGCGCCCGACCGCCTGCGCCTGGTCGGCATCCGCCGCCAGACCATAGACGGTCTCGGTCGGCAGGCCGACCAGCGCGCCGGCTTTCAATGCCCGGGCGGCCTGTTCGACCGCCTGCTGCGCCTGCGCAAGCGCGGCCGCATCGGCCCGCGCCGGGTCCAGCAGCGCGCGCGCGTCCAGCGTCAGCGCCATGGCGCCATACCCAGCAGCTCGGCGCAGCGCAGCGCGGTGGCCTGCACCTGCTCGACGCTCGCACCGGTCACGTTGAGGTGGCCCATCTTGCGGCCCGGTCGGGCTGCCAGCTTGCCGTACAGGTGCAGGTGCGTGCCGGGCAGCGCCAGGATCTGCGCCCAGGGCGGCTCGACCGCCACGCCGTCGCGGAACCAGAGGTCGCCGAGCAGGTTCAGCATCACGGTCGGGCTGTGCAGGCGCGGCTGCACCAGCGGCAGGCCTGCCATGGCGCGCACCTGCAGCTCGAACTGCGAGCAGTCGCAGGCGTTGATCGTGTAGTGGCCGCTGTTGTGCGGGCGCGGCGCCATCTCGTTGACGACCAGTCCGCCGTGTTCGCTGCCGTCGTCGATGACGAAGTACTCGACGCACAGCACGCCGACATAGCCGAGCTGGCGCGCGACAGTGGCGGTGGTGGCGATGGCGCGCTCGGCGAGTTCGGCCGGCACGTTGCCGTCGAACACCTCGGTCACGGCCAGGATGCCGTCGCGGTGCAGGTTGCGCTGCACCGGGAAGTTGACCACCTGGTCGTCGGCGCCGCGCGCGACGATGACCGACAGCTCGGCTTTCAGCGGCAGCATCTTCTCGAGCACGCAGGCGACGCGGCCCATCTGTCCCCAAGCGGCGGCGAGCTCGGCGCGGTCTTTCACCCGGGCCTGGCCCTTGCCGTCGTAGCCCAGGCGGGCGGTCTTGAGGATGCCGGGCAGCAGGCTGTCGGGCACGGCGGCGAGATCGGCTTCGGTCTCAAGCGCGGCATGGGGCGCGGGGCCGACGCCGCCGGCCCGGGCGCAGGCGACGAAATGCGCCTTCTCGGCGATGCGATCCTGCGCGACGGCGACCGCGCTGGCGGCTGGGGCCACCGGGCGCGTCGCGGCCAGGCTCTGCAGCGCGGGCGCCGGCACGTTCTCGAATTCGGTGGTGATCGCGTCGCAGCGCTCGGCGAGCTCGGCGAGTCCGGCCGGGTCCTCGTAGCCGGTCTGGATGTGATAGTGGCTCACCAAGCCGGCCGGGCTGGCCGGGTCGGCGTCGAGCACGGCGGTGTAGTAGCCCATCTCCTGCGCGGCCTGCACGAACATGCGGCCGAGCTGGCCGCCGCCCATGACGCCGAGCGTAACGAGCCGGCCCTCGGGCGTCACCGATCCGGGCAGCAGGGTCCTGATCGCGCTCATGCGGAGCCCACCGGCGGCAGGGTCATGGCGCGCGCGGCCTCGGTCTGGGCGGCGCGGAAGGCTTCGAGCTTGTCGCGCAGCGCGGCGTCCTCGTTGGCCAGCATGGCGACGGCGAACAGCGCCGCGTTGGCCGCGCCGGCGGCACCGATGGCGAAGGTCGCGACCGGGATGCCCTTGGGCATCTGCACGATGCTGTGCAGCGAATCGACGCCCGACAGCGCCCTGGACTGCACCGGCACGCCCAGCACCGGCACCACGGTCTTGGCCGCCAGCATGCCCGGCAGGTGGGCCGCGCCGCCGGCGCCGGCGACGATGGCCTTCAGGCCGCGGCCGAGCGCGGCCTCGGCGTAGGCGAACATGTCGTCGGGCATGCGGTGCGCCGACACGACCCTGGCCTCGCAGGCGACGCCGAACTGCTGGAAAATCTCTACCGCGTGCTTCATGGTGTCCCAGTCGCTGTTGGAACCCATCACCACGCCCACCTTGATTGCTTCGCTCATCACCGCTCCAAAAGTTGCGATTTTACTTTTTGGCCCCAGTTAAAGGGCAAAATCCCATCGGCTTGTCGCATGAACGGCGGCCGGCTTTTTCATCGACACACAGGCGCCACCCATGATCGACGTCACCCTTTCCAACTTTGAAACCGAAGTGATCGAAGCCTCGCACAGCGTACCGGTGCTGGTCGATTTCTGGGCGCCCTGGTGCGGCCCCTGCAAGTCGCTCGGGCCCGTGCTGGAAAAGGTCGAGGCCGAATACGGCGGCCGCTTCAAGCTGGTGAAGATCAACTCCGACGACGAGCAGCAGCTCGCCGGCGCGTTCGGCATCCGCAGCATCCCCACCTGCGTGCTGATGGTGTCCGGCCAGCCGGTCGATGGCTTCATGGGCGCGCAGCCCGAAGGGCAGATCAGGGCCTTCCTCGACAAGCACCTCCCTCCGGCCGCTGAGTTCGAGGCCGAGGCACCGCAGGAACCCGAGCCGGCCGATGCCGGCAATCCGCACAGCCAGCTCGACGAGCTGGCCGACGCGCTGGCGCAGAATCCGGGTGACGACGACCTGCGCTTCGACTATGTCAAGCTGCTGATCGGCGGCGGCCAGCTGGCCGAGGCGGCGGCTGCGCTGGCGCCCGCCATGGGCCAGATCCCGCTGCAGCTGCGTTTCGAGGCGCTGCAGCAATGGCTCAACGCGCTTGAGTTCGTGAGCAACGACGCTCGCGGCCGGTGGCGTCTGGAGCAGTTCGACGAGGTGATCGCGGCCAACAAGCGCGATTTCGACAGCCGCTTCGCCAAGAGCCGGCTGCTGATCGGCCTGGGCCAGTGGACCGAGGCGATGGAGGAGCTGCTCGAGATCATCATGCGCGACAAGAAATGGGCCGACGAGGCGCCGCGCAAGACCTATGTCGCGCTGCTCGAACTGCTGTCGCCGCCCAAGCCCAAAGCGGCTCCGGGCGCTGCGGCCAAGAGCGCCGGCGGCATCGAGGTCGCGGCCCCGGTCGTGCAGCAGGACCCGCAGGCCGAGCTGGTGGCGCGCTACCGCCGCAAGCTCAGCATGGCGCTGAACTGACAGACGGCGCACAAGGTGGCAACACTGCGCTACGTCGATGTCGATCGGCTCGAGACCTGGACCCGCTACCGCGGAGGCCTGTGCGACAGCTGCGTCGCCAACTGCTGCACCATGCCGGTCGAGGTCAGGTTGTCCGATCTGGTGCGGCTGGAGCTGGTCGATCCGTTCGAGGCCGAGCACGAGGAGCCCAAGCAGATCGCCAAGCGCCTGGGCAAGGCCGGCCTGATCGACCACTTCAACTTCCGCAACAGCATCTTCACGCTCGCGCGCCGGGCCAGCGGCGATTGCCAGTTCCTCGACGCGAAGTCGCGCCGCTGCACCGTCTATGAGAAACGCCCCGGCACCTGCCGCTTGCACCCGCAGGTCGGCCCGCGCCCGAACCACTGCCCGTACGAGGCGCGCGCCAAGGCCGCCTGAAACGCCGGTTCTTGTGTCATAATGCAACTCTTGGCCCGGTAGCTCAGTTGGTAGAGCAGCGGATTGAAAATCCGCGTGTCGGTGGTTCGATTCCGCCCCAGGCCACCAAGGTTTCAAGGACTTGAATGTTTCGGCGTTCAAGTCCTTTTGCTTTTGGGCTTCCGTGTCGCTGGCGTGAAGACGTGGTCAGGCGGCCTGTAACATGTGCAAATTACAGAGAAACTGCCCATGTTTGAACAGAAGGTCCTGTACCAGTCCGTCATTTCGGCCTAGGGCCTGTTAACGCAATCGAATAGCCTCGGCGATGAGGGACACGGTGATGAAAGCCGCAAACATCACGTCGGTCTTGTCGTAGCGGGTGAACACCCGGCGCCAGGCCTTGAGCCTGCGAAACAGCCGCTCGACTTCGTTGCGACGCCGATAGCGTTCCTTGTCCAGTGACCAAGGCTCCTTGCGCTGTGGATGGGGTG
>JACCEC011994861.1_pt1 | contig 18875 bp, 11 predicted proteins | sample 7450121 | NCBI WGS metagenome assembly JACCEC01 (sample SAMN15323455, study PRJNA562643) | freshwater metagenome | isolation source: river surface water | place: USA:Blue River Watershed | collected 2017-08-18 | reverse complement strand
GCAGCACGGGCATGTTCTCGGTGCGCGGCTATCGGAAGGATATCGACGATTACATCGGCGCCTCGGGCCGTTCAGGCGAACTCATCCCGGCGGGTCCCGATAACGGCTTCGACGGCCTCTACGAGGGTTACGAAATCATTCAGGCGCGGAATCTCGGCAAAGCCGTTTTCAAAGGCCTCGAGTTCGATTTCCGTCAGCGGCTCACATTCCTGCCCGGTCCGCTCAAGGGCCTCACGATCCGAGCGAACTACACCTACCTTGAGACCAAAGGCAACTACGGCGGGGCAACCGAAGTCGTGAAAAACGGCCTAGCGGGTTTCATTCCGCGCGCTTACAATCTCGGACTGCTTTACGCGTATGGAAAGTTCGGCGCTTCCTTTGATGTCAACCATACGGCCCGCCAGCCGTTCATTGTGAACGTCGTTCCTGGTTCCACCGGTAACCGGTTCCGCGAAGACTGGACCGTCATGAACGCGGGCGTCCGTTACGACGTCTTCCGCGACACTTCGTTGTTCGTGAACGTCTCCAACCTCGCGCAGGAAGGCCGTCAGGAATACATCTTCGAGCCCAACCGTCCGCGGCACATGTTTGTCATTCCGCGGGCCGTGAAGTTCGGCATCACCGGGCGCTTCTGACCCGGGCCAACTCACGCCTTGTTTCAGGGCGGGCCTGCAAGGCCCGCCCTATTTTGTGCCCAGAATCCGGCGCGCGTCGGCGCTCGGGTCCGTGCCGGGGGTGCGGCGGAAGAGCGTGTAAGTGTTGGTCTGCGTGATGCGGTCGCCGGGCTGCAGCGTCGCGAGCGGGCCGAGCGTCTCGAGCTCCACGTAGCGCTTCGGATCGGGGTTGGTGTAGACTTCGGCGCTGGCCCCGCGGTCCGGATATTCCGCGGCGGCGTCGGCCACGCGCGGCGAGGCCACGAGGCACATCACGTTTTCGCCGACCCACAGCATGCGGTCGGCATCGGAGCCGAGTTTGTGGGCCACCCGCGGGTCGCGCGTGATGCGGATTAGTCCATCGCGGACCTCCCGCTGCGGCCAGGGCGCGTCGCGAAAGACGTAGTGCCCGTCCGGAAAACGCGAGCGCGGCGGCACCGGGACGAACACGGCCACCGGGTCGACGAACTGCGTGATCACCCAGATGCCGACGCGGGCCGGCGCGCCGGACACGCGGATGTAGGTCGTCGCGATGGTCATGCGCGCGGCGTCGGCCGCGAGGGCGATGTGCCGCTCGTGCCGGATGCCGTAGAACCGGTCGATCGGGGCGACGAGGACGACGGTCGCCCCCTCGATCCGCGCCTCGTGAGGCAGGCCGTCGAAGCCGGGCGGCGGCATCCAGTTGCCGTAGCCGGTGAACGTGCGCCACTCGGCCTCGGGTGCGGGCCACGATTTGTCGCCGCCGAAATTCACCCACTCTTTGCCCGTCGGGTCGCCGCTGCGGCCGGCGAGGGCGGAATCCGTCCAGAGGACGTTTTCCCCGTCGCGCAGACGGAAACTCATCACGCGGCCGATCGCCGGCACGATAATCGCCTCCGCGGTCGAGCTCCGGAGCCGCACCGCGTCGGCCCAGCCGTGATGCGCGGTCCGGTCGACGGTCACCGCCGCCGCCTCCGCGACCACCGGCGTGGCGCGCAGGCCCGAAACGAAGGCGACGGCGGACACGAGCGACCAGAACGACAGGCGGCGGGGCATGGCCCGACCGTGTCGCGCCGAAGGCGGCCGGGCGAGACGTAAGCCGCCGCGCACAGTGCGGACTGCGATCCCCGCCCGCCCGGCCGTGACGCGCCGGAGGCTGGTAACCGGTTGGTGCACGAGCCCGGGCTTGACGTGTCCGACTCGGGCCCGACGCTGGCGCACCCGCTCCGCCGTCGGACGCGAGTGCGCCCCTTTTCCCCGCAATGGTCCCTCTTCCCATCCGCACGCCGGCCCGCCAGGTCGAAGTCGCGTGGTTCTCCGCCCTGTGCAACGAGGACTGCGAATTCCTCGGCGTGAACGACGACGCGCGGCGCAGCAGCCATGCCCACTGCGGCGCGATCGTGCGCCAGGCGGATGCGCTCGGTTACCGCAACATCCTGCTGCCGTCCGGCTGGGTGCCGGGACAGGATGCGCTCACGTTTGCCGCGGCGATGGCGGGGCAGACGCAGCGGATCAACCAGCTCGTCGCGCTGCGCATGGGCGAGGTCTGGCCGCCGATGCTGGCGCGCGCGATCGCGACCGTGGACCACCTCGCGCAGGGGCGGCTGACGCTGAACATCATTTCGTCGGACCTGCCCGGGCTGAAGGAATCCAACGAGGTCCGCTACGCGCGCAGCAGCGAGGTGATCCGGATTCTCCAGACGCTCTGGGCGGCGGACGGCCCCGTGGAGTGGAAGGGCGAGTTCTACCAGTTCACGCTGCCGAACGCGCTGCCGGCGAAGACCTATCAGCAGCACGGCGGGCCGTTGCTCTACTTCGGCGGGATTTCGCCGCTCGCGCAGGAGCTCTGCGCGAAACACTGCGATGTCTTCCTGATGTGGCCCGAGACCGAGGACCGGCTGGCGGCGACGATGAGCGGGATGGCGCAGCTCGCGGCGAAGCACGGCCGCACGATCGATTTCGGCCTGCGCATCCACGTGATCGTGCGCGAGACCGAGGCCGAGGCGCGCGCGGCGGCCAACCGGCTCATCTCGAAACTCGATCTGGCCAAGGGCCGCGAGATCAAGGCGCGCTCGCTGGACGCGCAGAGCGCGGGCGTGCTGCGGCAGGACGAATTGCGCGCGAAGGCGGGACCGGATCTTTTCATCGAGGAGCGCATCTGGTCGGGCATCGGGCTGGCGCGCAGCGGCTGCGGCAGCGCGATCGTGGGCGATCCGGACCAGGTGCTCGCGAAGCTGAACCGCTACATCGACATGGGCATGCGGGCCTTTGTGCTCAGCGGTTACCCGCACCGCGAGGAGTGCGATCTCTTCGCGAAATACGTGCTGCCGCGCCTGCCGCAGTGCACGCTCAACGAGGTGCAGGGCCGCAAGGTCGCGGACCCGGTCACGCCTCTCACCACGGCGCCGCGGCGCTGAACCGTTTCCCGTTTCCCCCATGCCATCCCCTGTTCGTTTCGGTCTCGTCGGCTTCGGTGCCTGGGGCCAGTTCCACGCCTCCTCGATCGCGGGCAATCCCGACGCGGAACTGGTCGCGATCGCGGCGCCGAGCGCGGCGTCGCGCGAGGCCGCGGCCAAGGCGCACCCGCGGGCGCGGATTTTTGCGGATCACCGGGCGATGCTGGCCGAGGTGAAACTCGACCTCGTCGACGTCGTGACGCCGAGCCACACGCATCTCGAGATCGCGACCGATGCGCTCAATGCCGGCTGCCACCTCCTGCTCGAAAAGCCGATGGCGCTGCGCATCGAGGATTGCCGGGCGATCATCGAGCTCGCGGCGCGGCGCGGACTCCACCTCGCGGTGGGGCACGAGCTGCGGCTCTCGTCGCAGTGGGGCGAGATCAAGCGCGTGATCGAGCGCGGCACGATCGGCACGCCGCACTACGTGCTCGTCGAGCTCTTGCGGAAGCCCTACCGGCTCGGCGCCTCGGGCTGGCGCTACGACCGCAGCCGCGTGGGCAGCTGGGTGCTGGAGGAGCCGATCCATTTCTTCGATCTCGCGCGCTGGTATCTCGAAGGCGCGGGCGATCCGGTGGAGCTCTACGCGAAGGGCAATTCGCGCGATCCGCAGCGGCCGGATCTCTACGATAATTTCAGCGCGATGTTCAGCTACGCCAACGGTGCGTATGCCGTCGTGTCGCAGACCCTCGCCGCGTTCGAGCACCACCAGACCGTGAAGGTGACGGGCTCGAAGGGCGCCATCTGGGCCGGGTGGAGCGGCGCGCTGGACCGCACGCTGGAGCCGACGTTTTTCCTGAAGGTTTTCGACGGCGAGAAACTCGAGGACGTGAAGCTCACGAAACACAGCGGCGAGGTCTTCGAGTTGCGCGCCCAGATCGCGCGTTGCGTGGAGATGGTGCGCGGCGGCGTGCCGCCGGCGGCGACCGGTCGGGATGGACTGTGGTCCGCGGCGCTGTGTCTGGTCGCGGAAGAGTCGATCCGCCAGAAGCGGCCGCTGCCGGTGGGAGACCTCGCCCGATGACCGCCGCTCCCGCCGCACCCCAGGCCGGGAAATGGTATGAGGGTGTCACGCGCTACCAGTGGCTCGTGCTGATCGTGGCGTCGCTCGGCTGGGTCTTCGACGCGTTCGAGGGCCAGCTCTACAATATCACGCGCGGCGACATGCTGCCGGACCTGTTGAAGGCAGCGAACCCCGGGCTGTCGCCGCAGGAGCTGAACGCCGAAGTGCGCGCCTGGGGTGAGAAGTTCCTCGGGATCTTTCTGATCGGCGGCACGCTCGGCGGCTGGATCTTCAGTTCGCTCGCCGACAAGTGGGGACGGAAGCCGGTGATGGCGCTCACGATCCTCTTCTACAGCCTGTTCTCCGGCGCGACGGCGTTCTGCACGGAGCTCTGGCACGTGGGCGCGCTGCGTTTCCTCGTTGCGATGGGCGTGGGCGGCGAGTGGGCGGTGGGCGCGGCGCTCGTCGCGGAGGTGTTTCCGAAACACGCGCGCGAACGCGCCGGCGGCATTTTCCATGCCTCGAGCGTGATGGGCATCTGGCTGGCGGCGGGCGCGGGCATCCTCGTCGGCGAAAATTGGCGCGTGGCCTACCTGCTCGGCATCCTGCCCGCGCTGCTCGTGCTGTGGGTGCGGGTGAGCATCAAGGAGCCGGAGTCATGGCAGGCGGCGAAGCAGGAGAAGGGCGACCGGATGGGGAGCTTCCGCGAGTTGCTGGGCGATCCGCGCTGGCGCGGCCGCGCGCTCGGCGGGGCGATGCTGGCGATGGTGGGACTGGCGACGTTCTGGGGGGTGGCGGTCGCGGGGCAGAACCTCGCCGAGGACCTGCTGCGGCGGCTCGGTGCGCCGGCGGAGACGATTTCGAATCAGGCCAAGGTGGCGTTCGGCTTCATCCAGACGACCGGCGGCTTCGTCGGGCAGCTGATGATGGGCCCGATGTGTTCGTGGTGGGGACGCAAGCGGACCTTTGCGGTCATGCACGTGGCGGCGTTTGTGCTGACGCTGGTGGTGTGCTGGGTGCCCGGATACTTCGGCAGCTACACGCTGCTGCTGGTGCTGCTGCCGGTGTTCGGATTTTTCGTGCAGGGCATCCACTCGGGCTACGCCGTGTATTTCCCGGAGTTGTTTCCCACCTATCTGCGGGCGACCGGTGCCGGCTTCTGCTTCAACACCGGCCGCGTGCTCGCCGCGCCGGTCCTGATCTGGGGCTCGGCGTGGATGAAGGCGACGCTGCCCTTGCCGATGGCGATCTCCGTGCTCGGCGGGTTGTTCCTGCTGGGCCTCGTCGTGCTGCTCTTCCTGCCCGAAACCAAGGGGAAGGAACTGCCGGAAGGGTGAAGCAGGAAGCCAGGAAACCAGGAGCAAGGCCGGGCTGATTCAGAAGCCACGAAGCCAGGGGAAAGGTCCCGGCAATTCATGCCCTGGGTGTGGCTTTCTGGCTTCCGAATTCCGATCGGTCCGCTCCCGGCTGCCGGGTTTCCTGCTCGATCTGAAAAACCTCGGGCCAGTTCAGAAGCCAGGAAACCAGGAGCAAGCCTGCGGCTTACCTGCCTGGTTCTTGGTTTCGTGGCTTCCGAATTCCCTCCGCTGACGGATCACTCGTCGACGGACTTCTTGGCCTTGCGGTTGCCCTTCTTGGCGGCGGTTTCGCCGCCCGGAGGGGGCGGGGCGATGTTGGCGATCAGGCGGGGCACGTAGGAGTCGAAGCGATTGTGGGGCGAGCCGCCCTGCGGGTTGATGCCGCGCACCATGTCGCGCAGGGAGTCGGCCTTCGGGCCGAGAGCCTCGATCGCGCTCAGCGCGGCCATCGAAGCGAAGACGCCATGCTTGGCGGGTGCGGCGTATTCGGAGAGCACGGCGAGCGAGGGGGCGAGGTCGGCGGGCTCGCCGTAGGTGGCGAGCGCTTCGGCGGCGACGAGGCGGACATAGGGCGAGCGGTCGGCGAGGGCTTGGCGCAGTGCCGCGGCGCCGCGCGTCACGCCGGGTTTGCCCTGCATGTGGAAACCGAGCGCGGCCCAGTAGCGCACCGCGTTGTCGGCGTCGCCGAGGCGGCGCTCGAGTTCGCCGAGGGAGGCGGGCTTCATCTGCGAGGCGAGGTCGGCGGTGTCGAAGATGCGGGCGAAGGGATACTTCTTCTCGTCGCGCGCCATGTCGTAGGGCGAGGCGCCGGCGGCGCGGGCGTGCATGTCGCCCTCGGGAAGGAAACCGACGTCGCGGATCGCGGACGCGTGGTCGCGCATGGCGCCGCGGAGCTTCTCGAGGATCGCACGATGCTGGGGCGAGTCGGCGAGGTTCTTCACTTCGTCGCGGTCGGTCTGGAGGTCGTAGAGTTCCTCGGGTGCCTTCGGCGTGCGCCAGAAGATCGACTGCGCGTCGTTGGTCCTGCGCTCGTCGTAGAGCTTTTTCCAGAGGGCGGTCGTGGGCGTCTCGAACTGAAACGCGACGCGTTGCGCCTGCGACACGTGGGGGAAGAAATTCCGCAGGTAAACGTAGCGGCCGTCGGTCACGCTGCGCACGAGGTCGGCGCGTTCGTCCATGCGGTTGCGTGCGCCGTGCAGGTAGGCGGGCGGTGCGACCTGATGCGGGCCGGCGAAGGCGTGGCCCTGCATCGAAGCGGGCGGCTTGATGCCGACGATGCTGAGGAGGGTGGGCGCGAGGTCGACGAAGCTGACCATGCGGTCGGATTGGCCGCCGGCCTGGTATTCGCGCGGGGCGAGGTGCTGGAACTTCGGCGGGAAGTAGACGACCATCGGCACGTGCAGGCCGGAGTTGCAGGGCCAGCGTTTGCTGCGCGGCATGCCGCTGCCATGGTCGCCGTAGTAGAAGACGATGGTGTCATCGGCGAGGCCGGCGGCCGCGAGTTCCTTGAGGCGTGCGCCGGCGTCCGCGTCGACCTCGCTCACCTTGTCGTAATACTGCGCCCAGTCCTGCCGCACCTCGGGGGTGTCGGGATGATAAGCGGGCACGCGGACCTTGGCGGGATCGGTGATCTGTTTGTGCGGGCGCGTGCGCAGCTGGCTTTCGTGGCTCTTGGTGGAGTTGAAGATCGCAAAGAACGGCTGGCCGTCCCGGCGGTTTTTCCAGTGTGCCTGGTTCGAGGATTCATCCCAGGTGCCGGCGGGCTTCTCGAGGTTGTAGTCCTCCTTGCTGTTGTTGGTCGTGTAGTAGCCCGCCTCGCGCAGGAACTGGGGATACATCCGGGCGCCGGTGGGCATCGCGACATGCGAACGCATGTGGATGCCGCCGCTGCTCTGCGAGTAGAGGCCCGAGATGATCGCGGTGCGCGCGGGGGCACAGACCGGATGGTTGGACCACGCGCGGCGGAAGATCATGCCTTTGGCGGCGAGGGCATCGATGTTGGGCGTGCGGGCGAGGGTGTCGCCGTAGCAGCCCATCTCGGGACCGTGGTCCTCGCTCGTGAGCCAGAGGATGTTGGGGCGGGTGGCCGGGGCGGCGGCCGCGACGGAGACCAGGGCGAAGAGGCCGGCGGCAAGGCGGAGGAACGTGGAGCGGAGAGAGGTGTGCATCGGGGGTTCGCGAATCGCCCGGCAGTGTCCGGCTTCCGCGGGCGAACTCCAGATTTTCCGCGCGGGAAACATCGGCCCGGTGGCGGGCGACGGGGCCGTGGCCCGCACCGCGGCGGCATCGAGCGGTCCGCAGCAGGGAGAAGCAGCGGTGCTCAGCGTGCGGCGCATTGACCGGCGCGGTGGCGCCGTGGCCTGATGGCGTCACGCCCCTTCCTTCCTCGCGTCGTTATGTCCCCTGCATCCGCTCTTACCCGTCGTGCCGCGCTGAAACATCTGACCCTGGCCGGCGTGACGGCCGCGGCCTGCCTGCCGCCGCGGCTCTCCGGCCAGTCGGCGGCGCCCGCCGCGGCGCCGCAGGGGCGGGGCGCGATCGTGGCATTTCTCGAGCGGCACCGGCGCGAGGGCGGCGGCTACGGCTGGGCCGACCAGCCGCTGGCGCACCTCACGCCGACCTTCGGCGTGATCGGCGCGTATCGCCTGCTGGGCGCGCTGCCGCCGGAGCCGGCGCCGCTGGCCGAGTGGGTGCGGCGCAATCATCCGCGCGAGCTGAAGAAACTGGAGCAGGAGCGGCGCGTCTTCGAGTTCCAGCAGGTGCAGGCGCTGGCGTGGCTGGGTGCGGACGTCGCGGAGTTTCGCGGCACGATCGGCGCTTGGCGCGAGCCGCTGCCGTATCTGAAGCAATACGAGCAGCGCGGGTATCCGGTTTTCCAATCCGAGCTCGGGGCCGTGCTCGCGCGGCCGCTGCTCGGGCTGCCGGTCGCGGACTTGCCGGCCTTCGTGGCCTACATCGACGCGCGCCGGCGCGCCAACGGCAGTTGCAACAACACGCCGGCGGCCGACGGCGGCGACGGGCATGTGATGAATACATGGTGGGCGCTGCAGGCGCTGCGGCTGCTCGGCCGCGAAGGGGAGAAACGCGCGGAGACGATCGCGTGGCTGCGCGCGTGCCAGCGGCCCGGCGGCGGCTTTACCTATGCGCCGCAGCCGGAATTCGGCGGCGTCGACGACGTCGCCTACACGCGGGCGGCGTTGCGCGGGCTCGCGCTCCTCGGCGCGGAGCCTGCGGACCGCGCCGGCGCGGTCGCCTACCTGCACTCGCTCGCCAATGCCGACGGCGGTTGCAGCGACCGGCCCGGCTGGCTGAGCAATCCGCTCGCCACCTACTATGCCCTCGACGCGTTGCAGGCGCTCGGCGCGCTCGACACGCTCGATCGCGTGTCGCGCCGGCCGCTGCGGGCGCGGCCGACGCTCCCGGCGGACCTGAAGGCGTTTACGATCCAGATCGAGGCGCACGGGCAGGGGAGTGCGCACGATGCCGTGGAGCTCGCCCGCGCGCTGAAGATCGACCTCTGGGGCGCGAAGAACGCGAAACCCGAGTGGCTGGCGCGCGCCCGGGAGATCGCGGCGGCGCGGCAGGTGCCGGTCACGTTCTTCACCGCCAACGAGGAATACGGCACGTGGGTCGACGTGCCCGGGCTCGGCACCTACAGCCACACCTCCGACCTCGTCGCGCCCGCCGGCGCCGACATCGGTCCGTCGCTCGGCACGCGCGGCAACACGCAGGCCGTGTCGTGGCCGGAATTCCGCACGCGTCGGCTCGCACCGCTGGAACGCGCGGGGGGCCGGCTCGTGTGGCAGTTCGGCGAGAACGAGGAACTCGTCCGGATGCTGCTCGACGATTCGGTCGAGCGCGGCGGGTTTGCCGCGATCAGCACGTATCATTTCGGCAATCCGGATTTCACCAACAGCGAGCCGTTCCTGCACCGCTGGCGCGGCCGGATCCCCTACATCGCGCTGCAGGACGCGCACGGCCCCGAGCCGTGGTTTTTCGCGGACCAGACGAGCGGCTTCCGCACCGTGTTTCTCGCGCCGGAGCCGACCTGGGCCGGCTGGCTGGAGGCGTTGAAGAACAACTGGGTCGTCCCGGTGCGGCGCGATGGGCTGACGCGGGGGCAGACGTGGATGCACAGCGGTTCGCCGGAGGTGCTCGCGGCGGTGCGCGCGCGCGAGGCGGCGTGGCGCTGGTGGGACAACCCCGCGATCGCGCGGCCGATGGTTTCGCTCGTGGCGCTCACGCCGGCGGATGCGCTCGAGCCCGGCCGGCCGGAGCGCGGCGTGACGCTCCGCGTGCGTTGCGCGTGGACCAACACCCCGCAGGGCCTGGCCCGCGAACCGTTGAGCGAATTGGTGCAGCTGCGCGTCGACGACCGCGAGACGAAGCCTGTCCTGCTCGAGCGCAAGCGCGCCAACGGCCTCTGCGAAGAGCATGCGCACCTGCTGCCTTGGCCGGACGTGGCGCCCGGCCGTCACCGCGCGACCGCCGTGGTGCGCGTGCGCGGGACCGGTCGCGAAGTGCGGCAGACGATCGAGTTTGTCGCCTGAGCTTCGCCCCGTCGCGTAACCGCCGATCAACCACGTCCGTCAAAGCCGCATCCCACATGAGGCGTCCGCCGCTCGCTCTTTTGTCCGTCGTCGTGGCGCTCGGCCACGGTGTCCTCGTCCCGGCCCGCGCCCAGGCGGTGTTTGAGCGCTTCGATCGGAACCGCGACGGCCGGGTCACGCGCGACGAACTGCCGAACGCGGCGGCGTTCGACCGTTTCGATGCCGACCGCGATGGCGCGATCACCCGGGAGGAATATGCCCGCGTGGCCGGAGGTCAGGAGGCGGGCAACGGATCGGCGGTCGGTCAGTCGGTCGATGCGGTGCTCAGGCAGTTCGACGCCGACCGGGACGGGAACATCACCCGCGCGGAGGCGGCCGGAGCGCCATGGTTCGAGCGCGCGGACGCGAATGGCGACGGGACGATCGACGCCCGCGAAGTGGAGCGCGTGCGCCGGCTCGCGGCGCAGGGCGCGGGCGGTCGCACCGCGATGGCTGTCACGCCACCCGGCCCGACCGCGCCGGCGGTGGTGCCGATCACGAGCGGACCCGAGGTGCTCAAGCCGGGCGAGGTGGGCGTCGGGCGCATGGTGCCCGACGTCGCGTTCACGGATCTCACGGGCCGGACGCAGCGCCTCGGCGAACTCGCCCGCGCGAAGCGGGCCGTGGTGGTGGCGATAACGAGTGCGACCTGTCCGGTGAGCAAACGCTACCTGCCCAGCCTCGTCGCCCTGCACGGGGAACTCGCCGCGCAGGACGTGGCGCTGGTGCTGGTGAATCCCCTGGCCAGCGAAACCGCCGCCGAGATCGGGGCGCAGCTGGCCGGCTCCGCGGTGGCGGCGACCTACGTGCACGACCGGGAACGGCAGATGGCTACCGCGCTCGGTGCGCGCACGACGACGGAGGTCTTCCTCCTCGATGCGAGGCGCACGCTGGTCTACCGCGGGGCGCTCGATGACCAATACGGCATCGACTACAGTCTCGCGGCGCCGCGCCATGCCTACCTGCGCGACGCCGTCGCCGCGCTGCTGAAGAATCAGGTGCCCGCCGTGCAGGCCACCGCGGCGCCGGGCTGTGAACTCGACCTCGACGCCGCGCAGGGCGGAGCCGCCGCGGCGCCCGTGACGTATCACCGCGACGTGGCGCGCATCCTCCAGCAGAACTGCGTCTCCTGCCATCGGGACGGCGGCATCGCGCCCTTTGCCCTGGATAACCCCGCGGCCGTGAAGGAGCGGGCGCGCACGATCGGCCGCGTGATCCGCGAAGGCACCATGCCCCCGTGGTTCGCGGCGCCGCCGCCGGAAGGCAGCCCGACTCCCTGGGCGAACGACCGTTCGCTCCCGGCCCGGGACAAGGCCGACCTCCTCGCGTGGATCGCGGCGCCGGATCGTCCGTTGGGCGATCCCGCGGAGGCGCCGGTGCCGCGCGTTTATCCCGCCGAGTGGAGCATCGGCACGCCCGATGCGATCATCCCGCTCAGCCGCGCCTACGACATCGCGGCGACCGGCTTCATGCCGTATCAGTTCGACGTGGTGCGGACCGATTTCGCCGAGGACAAGTGGGTGAGCGCCTACGAGATCATCCCGAGCGAGCGCGATGTGGTGCATCACGTGATCGTGCAGGTCTACGAACGCGGGGCGGCGGCGATCGACCGCGACGAAGGTGCGAGCGGCTACTGGGCGGTCTACGTGCCGGGTAACGGCGCCCACGTGTATCCGGAGGGATTTGCCCGGAAGATTCCGGCCGGAGCGACGGTGACGTTCCAGATCCACTACACCCCGAGCGGCCGGGCGAAGCAGGAGCGCCTGCGCATGGGGCTCGTTTTTGCGCCGACGCCGCCGCGCTTCGAGGTGAAGACCGCGGCGGTCGCCAATCCCCGGCTCGCGATCCCGCCGGGCGCGGCCCACCACGTCGAGACCCGCACCCAGCGCGTGCCCTTCGACATGCCGGTGACGGGCTTCATGGCGCACATGCACGTGCGGGGAAAGGCTTTCAAATTCGAGGTGACCTATCCCGGCGGAAACACCGAGACGCTGCTCGATATCCCGCGCTACGACTTCAACTGGCAGCTGCGCTACGATCTCAAGCAACCCAAAGTCCTGCCGCGGGGCAGCACGGTGAAGATCACCGCGGTCTACGACAACAGCCCCGGGAACCGCGCGAACCCGGATCCGACGAAGCTCGTCCGCTGGGGCCGGCAGACGGTGGACGAGATGATGATCGGCTACTTCGAATACTTCACGCCGGTGGCCGGCAGCGTGGCGACGCGGTGAGGGGCCGCCCGCCGCGAGGATCGCGGACCTAGGTGGCGGTGCGTCGACGAGGCACTCCCGCCGAAGGCGGCTGCTCGATCGCGAGTGTGCGCCGCAGGCGGCCGCGCCCGCCGGACAAGCCGTGCCGTGGTGCGTCCGCCTGCGTGCGGGGCGAGGTTCAGGGCAGAACCTTGCGGAGGAACTGCAGGCCCTTGACGGCGATCTCGTCGCGCGTCGGCTCGATCTTGCGCCAGATGGCGGCGGCGCGGGCGATGACCTTCACGTCGGTGGTGAAGGATTCGATCACGACGTCGCCCTTGTAATTCACGGCCTTGAGCGCCTTCACGATCGGGGCCCAGTCGATGTGGTCGCTGCCGGGCGTGCCGCGGCCGCTGCCGCAGGCGTGGAAGTGGCCGAGGAGTTTGCCGGCCTTGCGGATGGCGGCGGCGGAATCCTTCTCCTCGATGTTCATGTGGAACGTGTCGAGGTGGAGCTTGAGCGCGGGCGAGCCGACGTCGCGGAGCAGCTTGAGGCCCTGATCGACGGTGTTGAGGAAATCGGTCTCGAAGCGGTTGAGCGGCTCGACGCAGATCTGCACGCCCTTGGCCTGCGCGTGCGCGCCGAGGACCTTGAGGTTCTTCACGACGAGGCCCCACTCGATCTTCTGCTGGTCGGCGGGGACGGCATCGGCCTTGCCGACGACGGAGTAGACGGGGCCGATGACGCGCGGGCAGCCGAGTGCGGCGGCCTGGTCGACGAGGGCCATATTGTAGTCGAGGCCGGTCTTCTGTTCCTCGGGCGTGCCGCGGAGATCGCGGCCGGGGCCCATGCACGAGCAGACGCTGCCGATCGCGAGGCCGTTTTTCTCGGCGGCCGCGCGCACCTTGGCGGGGTCGATGTGCGACGGGTCCTCGATCGGAATCTCAACGGTGTCGAAGCCCCAGCGGCGGAACTTCGGAAAGAGCGAGACGCTCTTGGTCGTGAACGGGGAGGTGAAGAGGAAGGTATTGATGCCGATTCTCATGGGGGAGCCGGACAGTAGAGCGATGGCGCGGCCGAAGCCGAGCGCGGTTTTTGCCGCGGACGGGAAAAGTCGGCGCCCGCGGAACCGGCGGGAAGATTGGCCTGTGCAGCGCGGATTGGCGCTGCATCGTCGGGGTCCGTCCCTCACCCCCTCCGGTCACCATGAACCCCCTTCTGTTTGCCGCGGCGCTGGCGGCCACGCTCGTGGCGGCGGCCGCGGCGCCCGCTGCCCGGCCCAACGTCCTCTTCATCGCGGTCGACGATCTCAACGACTACATCTCGCCGCTGGACCATCATCCCGGCGTGAAGACGCCGCACCTCGAGCGGCTCGCGCGCCGGGGAGTGACGTTTGCCAACGCCCATTGCGCGGCGCCGGGCTGCCATCCCTCGCGGGTGGCGGTGATGACGGGCGTGCACCCGGTGCGGTCGGGGCTCTACACGAATCTCTTCGGCGCCCACGGTCCGCGCTGGCGCGAGGAGGCACCGGTGCTGAAGGACGCGGTGGTGCTCTCCCAGCATTTCCGCAACCACGGCTACCGGGCGGTCGGGGGCGGGAAGATTTTCCATACGCTGCAGTGGACGCCGGGCGACTCGCAGAACGACCCGGCGGCGTGGGACGACTACTTCCGCGACCCGCTGGACCCGATCTCCGCCGATTGGCCGCGGCCGACGCTGGTGCCCGACGCGGAGGCGGGGCTGACCGCGGGGCGGCCGCTCGGTGACCGGCAGTTGTTCGGCGCGAAACCGCTCGCGGTGTCCGACGAGCAAACCGGCGATCACAAGGTGGTCGACTGGGCGATCGGAGAGCTGCGGAAAGCGCAGGCGAAGCCGCTGTTTCTCGGGGTCGGATTGTTCCGGCCGCACATCCCGTGGGAGGTGCCGCAGAAGTGGTTCGACCTGCACCCGCTCGCGGAGGTGAAGCTGCCGCGCACGCAGCCGGACGATCTGGCCGATGCGCACGACCATGGCCGGCGCGCGTGGCACCGCTGGGTGGTGGAAAACAAGCAGTGGGAGAAATTCATGCAGGGCTACCTCGCGAGCATCAGTTATCTCGATCATCAGGTCGGCCGGCTGCTCGACGCGCTCGAGGCCTCGCCGCTCAACGGCAACACGATCGTCGTGCTGTGGAGCGATCACGGCTTCCACATCGGCGAGAAGGAAAACTGGGAGAAGTTTGCGCTGTGGGATCAGACGACGCGCGTGCCGTTGTTCATCGCGGCGCCGGGCGTGTCGCGCGCCGGGACCAAGACGCGCGCGCCGGCGTCGCTCATCGATCTTTACCCGACGCTGTGCGAACTCGCGGGGCTGCCGGTGCCCGCGCAGTGCGGCGGTCTCTCGCTGGTGCCGCAGCTGCGCGACGGCGCGGCGCGGCGGGAGCGGGTGGCGCTGACCTCGCACGTGTTTGCCGGCGAGGAGGCGGCGTCGCATGCGGTGGCGGACGAGCGGTATCGGCTGATCCGTTACGGCAACGGCATGGAAGAGCTCTACGATCTCGTGACCGATCCGGACGAGTTTACCAACCGGGCGAAGGATCCGGCGCTCGCGGAGGTGAAGGCGCGGCTGGCGCGGGCGTTGCCGACCGATGCGGCGGCGAAAGTCGGCGTGCCGGCGAATTCGACGCTGAATCTGCCGAGCGCAAAGAAGGGGAAGAAGAAGCAGGCGGCGAAGTAGCCGCGCGGCTGGGGGGCGCGAATCGGCCGTCGCGGTGCTTGAGGTGGGCGGAAGCGGACGGTTGGATCGCCGCTCATGTCCCGCATCCTGCTCGTTGCCGAGAAGCCGTCCGCGGCCCGCGATTTCGCCGCGGCGTTGACGGGCGGGAGCTTTTCCGGTCAGGGGCCGCACCGTGGGACGATGCCGGACGGCACGGAGCTGACGGTGGTGTCGGCGCGCGGGCATCTCTTCGAACTCGCGAAACCGGAGACCTACGACCCGAAGTTCGGGCACTGGAACGTGCACGACCTGCCGATCGTGCCGGCGAAGCGCTGGGAGTTTGTCGAGGAGCCGCGGGCGGACGGGGAGAGCTTCATCGCGACGCTGCGCGCCGAGGCGAAGGCGCATGCGGGCGCGGAGATCGTGAACGGCTGCGACGCCGAGCGCGAAGGCGAGGTGATTTTCCGCAAGGCGTTGCGCGGGGTCGGGGCGCCGGGCGGCACGGCGTATTCGCGCATGTGGGCGCAGACGATGACGGTGGACGGGCTGCGCGAGGCGTTTGCGGCGCGCACGCCGCTGAAGGATTACCACGGGCTCGCGCAGGCCGGCTTCACGCGCGACCAGGCGGACTGGCTCGTGGGCATGAACGTGACCGTGCTCGCGACGAAGACGCTCCCGCGCGGCCGCGGCGATTGGAAGGTGTGGTCGGTCGGACGCGTGCAGACGCCGACGCTCGCGCTCGTCGTGGCGCGCGATCTGTTGATCGAGAATTTCACGCCGCAGAAATTCTGGGAGGCGCACGGCAATTTCGGTGGGCTCGAGGCCAAGGCGGAGCTCGAGGCGCTGGCCGCGTCGCCGGACCGGTTGAAACTGCTCGGGGCGCCGAGCGTGAGCAGCGAGCGCGACAAGAAGGTGTTCTGGGACCGCACGAAGGCGGAGGCGTTTGCGGCGTCGGCCATGGCCCCGCCGACATATCGCGCGACGGAGAAGAAGAGCACGCGCACGGAGCGGCCGCCGTTGCCCTTCGATCTGCAGGAAATGCAGAAGCTGATGTCGAAGAAGTTCGGGCTGACGGCCACCGACACGCTCGCGATCCTGCAGCAGCTCTACGACGCGAAGCTCATCAGTTATCCGCGCACCGACTGCCGCTACCTGCGCGAGGACATGAAGGACAAACTCTACGGCTCGCTCGTCACGGTGCATGCGCACCTGAAGGCCACGCGACCCACGCTGCACCTCGCGCAGCAGGAGCTGATGCCGCAGGCGGTGGCGGACGCGGCGCGCGCCTACAACGACAAGCTCGTCGAGGGTCACTACGGCCTCGTGCCGACAGGCGTGGTCGAAGGCGTGGCGCGCCTGACGGGCAACGAACTCTACGCCTACCTCACGGTCGTGCAGACGACGCTGATGGCGCTCGACGAAGCGGCGAAATACCGCGGCGTGACGCGGCGTTTCACGCAGGAGGGCGGGCAGGGCGGCTATGCGCCGGCGGTGTTCAAGGCGACGCGCGAGCAGATCGAGTTTCCCGGGTTCAACCGCTGGGTGAAACGCGAGGCCAAGGCGACGACGGAGCTGCCGCCGCTCGGGGAGACGCAGACGCTCGGGGCCGTAACGCTCAAGGAGCTGACGACGAAGCCGCCGGAGCATTACACGGATGCGACGCTGCTCGATGCGATGCGCTACGCCGGCGAGACCTTCGACGAGGAGATGCCGGAGGAGCAGCGCGAAGCGATGGTCGAGGTGATGAAGGACAAAGGCATCGGCACGGCGGCGACGCGGGCCGCGATCATCGAGAAGATCGTGCAGCGCGGCTTCGTGGTGCGGGAGAAGTCGCGGATCCTCTCGACCGAGAACGGCCGGCTGCTCTGCCGCGAACTCGGCACGCGCACGCCGGCGATGCTCTCGGCGAAACTCACGGGCGAGTGGGAACTCATCCTGAAGAAAATGGAGCGCAATGCGTCGCCGATGACACGCGAGCAGTTCCTCGATGCGCTGCTCGAGAACGTGGTCGCGATGAAGGAGGCGTTCATCAAGGGCAGCGCGCGGCCGGCGATCCACGAGCCGGTGATCCCGGTGACGGCGGGCACGCCGGTGACGGATGCGTTGTGTCCGAAAACGCAGCAGGCGTTGCTGGACCGCGGGCCGTTTTTCGAGGCGGCGGGTTGGACGGGAGTGCGGTTCTGGAAGAATGCCTTCGGCAAGGCGTGGAGCGGGGCGGAGATCGTGGCGTTGCTCGAAAGCGTGGTGGCGGGGAAGCCGTTTCCCGCCACCGGTCTGAAGTCGGCGAGCGGAGGGCGCGAGTATGCGGCGGAGCTGACGATCGACGAGGAGCGGAAGAAGGTCGTGATCCACACGCCCGAGCCGAAGAAAGTGAAGGGCGTGAAGTGTCCGAAGTCGGGCAAGCTGATGTTCGATGCGGGCGCGTATTTCGAGGCGCCGGGCTGGCCGGGAGTGAGGTTGTGGAAGGCCGCGTTTGGCAAGACGTGGAGCGCCGCGGACTATGTGCCGGTGCTGCAGGGCTGGAAGGACGGCAAACCGATCGAGGTGGGCGGGCTGGTGTCGGCGAAGTCGGGCAAGTCCTACGCAGCGAAGCTCGTGCTCGAGGAGAAAACGGGCCGGGTGAAGCTGGATTTCGGCCCGCGTCCGGGCACCGGAACGGGCGACAGCGGAGCGGCGGAAAATGCCGCGCCGGCGTCGGGCGAGGAAGAGCCGCCGCCGGCGGAGGAGGGCAGCATCCCGCCGGAAGCGTGAGAACGAGGCGCGGGTTTCGCGCGCCGCGGGGACGTCAGCGGCGGAGCGGAGGCTGACCTGCGGCTAACGATGCTTGCCGCCGGCGGCGGCGGTGGGCGGCGAAGGCGAGGGCGGCGAGGGCGGAGGCGGCGGCGTAGAACTCGGGCTCGGGGATGGCGGAGGCGGTGAGCTCGAGGTTGTGGAGCGTCATGCGGAAGTCGGTGGTGCCGACGCCGCCGCCGCCGATGCTCCAGCCGCCGATCTGGGTGGAATTGAAAGTGCTCGGCCACGTGCCGATCGCAATGGAGACGGTGGTCGGCGAGCCGAAGGCGAACTGGGCGGCGTCGACGGAAAAAATGGCGGTGTTGGTGGAGGCGGCGCGGTCTTCGAACTGGATGAAGAGGGAAGCGGAAGCGTGGCCGGTGTCGCGCTGGGCGGTGACGGTGATGAAGCCGAGGCCGGAGGCGTCGAGGTTGAGACCGCGGGCGGCCCAGCCGTTGTCGTTGAGGGCGGAGCCGGCGATGGTGATCGAGGAGGCGTTCTGGGTGACCTGACCGTTCCAGGACGTGGAGGTCAGCACGGAGCCGGAGGTGGAGCCGGCGTCGAAGGTATCGAGGGAGATCGAAGTCGGCGCGCTGGCGGCGACGGCAGGGAGATTGGCGAAGGTGGAGCGCGTGGAGACGAAGGAGGAGGAGCGCCGCTGGCCGGTGAGGAAGGAGAACTCGGAGTCGAGCTCGGTAACGGCATGGCGGATACGCGCGGAGTCGCCGGGGCGACGGCGGCGGGGAGGCTGGGACGGAGCGGGTGCGGCGGGCGCGGCGGGGACGATGAGCCCGGTGGTATCGGTGGGGGAGGTGGGGGTGACCTCCGCGGCGGGCGCGGTGCTGCGGACGGCGCGGGCGCCCTCGGGTGCGGAGACGGCGGAGGGCGGGGAGGCGATGACGAGGAGTAAGGTGCCGAGAAACGGGAGCGCGCGACCGCGGCGGAAAGCAATTTCACGTAATACGTGAAATTGGGTTGGGCGGTGGGAGGGGAAGGTCACGCGTGAGGCGCGGAGGAATTGACCGCGGATGGCGCGGATTTCGCGGATGGGAGGCGGGGGCGGTCTGGGCTGTTGGCGGGGGGCGGGGGGGGGGGGGCACCCCGCCTACAGGGTGAAGAGCGTTGCGCGGGGATCAGCTGTTGGAGGGGAAGGTGAGGGTCTTGTCGTCGGGGGAGGCGCCG
>JACCEC010525603.1_pt1 | contig 18879 bp, 16 predicted proteins | sample 7450121 | NCBI WGS metagenome assembly JACCEC01 (sample SAMN15323455, study PRJNA562643) | freshwater metagenome | isolation source: river surface water | place: USA:Blue River Watershed | collected 2017-08-18 | reverse complement strand
TGGGGAATGTTGTTTTCTCATCCAGCCGATTTTACGCCAGTTTGTACGACAGAATTAGGCAAAACAGCACTGTTAAAAGATGATTTTGCCAAAAGAGGTGTAAAAGTGATAGCAGTTTCGGTGGATGATTTAGACTCGCACGGCAAGTGGGTTCCTGATATTGAAGAAGTAAACGGTGTAACCGTAAACTTTCCTATCATTGCTGATGCCGACCGTAATGTGGCAACTTTGTATGATATGATTCACCCCAATGCTTCTGAGAAGGCAACGGTTCGTTCGGTATTCATTATTGGACCTGATAAAAAAGTTAAATTAACGCTAACATACCCTGCCTCAACGGGTCGTAACTTCACCGAATTGTTGCGTGTAATTGATTCACTTCAACTGACATCAAATTATCAAGTAGCAACTCCAGCTGATTGGAAAGAAGGTGAAGATACAATCGTTGTACCAGCGGTTTCAACCGAAGATGCAATTGCAAAGTTTCCTAAGGGTGTTAGAGTTGTAAAACCGTACTTACGTTATACTCCTCAGCCTAATAAATAAGGTTATAGAATTCAAATGTGGTGTATCCTGAAGATATACCACATTTTTTTTGAAAAATATGCCAAAATCACAACTTTCGACTACTAAACTCGTAAATCGTTTTAATCCTACCGCATTTTATTTACTTTTGCACAATATTTGCAATATCATCTACATTGTTAGATTTATACTTGCTATTGGGTTTAATGAGAAAGAAAAAAAAAATGAGTCTTTGGGAAAAATTCCTCAATCAACTTTTTTCCTTGCGTGGACTCTACATTTTTATTGTAATTGCACTTATTACTTTATACCCAGTGTATGTAAGTGATGGCCAGCGTTGGACTTATATTGAAAGTTTTGGTATAAAATTACCTCTTAGATACACTATTCATGGAATCGATGTTTCGCATCATAACGAGCAAATAGATTGGCATAAAGTAAAGCACAGTATTGAAGATAAAGTAGATATTAGTTTTTGCTTTATAAAAGCCACCGAAGGAAAAGACCTAAAAGATGAGGATTTTTCCAAAAATTGGCGAGAATCTAAAAAGACAGGCTTAATTCGTGGTGCATATCATTTTTATGTTCCGCGAGCGAACCCCGTTGAACAAGCCCAAAATTTTATCGAATCAGTTGTATTAGAAGAGGGTGATTTTGTGCCAGTTCTTGATTTCGAGATTCAAGGAACTAATAGGAGAGTAAGAGCCAGTTTGCTCGAAAATGTAAAGACCTTCATCAATATTATAGAAAACCATTATGGTGTAAAGCCTATTATTTATACCAATGGACACATCTACAAACAGTATATAAAAGGAAACTTAGACAAATATCCCCTTTGGATTTCAAATTATGATAGCCAAAAGTTAGAGGGATATGACGACGCCCGATTAATGATATGGCAACATAGCACCGATGGCAAAGTTGACGGTATCAGAGGAAATGTCGATTTCAATGTTTTTGTTGCCTCAAAAAGTCATTTAGACGATATTTGTATAAAATCAAAGGATTAGTTATTGCATAACTGGTTGTCGGTGGATTTGTTACTGGCGAACTACGAAGCCACTTTTCCAGTAATTAATTCTTTAGTAATCAGTCATCCAATTTCCCAGTAACCAGTTTACAAGTAACTATCAAAGAAAATATGCTTAACTCAACGAATTTTACTCAAACGCCTGCTTTCAAAAAACTTAAAGCTCACCACCGTACTATCAACAAAAAGCACTTAAAAGAGTTATTTGCTGAAGACAAAAATCGTTTTAAGAAATTCTCAATCAAGTTTAATGATATTTTACTTGATTACTCAAAAAATAATATCAATCGTCGAACAATCGGATACTTAACCGATTTGGCAAAAGAGTGCGATTTGTCAGGTGCTATTGAGCAAATGTTTACTGGCGAAAAAATCAATCAAACAGAAAATCGTTCAGTGCTTCACGTAGCGTTGCGTAATCGCTCCAATGCTCCAATTTTAGTTGATGGCAAAGATGTAATGCCAGACGTAAACGAGGTTCTCGAAAAAATGAAAGAGTTCTCTGGAAAAGTTATTTCAGGAACTTGGAAAGGTTATACAAATAAGTCAATCACTGACATCGTAAATATTGGTATCGGAGGTTCTGATTTAGGCCCTGTCATGGTTACTGAGGCTTTGAAACCTTACAAAAAGAAAAATATTAATATTCATTTCGTATCGAATGTTGATGGAACGCACATTGCCGAAACTTTGAAGAAAGTAAATCCTGAGACAACCTTATTTATGATTGCCTCAAAGACTTTCACTACCCAAGAAACAATGGCAAATGCCCATTCGGCACGTAATTGGTTTTTGGCAACTGCTATAGATAGTGAGTATGTAAAGAAACACTTTGTGGCCATTTCTACTAATCAAAAAGAGGTTGAAAAATTTGGTATCGACCCAGCCAATATGTTTGGTTTTTGGGATTGGGTAGGAGGGCGTTACTCTCTTTGGTCGGCTATTGGTTTATCTATTGCCTGCACGATTGGTTACGAAAACTTTGAACAATTACTTTTGGGAGCACACGAAATGGATAATCATTTCCGTAGCACTCCTTTCGAAAAGAATATTCCTGTTATTTTGGCACTCTTAGGAATTTGGTATAATAATTTCTACGGTGCAGAATCACAAGCAATTTTACCTTACGACCAATATTTGCACCGTTTTGCTGCCTATTTCCAACAAGGGGATATGGAATAAAACGGAAAATATATTGACCGACGTGGTAATAAAGTTGATTATCAGACTGGCCCAATCATTTGGGGTGAGCCAGGTACCAATGGTCAACACGCTTTTTATCAATTGATTCACCAAGGAACAAAGTTAATCCCTGCTGATTTTATTGCTCCAGCTATTTCACATAATCCACTTGGAGAGCATCATAAAATGTTATTATCTAACTTCTTTGCTCAGACTGAAGCTTTGATGAATGGAAAAACTCGTGAGGAAGTCGATGCAGAATTGACGGGAAAATCAAAAGAAGAAATTGAAAAGATAGCACCTTTCAAAGTGTTTGAAGGTAATCGCCCAACTAATTCAATTTTAGTGAAGAAAATCACACCAAAAACATTAGGTAGTTTGATTGCAATGTACGAACACAAAATTTACGTGCAGGGCATTATTTGGAATGTCTTTAGTTTCGACCAGTGGGGGGTAGAGCTTGGTAAACAATTGGCAAATAAAATTTATCCAGAGTTAACTGATAGTGAGTCAATTGAAAGCCACGATAGTTCAACAAACGCATTAATCAATCAATATAAGAAGTGGAGAAAGTAACTTTTTCTGATTCTTGCGTCTCAATAAAGGCTACTCAATCGAGTGGCCTTTATCATATAGTAAGATTACGACTGATATAACGATATATTGTGTTACAAATGTACAATTACATTTTTTTTTAGCCGATTATAAAAAAAAATAAAAATACTTTTGGGCTTTTGTTTGCGTCTATGTATTTGTAAGTGACTGATAATTAGTTATTTATGATTTGAAATCTTTTTCATTTTTTTTTGAAAAAATAAAAATTACGGAATTTATAAAAAAAAGTGTCGTTTACATTTGGAAATTACAAATGCGTATTATACCTTTGAAACTTCAAGTAAATATGCTTTCCTAATTAATATAACAAGTGCCTGAACGAAAGTTCAAACTCGAACCCAAAAAAAGTAAAGGTAACCAGCTATTGAGAGAGGTGTTTTTCACAAAGCAGTTTTACACCTCCCTCTCAATAGTTCAGTGAATCTAAGATAATGGACTTACGTGCTTTTTTACATATCCAGTTTTTGGTGTTCCTATTCTTCTTCTTTGGGGGCATCAATTCTTATGCAACAAAGTACCACGATGATATTCCTCTTGTTCCGTATGAGATTAAATTTGCTGATGTAACCTTTCAACTCACTGATGTTACTCGGTATTTAGTTCAAAACGAACTTAAAAACATTCAAGCAGATAAGAATAGTCTTCGCCAGCAACTCGATAAATTTAATCTATTTCTACCGGTAGTTGAACCAATTCTAAAAGAAAAAGGTGTTCCTGATGATTTTAAATTCTTGATGATATACAATAAATATCAATCGAGTATCGAAACATCAACATTTCTGGAGGCAGGTGTTTATTGGTGCTTAGACAGAGAGAAAGCTGATGATGTTGATTTAATTGTTAACGACCAATTAGATGAGCGTAAGCACTTAATATCCTCAACAAAAGGTGCAGCTATTTGCTTCAAACGTAATCAGGTACTCTATCGAAATTGGGGAGCAACGCTCTTTTCGCACATTGCTGATAAGAAAATTCTTACGTTGTTTGAAATAAATAGAAAATGGGCTGAAAATCCTTACATTTTGTTGGATAGCCCATCTTATTCAGCAATTTTACAGTTTTTAGCCTATAAAATTGCTATTGAACGTGAATTTCCGAATTATAAGCCAAGTGTTCAAAAAATCGTTTATGAGTACCCTTATAGTAAAGGAAAAACTTTAAGTAGAATAGCTGTTGACCTAAAAGTAGAACCTGAAACATTGGTCGAGTATAATAAATGGCTCAACTCTCAGAATGTGCCAGATTCAGATTGTAAGGTTTTAGTGGTTGTACCTGCAGAAAGATACAGTGAAATTAGGACTTTTGCTGAATTATCAAGAAGAACAGGCTTACCTGCAAAAGATTTAGGTTTCCCGATTTTAAAGAGAGAAGACAAAATCGCAAAAAATAAAGGAAAAGGTGGGGCTTTTTATTTAATAAATGAAATTGAGGGTTTACAGGCTGATATGTGTGATGTACCTGTGACGATGGCCTACAAAGCAGGAATTTCAATTGAGCGTTTTGCAGAATATAATGATATGAAAGAAAATGACTTGCTTAGAATTGGGCAAGTGTATTATATTGAACCAAAAGCAAGTAAAGCAAGTGTGCCGTTTCATGTAGTAAGGGAGGGCGAAACACTTTGGGATATTTCGCAGATGTATGGGGTAAAGCTTGCTAATTTGTTAAGTTATAATCGATTTGAAACAGTTCAGCGTTTACAAAGAGGAAGAGTAATTTGGCTACAAACTACAAGACCTAAAAGTAAACCAATTGAGTATATCGAAATGCCAGACGAAATGGCAGAGGTGGAGGAGATGATGGTAACCACAAAGCTAAGCAAGGTAGAAAAAGAAGCTATCATAAAAGATACAGCTCAAACAGTTAACAATGGAAGTTTAAAGGATATTGATTTTTCCAGCTTATCATTAAGCCAAGAAATTGCTAAGGAACAGCAATCAAAGCCTGTTAATAAAAATGATATTGCATCAACTAAAAAGGAATATCCCCAGGAAATAAATTTAGAGTCCTTACCGCTTAGCCAAGAGATTGGTAAAGGTCAGCAACCTAAATCGTTAAATAAAAGTGAGGTTCCTACATCAAAGGTAGAACTTCCAAAGGAAATTGACGTAAATTCATTACCTTTAACGCAAGATATTAGGAAAGAATATTCTAATAACATAACTTTGCCGAAAAGTGCTGATAATAAGGTAGTTAATGCTGAAAAAAATCAAGAAGAAGAAGAAATTGTAACTTGGAATAAACAGAATTCTACAAAAAATAAGCCTTATTCTGTAGAAGTGACTGAACGTGAAGAGAATAAAAATTTCTTGAAGCATATAGTAAAAAAAGGAGAAACTCTTTTCAGGATTGCAGTCAATTATAATGTAGAGGTGTCGGAATTGTGGGTTTGGAATAATTTGACAAGTACCATCGTTGATACAGGTACAGTTCTGAAAATCAAACGTTAGTAAATAGTATAGATTCACTCAATAGCTCGGATTAGCTTCTGCCATTGGCGGGAGCTAATTTTATTTACCCCCACAAGAAAATTTATTTCTCTACCTTTTTGGATGTTTATCTTAGAAAACCGTTGTTTAGGAGTGAAATCTTAACCCTCAGCAATTTGAACAATGGTTTTGCGTAAAGGTTTTCTAAATTTGCGATATAACTCTGCTTGCTCATTTCTGAAAAAACTCCTATTGTTTCGCAGTAAACTTATTCACAAAATATTATTTGAAAAATGAAAATTACAAATGCTTAATTGTAGTTGTTTTATGGATATTGGTAATCTTAAGAAAATTCATTATTGATAAGCTGATATTCTATGTATTTACCGTATTTTTAATTTGAATTGTTTTGTAGTTAAGTGCAAAACGAGCAACAAAAGCCATGGCACACCATCGACCATAATCGTATGGCATACCCATTGTAAAGTTTTGGATGAAGGTAGCCAAAAAGAAGTAGGCAAGCATTAATGTAAAATCACAAGTCGGATTGAAAATTTCTTTCCAAATCCATCTTAAAATGACAAGATGAAAGACTGAAAATATAAGAAATCCTACTATTCCTAAGTCATGAAACATTTCGATAAATGGTGAATCAACATAGTAATCTTGATAACCATGACCGAAGAAAACAGGAAACCAATTATTCTTCTCCACGTTTCGGTTGAAGTTTGTAAAAACCTTTGTAATATTTACCACACGGGTAGAGGCAGAATCGTCAACAGTTGCTTTTACACGAGAAACTGTTTCAGAATCTGTAAAAAAGCTGGTAAAAATTTTACTTAATCGCTCTGTAATTATATCTGTAACAAAGAAAAAGTATTCTTTGTAGTGAGAATTATTCCAAATAGAAATTCCCATGTAAACTAACACTAATAAAATGATAAAACCTTGCCAGCCCGTGAGCCATTTAAGTATTTTATAAATATTATGAGCCTTGATATTTGAAATAAAATAAAGGAAAAAGAATGCACCAGTGACAAGAATCATGGCCATTGCTTGGCATAACCCCACCACAATTAGTAAAATACCAACTGAAGTCATTGTGGCAATTCTCCATAAAAGACGTTTCTCACTTCTTAATAATATTACGCCCGCCACAATTCCGATGTATGCACTTTTGGCATAGATATGTGGATTTCCCATAGACGCCATCCCTCCTTCATCCCCAAAGCTGATAGCCGCACGCATTCCAAACATATAAGCTGGGTTTCGGGCTATGTAATAAAGTAGACTGATACCTCCGACAGTACAAAATATTAGCGTGAAATATAGAAACGTAGATTTTAGAGTATTGATTGAAATGCCAGCAAAAATGAACATTGCCGTAAGAAACACAAGCTGATTACCAATTTCTATGGGAGTATTAGTAAACCACCCTCTGTTTGGGGCATAAGTAGCCAAATACAAGAGGGCCATCATTCCATAGAGAATACACATCAAATAACCAACAGTATTGGCTTGATAAAGTTTTTTAGGATTTAGTGGAAATGCAATCAATAAACTTACTATAGCGATACCAGCTGTAAAAACAGTACTTCCAGGGGCAAGTTTTAATCCATCTCTGAAAAAATATACAATTGGTAAGCCCCCAAAGAAAAAACTGAGTCCTATACTTTGGCGATACTTATTAAATTTATTGAATAGCCAATCAAGGTAAATAAACATTTTGATACTTTTTTTTGCAAATATACCTCTCTGTTTTGGTAATTGCAGTTTATTGTTGGATATTTAATCATTTGAGCCTTAAAATTTCTTAATTTTGAAGCTGTTTTAACGGCAAATACTTTTTGATTTGTAATTGCCTTTAGAATTTACATCAAATAATTTTCTTAATAGTCATTTTTACTCGAAATCCTTTTTTGCATGAAAATGCTCATAATTCACCAGTTTTTCTGGGCTCATTACAAAGCAAAAATTTATACAGAACTTCAAAAAGTTGTTGATAAACATCCCGGAGATGAACTTTTAGTACTTCAAACTGCCTTGAATGAATTTACGAGAGCCAAAATCGGTAATCTCGATTATAGTATTCATCAATACAATGTAAAAGTTTTATTTGAAGACTATTACGAAAATACTACTATATGGCAACGAGTGAAGAAGTCAATTTATTGGGTAAATAAGTTTAAACCTGATGTAATTAATTTGCCAGGCTATTATGAGCCTGCTATGAATATTGTGCTTTTTTATTGTAGAATGAAGGGAATAAAAGTAGTTATTTCTGCTGATTCGACTGAAGGTGATAATCCGAATATCTGGTGGCGTGAAGCCTTAAAGAGCTTTGTGGTTAAAAAAGCTCAAGGTTTTTTCTGTTATGGTTCTAAATCTGCTGAATATATCTATAAACTTGGGATGAAACCAGAGCATATTTTGGTAGCTAATAACTCGGTTGATAATGATAGAGTTGCAAGTGTTCATGCAGAAGCTTTGAAAACGCGTGATGAAGTAAAACAATCATACAAGCTACGTAAATATAATTTTATTTATGTAGGAAGACTCATTGGTGTAAAAAATTTAGATAATTTATTGTCAGCATACAAGCCTTTGGCTGATTCTGAATGGGGGTTAATTGTGCTGGGTGACGGGAGCGAAGAAACTAAACTCAAGAAGTATGCTACTGATAACAAGCTTGATGGGGTATGTTTCATTGAAGGTCAACCATGGTATGATGTACCTAAAATTTTGGCATTAGCAGATGTATTTGTATTACCGAGTTATTCTGAACCTTGGGGATTGGTAGTAAACGAGGCAATGGCCAGTAGTTTGCCAGTTATTGTTTCTAATAAATGTGGGTCTGCTTTTGATGCGGTTTTGGAAGATGTCAACGGATATACCTTCAATCCTTATGATGTTGAAGAACTGACTTTTAAATTTAAAAAGTTTGTTGATAATCCTGAGAAAATTGTTCCTTTCGGACAAAAATCAAAAGAAATTATAAAACGTTTTTCGCCCGAGCAAGTTGCTCAGGAAATGTATGATGGATTTAAAAAAGTAGTGTATGAAAATAAGTATAGAGAACAACTTTGACCTTATTCGTCTCATGGCTGCTTTTCAGGTTTTGATTTGGCATGGTTCAGTGCATTTTGACCTATCAGAGAGACTTTATAATATTTTGGTGATTATCTATCATTTTCCAGGAGTTCCAATTTTCTTTACAATAAGTGGCTTTTTGATAAGTTTTTCATTGGAACGAAATAATTTTAATTTAAGGCAATATTTTAAAAACAGAAGTCTAAGAATTTTTCCAGCCTTGTGGGTTTGTACAATTCTTACTGCGATTCTACTTTTTGGTTTTGGAAGAATAGGGAGCGTGAAAGATTTCTTAACTTGGTTCATTGCTCAAATTACTTTTTTTCAATTCTACGCCAGCGAATCTCTCAAAACTTGGGGTACAGGGCATCCGAATGGTAGTTTGTGGAGCATTGCAGTTGAATTGCAATTTTATTTTGTTTTACCATTTATTTTGTATGTAATCAATCTTTCAAAAAGTAAATGTAGTATCAACCTATTGCTACTCGTGGTTTTTTTACTTTCAATTTTTATTAAGTATTTTATTCACAACAACGCATTTATTCTACAAAATGAATTATATGTTAAGCTACTCAATAATACAGTTTTGATATACCTGCATTTCTTTTTGACAGGCATTGCGATTTATAAAAACTTTGATTGGTTATTACCTTATTTAAAAGATAAAGCACTTATTTGGCTGGTGATTTATGCTGTTTATGTGCTAATAGCTAAATTTTGGTTCAAAGTGTATGATAATAATTATGAGATAAGTATTTGGGGAGTTCTGGCCAATACCATACTTTCACTACTTACATTATCGTTTGCGTTCTCGTTTACTGATTTAAGTAAAAAACTTCTTCGTGAAAACGATATTTCGTATGGAATTTACATTTACCACATGCCAATTGTTAATACAATGGTGAGTTTAGGGTATAAAGGAAATAATTGGAATCTATTAGTTTTGGCTATACTCACTACCATTTTAGCCTTTATTTCTTGGAAATTGATAGAACAACGTATTTTGAAATTAAAAATGTAGTTTTTCTAACAAAAGAGGCACGGTTTAAAATCGTGCCTCTTTTGTTAGCTACTTTAAAATAATTTTGGTTTCTGTGTATTTTCCTTCTGGAACAGGATTAATGACTGATTCCAAATAACCATTTGGTAGCTTTCCCCCAGGAATCCATAGTTCATTTGCACCTGTTTCGTTGCCTGAGGGCAATCTTAGTTTGAGCTTCTTGGGCCTTCGTATATCAATTCTGATAATTTCGGAGTTTTGCCACATACCCGCTGGAATTCCTAATTCAGTTTCAACGTAGCTCAATCGTCCATTAGCTTTTTGGAGTAAATCATCCATTTCTTTCTTACTCATTACAAAAAGTCCATCTTGGCGGCCGAGAATAGCTCTACCGTATTTATCTAAAATATTTTTTTGTGTTAGGAAAGATGCTCCACGTCTAAAATTACGCTGATGTCGGTGGCGGTATCTCCATTTTAAATAATTTGAAGGATTAGGTCTATTGCCCTTTGGAATACTGACAATTTCGTTTTTAGAATGTCCTTTTTTGAAGGCCTTTGTTAATAAATCAGTTGAATCATTCGGAGCATAATCGCTTTTGCTAAGAGTAATACTCTCTGAAACCAACGCAATTTTAGGCGATGCATGAACCGATGCCGTAGTTTGAAACAGCAGAAGAGAAATGAGTAAAAACCTCATTTTTGAGCTTGAAATCATAGTATTTATTAGGTTAGCTTGATAAGTGCAAAATTATGATTTTTGCCTTACGAACCAATAAATTCTACGTAATATGTTTTACAAGGTTTATTTTTCTGAAGTTTGTTTCATCATATACGTTCCAAAAAAAGAATTTTTCTTAGCAAAATACTGTAAGAAAATCTCTTGCGGAATATCTGCTTTATTGATATTGGGGCTTTCGGCAATTGAAGGTACTTTCTCCCATTTCAGTGTCGTCATACTACTAAAAATGCCTAAAATTATTGTAAATGCCATGTATAATCTCAAGAATTTAGTTGAAACTTGCGATTTCAGCATTTCGGAATAAGAGAACATCAACAGCACAAAAATTAAGATTTTGATTGTACTGATAAGTCGCATGGCTAAATCATTATTGAAACCGATTCGATAAAGTGGCGATAAAATGAAATAAGCGGCACAAAAGGTCAGTAGTACTAATTTATCGTTATAAGTATTTTTTGAAGAGAAGAGTTTGTACATGAAAAACAGATAAATACCTACTTCAAAAATGCAATACCCAACCAAAGCTAAAATTGCTATAAATGGTTTTTGGTAGAGGTAACCAGAAATATCGGCAAAAGTCCAAATAAAACCCGAAAAACGGTTGTCTTGAAAATGTGCTAAAAAATAACTGGCCATTATGAAGGTGATAATTCCACCTCCTGCTAAATTAGCTACACTAAAAAAGTTTGAGAATTTTCGATACAATACTAAAAATCCTGCGATAACTCCCACGCTAAATGCTCCTAAAAATGACCACATCAGTAGCAACGAAACAAAGAATAATACAAAACGATTGTCTTTTCTGATGAAGCTTTCGTAATAAACAAAAAAGACTCCAACCGTAGTAACGATATGATGCTGAGGAGAATAGTGAATATTTATTAGATTAAACGAAATACCCGACGGCCAGATAAAATACTGTATTATGGGCAATGAAACCACATTTTTGAGCAAATAATGTGCGTAAAGGTAGGGTTTAAATAATGTGGCACCCAATAGAAATAATACGAAAACTAAAAAGATATTGAGATTCTTTAGACTTAGAAAGTACAGCCAACTAAATGAAATAAAGATTCCGATTGCTCCCCAGATATATAATAATATATTGCTTGCACCGAAACCGATAAATTTACAAATGATGGCTGTTGGCAAATAATAAGCCATGTAATAGCCTAAAATTGCTGGTTCTTTTAATATTCCGTAGCGTGTTTCATGCTCATAAACCACTGGAAATGGTTTTTCGATGAGCTCTTTTACAATCGTATTATGTTTGTAATAATCATACGATTGACCCAAACCAAAATTTCCTAAACTAAAAATAATTCCCAAAACTAAAGTAAATAGTGCTAAATAGAGTAGGGTACTAAATTCAATTTTCTTGACCCTCAAAGCAGCGAAATCTTCATTACTTATATTCGTATTTACTATAAAACTATAAAATGAATAAATAGATACTACAAATCCAAGTGTTGCCCATACTGGATTAAGCCAAGTCAGAATAAATATCAGATTTGGTAATAGTAAATAAGATACCGTCAGTATTTTTAAAGTTTTTATAGTCATTTTAATGAGAAATCTTGAGGTTTTGCTTATGACTCAACGATTGATTTTTTTCGACTCAATCAGATTTTGTTCAAATAAATTAATTGACAAATCTATATTTGAATAAAACCCAAATGGCCTCTACACCATCTTTCCAATTTATTTTTTTCCCTTCACTAATGGAGCGTGGGTAATAACTGATTGGAACTTCGGGGATTTTATAGCCAAGTTTGGCAATTTTTGCCGTTACTTCGGGACAAAACTCAAAACCAGTGCAGTTGAGCTTGATTGATTTTAAGAGTTTTGCATCAAAAACTTTGTAGCAAGTAGGTTCATCGGTCAGATTTTGGAAATACAAAATATTCGTTATCCAGGTAACAACTTGTCCACCCAAAAAGAATGAAAAATAAGAGTGCTTATTTTGCTTATTCAAAAATCTCGAACCATAAACTACTTTTTCTTTACCACTTTCAATAACGGGAATTAGTTTATAGTAATCCTGTGGGTCGTATTCTAAGTCGGCATCCTGAATGATAATAATGTCGCCTTTTGAATGCTCAATAGCAGTTCTGATTGCTCCGCCTTTACCTTGGTTTTCTTCGTGAAAAACAACTTTAATAGTATCGCTTTTCAAGGTATTCAATAATTCACGTGTACCGTCAGTCGAGCCATCATCTACCACAATGATTTCTTTTGGAATTGTTACTTCTCCAATCTTATTTAATATATTTTGTATGTTATGAACTTCGTTATAAGCTGGTATTAAAACAGAAAGGAGCATATTTTTATGGGAATAATTCAATGGTTAACAAATTCTAAGTGTTGTGTTTCTTATATTATTTGCTGGTTTTTCGATGCCAAAGTTTGATATATAGCACGGAGTCAGTTTCTACTGTAAAGTTTTTGCTTAGTTCATTGCGTAATTTAGCCAAAGCAATTTTATTTTCGGGCGTGTTTATTTTAGTGCTATCATCAATCACTGTGTGGCGAAAACCAAAGAATACTAATTTCATACTGGTGTCTTGGAGTGATTTCTCATAAACATCGGTGTGTTTTTTGATATAATCACTGGTTTGCATTTCAGTATTGATAAAAGGTACATTCGGATATCGGTGAGAATGAAAATAGAAAAGCGTTCCAAAATCTATCAAAAGAGCTTTATCGCCTGCTTTAAGGTTTCTATTTACGGTGCTGGCATACGTTTTCTCGATGGCAAAATCATCAATTTGAACCAGACGTTGAATAACTTCTCGACGAGTAATGAATGTAATAATCAAAACCAAGATTGATAAGCTGCCAAGAGCTAAATAGACTCGATTCAGTTTTTGCTCATAGATTTTACTGTAATGAGCGTAAACCATGGCAATAACAACCGAAAAAAACGGTGCAGCAGGGTAGAAGTAGTGCGATGCTTGACTTTTCATGAGAGAAGTCAGCGATAGTAACCCAAAAAACAACGAAATCATAAAGGTTATGTTACTCCAATATTTCGATTTGTCTTTTACATTAAGTGCTAAGATAATACTCAGCAAGGTCAGAAAAATAAACCAAAAGGTTTTGATTATCAGTTTTTTAAGAAATAATGTGTGAGCAGGATACGAACCGAATGGATAAATATATGACCAATAAATGTGCTGTTCAAGGCGATTGAGTTGGTAAAAATAGGCCAACGATAAAAGTAATGGCACCGCAAAACCTACTAAAATTAACGTCCCTTTTTGCGTAATCTGCCAGAAAATGCTTTTTCTAATGAAAAAACATTCATAAAGAAGGTATAGTCCAGCACCAGCCACATAAAACATTGCAATGCTTTTGAAGGTCATGGCTATTCCCAACAAAACCCCACCAATGAACCAATCTATGTTTTTATTCTTCGATAAAAAATACAGCGACCAAATGGCAAAAATAGCAATCGGAGCTTCGGGTTCAAGGAAGTTAATTTCCATGAAAAAGCAACTAATGAGCGATAATAGTGCCGTAATAAATGCTGTTTGTGTGCTTTTTGTGAGCTTATTGACTACTACGTAGCTCGAAATACCAATGACAATAAATTCGATTACGATGAGAAGCGTTACCTGAAAATGCGTAAAATCGCCACCCAAGATGTTGATTCCTTTTTGTACAAAAACATACCAAAACCAAGACTTCGATGGAATAAAATCATACATTTGGTAGCCATCATTCAGCGAACGCCCAATCACTAAGTATTCTAAAGCATCATAACCGAAGCCAGAATTATAAGAAAAAAGACCAAAAATTGGCGTTAAGATTAATAAAACGCCAAGATGGAGTGCGGAACGCCGTCCGACCGTATTTTTATTTGCTGTTTTGATAGACTAAAATTTTTGTTTGGCTAATGCCAGTGTTGATTAAAAAAGTTTTTGCATTATTAGCAAATGATTTTTATGCAAAAATAGCAAAAATCATTGGTATTTTAAAGGTTGAGCTTCTTACTACTTATTCTGTGGACTAAAAAGTTCTTGATTCAAAACTTGATACAAATATTCGGCTGCCACTTGGTTTCCTGCTTTGTTCCAATGCAAATCGGTTGGGAAGTAGTAAGCCTTAAATGGGTCTTTGTGCTTCATAATGACATCTTTAAATGAATAAACTTTTATATTATTTGCCTTACAAAAATCAACAATTACTTTTTCATGGCTCATCGTACCTGATTTTTGGTACTCTGCAATAGATTTATTCGATGGAATAAAGAAAGTATAAAATTTTCCGCCCGATTGCTCTACATTTTTAGCTAATGCTTTGATATACACATAAGTTGGGTAGAATCGGTCATTTTCTGGTTTAGGTTGTTCGGTTACTGTTGGTGTGTTAGGTGCCGAAGAAGGAGTGGCAGATTTGTTTTCAGCTGTTGCAGTGGGTGTTGCTCCTTGTTGGTTTTGATTTTCTTGCTTAACTTTTTTATTCCACATGATTCCAACTTGCGTTCTAATCATATTAAACAAATGAGAATGCGATGCAAACCAGTTATATACCTTACTGTTGGCCAATTTATTCTTCTGAATGGCATTCAGATTAGTGGCTTCATTTATGCCTTTTGGTATAATTGAGTCTTGCTGGATAGTGAAGTAACGATTTTCTGAATTATCAACGAAATCATTTTCGTAGTAAAAATACAAGACAACTTTAGGGGCTAACTCTGGCCCACGAACTTGAAAAAATTTGAGTGCATAGTCTGTTCCTGAGCCAGATGCTCCTGCATTCAATATAGCCACTGAATCTCTATTTATTTTCTTTTCTACGAGTTTGCAAAATGTTTCGTTATCATTTACTCCCCAACCATACGTAAATGAATCGCCGATTGCCAAGATTTTGTACGGAATCTTTTTGTAGTCATTCAGTTGGCGAGTATCTCGCATACCAATGTCATTATTTTGGTATTCGTAATAATACTCACGAGGATGGCTCTTAAATCCTTTTTGATTAGGCACAGGAACCATTCCACCTATTTTAGAATCATAATAAAACTGTACGGGAGAAATAATTTGTGGGAAAAATATACGAATAACTACTTCGCCAATGAGTAAACCAACCAAGAGGCTGATAAACATAGCTGCAATATTTTTAAGAGCGTTTTTAATGAAATTCATTGATACAGAGAAAGAATTAAAACGTTTTTTGTGATTTTGAATTATTGTTTGAATTCCCAATAATCAGCAATTGTGCAAAATTAGCCAATTTTTACTTGGGGTTCTCGTCAAACAGTGATAATTTTAAGCATGAATTGGATAAAGCCACTTACGATAGTCGAATTTGTCTTCATAGGCATATTTTTGTTGGTTTATGCCACCTACTTTATACGTTTATACTTGGTTGCTCGTCGATTAGGTACTACTGCTCGTTCGGTTATTATTAAATTTATAATCAGAGGAATTTATTTGGGACTCTGCATTTTGGGTTTGTTGGGGCCAAGTTTTGGTGTGAATGAAATTGAATCTCAAGCAACAGGAAAAGATATTTTCTTTGTCTTTGATTTATCTCGCTCGATGGATGCCATTGATATTGAGCCATCAAGATTAGAAAAAACAAAATTTGAACTTATTAAAAACATAGACCTGCTCAAATCTGATAGAATTGGGTTAATCGTGTTTTCGTCGGATGCCTATACGCACACCCCACTAACGTTTGACCGTGACGCCATTAGATTATTTATTCAAAAACTAAATACAGGTTTGTTTGTCAATAATGGAACTGATTTGAATGCTGCTTTAACGTTGATTTTGAAGAAATTTCAAGCAAGTTCAAGTCTAAATAGTCGAAAAACTAAGGTCATTGTGCTTATTTCGGATGGTGAAGATTTTGGAAAAGTTGAACAAAGCGTGATTTATTCACTCAAACAAAATAAGATTAATTTGCTTACGCTTGGGGTGGGTACGCCACAAGGTGGATTAATCAGAGAGGGAATGGACTACAAGAAAGATAAGAATGGGCAAGAAGTAGTTTCTAAATTGAATGCTCCTTATCTAATTAATCTGACAAAAACACTGAATGGCAAGTATTTCCAACTCACGAATCAAGTTAATGGTGTTGCTGACTTGCTAAAAGAAGTGGACCGTGTTGAAAGTAATTGGATTGATACCCGAAAAATGACAGTGGCCAACAATAAATACTATTATTTCGTAATTTTGGCCTTACTTTTAATGGTAATTGATATTTTGTTTACGGTTCGTACAATCAAAATCTGACGATGAATATTTGGTTTTTTTATATAATCTTGCTTTTCTTAAACTTACGTTCGTTGACAAACGTTTCGCAAAGAAATGCTCTTAAAATCGAAGCAGGGACAGCATTTTATAAAAAAAACTTTCCTTTAGCGGCTCAGAAATACGAAGAATTAGCCAATATATCGTATAATTTAGAACCAGAAGCCCGCCTAAATTTGGCACATGCCTATTTTAGTATCAACGATACCTCAAAGGCATTAGAAGAATACAAAAAACTGGTAAGGTTAAATGATGTAACCATTGCTACCAACGCAATGATTCAAGTAGGTGTAATTGAAACGATGAAAGGCGATAGCACAGGTGCTTTAGAGTTATTTAAGGTTGCCCTTCAGAATGATAATGAAAACAAAGTAGCGAGGTATAATTATGAATTACTAAGAAAGAAGCTACCCCAATCTCCACCCAAGAATAATCAAAGTCAAACTTCTGAAAGCCAATCGAATACTGGTGGCATAACTGAAAAAACTGAAGAGCGACGTGATGAGTTAGATTCTACTACGCCCGAAAAAATGAGTAAAGAAAAGGCTTTACAAATTTTGGAAGCAATGAAAACTACCGAACTACAGTATGCACAACAACGCAAACAACAAGCAAACAAAAAAGTAAAAGTAGAGAAGGATTGGTGAGAGAAACTTTTATTTCGAAAATAAAAAATACAATATAATGACTCAAATTTCAGATGGCGGTGTTTTGCAATCCGCAGTAAAAGAAACAAATTTTAATTTTGAAGGACAAACCGCTTTTTATCGTGGGAAAGTACGTGATGTGTATGATTTTGGCGATAAAGTTGTAATGGTAGCGTCGGATAGAATTTCGGCTTTTGATGTAGTTTTACCTCGCCCGATTCCGTTCAAAGGTCAAGTTTTGAATCAAATTGCTGCAAAATTTCTAAATGCAACCAAAGATATTGTTCCAAATTGGCTGTTGGCGTCTCCCGACCCTAACGTTTCGATTGGCGTGCGTTGCGATACTTTTCCTGTTGAAATGGTCGTTAGAGGCTATTTAGTTGGCCATGCTTGGCGTACCTATAAAAGCGGCTTGCGTACACTTTGTGGTGTAACTTTGCCCGAAGGCTTAAAAGAAAATGATAAATTCCCTACGCCAATTATCACCCCTACAACTAAAGCTCATGAAGGCCACGACGAGGATATTTCTCGTGAAGATATTATTGCAAAAGGTTTAGTAACAGAAGAAAAATATACGCAGTTAGAAAAGTATGCTTTAGCGTTATTTCAGAGAGGAACCGAAATGGCTGCCGAAAGAGGTTTGATTTCGGTTGATACAAAATACGAGTTCGGCGAAAAAGATGGTGTAATTTACCTAATTGATGAAGTGCATACGCCAGATTCGTCAAGATATTTCTTTACCGAAGGCTACGCAGAAAACTTAGCAGCTAATCTTCCACAAAAGCAATTATCGAAAGAATTTGTGCGTGAATGGTTGATAGCTAATAATTTCCAAGGAAAAGAAGGACAAACTGTTCCAGAAATGACCGATGAAAAGGTTTTAGAAATATCAAACCGCTACATTGAATTATACGAAAACGTTTCGGGCGAGAAATTCGTAGCTCAATCTGGCGAAGATGTAATTGGCAGAATTGAAAGTAACATCAAAGCATATTTTGGCATATAATTGTGGTGCGAACATTCTGTTCGCCCGATTTCAGCTTTGAAAAGTCAAGTGGGAGAAAAGATTTTTGCAAAATATGTCGAAATAGAACTCCAAGAAATGACTTTATTTAGGGAGTATTTTTTGAATAGATAATAAAAACGCCACCTTTCCTGCGAAAAGTGGCGTTTTTGTATAAAACCAAAACTTTTATGCTTCTGCATAAGCTGGGGAAATCATCGAAACTGATTTTGCTTCCAACAACGTTTCACCCATCAAATACTCATCAACTTTTCTGGCACACTCACGACCTTCAGAGATTGCCCAAACAACCAATGATTGTCCACGACGCATATCGCCAGCCGCAAAAATCTT
>JACCEC010825681.1_pt1 | contig 18888 bp, 38 predicted proteins | sample 7450121 | NCBI WGS metagenome assembly JACCEC01 (sample SAMN15323455, study PRJNA562643) | freshwater metagenome | isolation source: river surface water | place: USA:Blue River Watershed | collected 2017-08-18 | reverse complement strand
GTCGTCACATTAAAACCGATGGGATCCGATGCATGCTTTGGGGTTCGGGGCGTCCAAAGGATGACGGCCTGTGCCGCGTACATTTGCGCAGTGTTAAACACAAGACCAGTGATGACATCGAACGAGCTCGTGAAAAGTTGATGCAAGCTGCACCGTTCGCAGTTGATAAACTTGAAGAGCTTATGGAGTTTGCGGAGTCAGAACCTGTTAAGCTGAAAGCAGCAACCGAGATCCTGGACCGTGCTGGTGTTCGAGGCGGCGTGGAGATCGATACAACAATCAACGTTGACGTTCGTCCCGCAGCTCAGATCATTGCAGAACGGTTGGAACGTTTAACGTTAGGCGCAGCTACTGCAGCTAAGCTTTTAACGGATGACGGCGTGGATGTTGTAGACGCCGAGGTTGTTGTTGAAGAGAAGCAAACCGAAGAGCAGACTGAAGAAGAACGGCCTGCGATAGCTAGTAACCAGGAAGAGAATTAACGGATCGTGCTAAACAAAGAATTCAGTGAGATCATTGAGACGGCCCGCGTTCACTACGAAAACCTGAAAGCTGATATTGCAAACGCGCATAACCGCATCGAGCACATCCGTTTGACAACGCTAGCCCAGGAAGCTCATAATCTTTTAACGGAGCTTAGATCTTTTAACGCGGGACTCGTTTACAGCCACACCGCTAGCAGAGTTCATGAACAGATCTGGGAAGAAGTTCAGGATCAGGAAGCACAGCAGCTAGACTTCCCAGAGTTCAAGTCTCCATACGATCCACGTAACAACGTTTGAATCCTGCAGCTGTTGTAAAGTAGCTGCGTCTGATATAGTTAAATTCGAGACTCGGGAGATCTTTTGAATTTACGTAAACGCCAGGTACCTGCTGCAGCAGCTGAACTTTTCATGAAGACAGCTCAGCAGTACCTGGGCTACACTGTTGAACTGAATGGCCGCAACTTGTTTGGCCAGAAGGTTGGCTATGACTCGGAACCTTGGGCAGGCGCATTCATTGACGTAGTCGCCAGGGAGGCGGGGGTCCAGCTTCCAAGCTTTACGTATAGCGCTGCGGCGCTCGCAGAATTCATTCGCCAGGGAAACTTTTCACGAGAAGCAAAACCTGGCAGCATCGCGATCTTTAACTTCAGCAGTAACGTTGGGCATGCGGCGAGCGCCTTCTCATCACCACACTGTGGGATTGTTGTTGATGCACGGGAGTTCGCTGAGACTGGAAGATTCATCACAGTTGAGGGAAACACTGAAGGTAGCGGCGCTTATCAAAAGAAAGACGGCGTGCACCAAAAGATCCGCAATGTTACCGACGTTGTCGTGTTCTGTCATCCAAACTTCGAGGGCCCGCAGCGACGGGTAACTTTTAACGAGAGATTAATAAAGCTCCTGGATCGCGGCCGCACAACTTTTGATGGCTCGGATATTGCAGAGCTCGAAGCTGCAGCGAAGGCCCGCGTCAAACTTTTAACGAACGGCGAGATCAAACACGGGGATCGCAATAAGCGCGTCGAGATTATCCAGCTAGCTCTTGCAACGGTGACGGATCTACGTGGATGTGAACCAGGCAAGTGGGATGCAATAACTGCAGCGGCCTGCTCACGTTATCAACGGATGATAGGATATGTCGGGAAAGACGTGAGCGGCCTGCCTGACGTAAACATGTTGAAACGGTTAGCTCGCGAGACAGGACTCTTCAGGATCGATGCTTAACGACATAACGGGTGATCGCGAAGCACATCACTACCCTGAATACTCGAGCGCGATCATCATGACGGTGTACACGAAGAGCCCTGAGAAGTGGCTCCTCATTGATCGAGAGACTGGCCAGGCTTACCAGGGATCTGCACATGGAGACTGGGATAAGCTGGTACCTAGGATTGATGCATCAAAGAAGAAAGACGCGCAGCAAGATGACGTTTGATATCAGCAAGTACGTATACGAAGAAGTTCCCATGCCATGGTTTACCTGGAAGCAAGCTTTCTTGCCGCTGCGCAATGAATTGAACACTGATGCAAAGTTTGATGGCACCTTCTTCGAACACGAAGGAGCTCAGTGGGATTTCATTGTTGGCCAGCATGCGCAGCAGCTGTGGACTCTTGTTCAAGAAGAGGATGGAAAGTTTGTGCTGCGCAATGGCATCTACGTTAAAGGCCGTCGTGGTTATTTCTTCTGCGAGCGTTGGCACAACCCACGTGAGTTTTTCAAGGTAACAGTGCCCGACAACTTTTTACGAGAGATGGGATGGATCTAGATGAGCAAGCGCCCTGAGGAAACTCCCTCCGAACAATTCGAACGCCGATTGATTGTTGCGATCGACGTCAATAAGAAGATGGCTGCGTTCATGGCGGACGGCGTGCCTGTAGATTCTGAAGATGTCCTGGACGTTATGTCTGACCACCACGACTGGGCCACGGAGTACCTGAAGAAGGACCGCACAACGTATCTGCGGCTAGCACATAAGTGTCGCACAGATGACCGCTTCGAAGGAATCTACGGTCAGTATGCTGCAGGTTTGTCTCAGTACATGGCGGATGCCATCGAGGCCTACGCGAATGCACGGTTGACCGATGACATCGAAGACACTGGCTGGCCTGAATCACGGGACAAGTAACGGATCCTAAACTTTTAACGGCCCGTTAACGTTGGTGCAGCTACACTGCGGCGAGCGCCGATTTGCATCGACGGCCTGCCTTAGCTAGACTAACGGCATGCGACTAGTGACCATAAAGCAAGCGTGCTCCGAGCTGTATATCTCAACGGGCCTGGTTGTGTACTGGGTGCGAAATCAACGGTTAGCTAAGCACCCGTACGTGCTAACACCAGGGAGCGCGAAGGTCAAGAAGCGAACGGTGTCTCTCACCAGGTACCTGGTAGACATTGACGAAGCGCGAAAGCTTCTACGTAACGAAGCTGAAGATGAGCTCAAACTTTTAAACAGTGATAAAAGATTGCTGCGGCCGCGGGAGGTTGCAAAGATTCTCGACGTCAGACTTGAACGCGTTTACTCCTGGACGAAGAGATTCGAACTTCAGCGCTATCACTTACCTAATGCAGGCAAGCATGAGTTCTTTATAGATGGCGATGAGTTAGCAGATAACCTCGAAGACTCGGGTTTGGGGTACTTGATTAAATAGCGCTGCAGTGTTATAGTTACTGCATGATTAAATGTGAATGCCCCGACTACGACATGTTCATGTGCTGGGATTGCGCCGTATGCACTAACTGCACTGGCGAGTACTACATGGTTGATGACGAACTATGGAAGACTGGCACCATCTACGCCAATGACATCTGCTCCGAAGATGTGATGTTATGCATTGGGTGTCTGGAGAATCGTATTGGCGGACTTTTAACGAAAAGTGATTTCACTGCCGCCCCGCTAAATTCAATGAATCTCATCATGGGCTCGACACGCCTCAGAGCCCGTTTGACATAAATAGAAGCGTCTGCTACTTTTGTAACACCAACACAGAAAGGTTGTTACAAATGCAGAACCACACCCTAACCAAGACCAAGGCCATGGCCCACCAGGGGCATGCCATAGAGATAACAGAATCAGCTGAGCTAGTGTGCTCCACATGCGACACAGTCATCTGGTCCCAAGAAGCTGTCAACGAAAAGGGCCGAGTCAACACGAAGGCAATGTATGCCCGAATGAAGGTTGAAGACCCAGATAAATATCGCGCGATCAATCGTGAGAACAGCCGCAAACATCGAGAGCGCGCTAAAGCTGACCCAGTGAAGTACGCAGAGTATCTAGCAAAGGCAAAAGAATACAACGCTAGAGCATATGCAAAACGACGCGCCGCAAAATAAGAGTAACTTGCGCAAACTTTAAAACCCTGCTAGCATTAGTACTACAACAGAAAGGGGTTCCAAATGTATGGTTTGGACTTATCAGACCCAATGGTCAAGAAGGCTTACCAATGGGGATTTAATGATGGACTCACTTGCGCGGTGGATAACGCAAAGGACTTTGAGTACATCGACGAAGAGCAGGCAGATGACCTTCTGTCTGAACTAGTAGAGATTGAGGTGAACTAACTTGGGCTTGGACATGTACCTTCACGCTCGCAAGTACGTGAGTGGATACCCGCACAGTAAGGCTGAAGAGGTAGAACTCTTCAACACGATAACTGAAGCAGTCGGCTTGCAGAACATGCATGACGAACGTTATGCCACGGTTAGTGTTAACGTTGCCTACTGGCGCAAGGCCAACCACATTCACGATTGGTTTGTAAAGAATGTACAAGACGGTACGGACGATTGTAAAGAATACTACGTTTCTCGCGAAGCATTGATGGAACTTGAACAGGCCTGTCGAAAAGTAGTTGAAGCGGGTACGTCTGAAGCGGCACGTGAGCATCTTCCAACAGCCAGCGGGTTCTTCTTCGGAGATACTGAATACAACGAGTACTACTTTGAGAATACCGACTGGACTGCAAAACGGCTCGCTCAAATCCTGACACTTCCAGAAGGACTGAACGGGTTCGATTTCTACTACAGTTCTAGTTGGTAGGCCTGCTTTAGTGATACGGCGAGCGCGTTCCAAATCAACGGCATGCGCTCGCTGTATGCTATGTTTATGCGTTCTTTAGAAGTCCACTACTTTGAAACCGAGCGAGACCTAGACCTCGCGCTGAGCTCTGGGCTGGTACTGCCCGAGCAGTTAATCGTCACGGATTGCACTGAGTGTAGGGAGAAGCTGTGCTACTCCAGTGCTACATGCGACTTTGAACCTTTCGTTTTAGTTGTTGATGAGAATGATCAGGATTGGATTGTCTGCGATGAATGCGCAGGCCCGATATTGGATTACGTAGATGCATTTTTTCCACCAGTAGTTAAAAGTCATTTCCAATCTGACGACGACGAGTACGACTTTTTTTGATGTATCCACTTTTTTACTAACCCATAAAAACTTTTCGACACGCACTAGAAAAATGTCATAGACCCTGCTATAGTTGGACTTACCACAAAGAAAGGGGTTGCCCAAATGGGTATGGATGTTTATGGGAAGAACCCAAAGTCAGAGGCTGGTCAATACTTCCGCAGGAATGTATGGGGCTGGCATCCACTATGGGGTTATGTAGAAGATAACCACCCAGAGATTGCGGAGTTGGTGGAACACGCTCACTCAAATGATGGTGATGGTCTTGGTGCTAGAAATAGCAAGAAGTTGGCAAAACTTTTGATGGATGAGTTTTTGTCTGGTGAAGTAGACAAGTATGTCGCTGAACGAAACAAGCACCTATCAGAGTTGCCATTCGAGGATTGTAAAATCTGCGATGGAACTGGTATTCGCACAGATGAGATTGGCAAGCAAGCAGGCTGGGACACCAAAGAACTTCAGCCAGACATTGCGATTATTGTTGGTCGCACCACAGGTTCGTGTAATGCCTGTAATGGAGTTGGCAAGACAGAGAACTGGGCTACCAACTACTACCTAGAGGCAGATGATGTCAAAGAGTTCGCCGAGTTTCTTGTGGACTGCGGTGGATTTGAGATTTGCTAGTTCCCCCCCACTAGCAACCAACCTGAGCAAGTTGTGAAACTGCTCGCCTCACCTGAGCCAAGTGAATGATAAACTGGCTCTTTTTCTTTTTTTATTCATTAGAAGGTTGTATCCACTTTTTTACAACACGACAAATAAAAAAACATTTTGTCAGAGGTGTGTGCGATACTCGACCAACAACTAAAAAGAGCGAGCAGGGGCGTTATCGTTTCGTTAGAAAACTTTTCATCAAAAGTTGTTGCGATAACTTGACAAATCGAAAAATCTCTGCTTCAATCTAACTACGAACAAAAAGTTCGGACACAACACGAAAGGGGCAAGTCTTATGGCTTCCACAGCAGTAGCACCAAAGATTGTCAGCAAGGCACTCTACTTAGAGTTGGTTGGTGACGACACGATTCCAGAGGACGAACTTCGTCAGTTGCTAGGTTGGCAACACAAAGGCACGAAGCAGGTCATTCTGTTCCCAGAGTATCAGGACGACACAGGCAAGGTTTGGGGTTCGGTAGTTATGTCACGCCTAGTTTCAAACTACTCGCCAAAGGCACAATGGGATTTCACCTATGTAGATAGACTACGCCCAAAGCCAGCAGAGCCAAGTCGTGATGATTCCTATGTGAACTACAGCACTTACTCGAAAGTAGAATGGGATTTACTCACACAGCGAGAGAAGTTTGAATCGCAGAAGCGAGCAATCGAATCAGCACTACGCAGTCAGACAATCTCGACAACTTACAGCGAGCCAGATTCAGAGGGCAATCGCTCGACAATCGCAAAGCAAGGTTGGGTAGTTCGTGAGAGCAAGCCAATCTCTGTCGAGGTGACTGACCAAGACCTAAACGAACTTCACCTAAAGACAAAAACTCCACAGGCAGTTATTCGCCGAATCAACAAGGTTCGTGAATCGCTTGACAAGTTTCCAGCAAAACTGGTATAGTCCAATAGAGATACAGACACAACACGAAAGGGGCGAAAGCCAATGTATCAGCAGAAAGCAGTAGCAGAACACGAAGCACCTAACCTAGCAGGGATTGACTTTGACAAGTTGGTCGAGCAGTTGTCAGGTTCGGTATCAGGTGCGAGTTTTGGAGTTTCAACTTCGATTCTTGACGACCTACTAACTCCAGCAGGTCGAGCAACTGTTCGAGCCAAGTCTGGAACCAAGTTGCCAAGTGCCACTAAACTAGATGAAGCAGAGCCAATCAAGTTAGAGGAAGTTATGGAATCAGTCGAGAGCCTTGAGGGTGAGGAATCTTACGCTCGTCCAAATGGCGACCTTTACTATGGTCGCAAATGGGGCGACAACACAGATGTTGAGGTTCTACGCAAAGCCCGAGAAGCAGGGGCTTATGTGATGTTGTATGGAGTTCCTGGAACTGGTAAGACTGCTATGGTCGAAGCCGCTTTTCCAGAGGAACTTTACACGATTCTCGGCTCTGGCGATACAGAAGTTGCCGACTTGGTTGGTGGCTATGTCCAGACCCCAAGTGGCGGTTTCGACTGGGTGGACGGAGTTTTGACAAAAGCCGCTTCCGAGGGCAAAGTTCTACTGATTGACGAGATTGGTTTGATTGACCCAAAGGTTCTTTCGGTTGTCTATGGTCTTATGGACGGACGAAAAGAACTTGTCGTCACAGCGAATCCCGAGCGTGGAGTTGTCAAAGCACAAGAGGGCTTTTATGTCGTATCAGCGACTAACCCAAATGTCGCAGGTGTTCGATTGAGTGAAGCCCTACTTTCACGATTTGCTATTCAGGTCGAAATGACTACTGACTGGTCGCTTGCCAAGAAACTTGGCGTGCCACAGACAGCAGTTGTCGCCAGCCAGAATCTCGCAAAGAAAATGGAAAATGGCGAAACTTCTTGGTCGCCACAAATGCGTGAACTTTTGGCGTTCCGTGATTTGTCAAAGTTGTTTGGTTCTAAGTGGGCAGTCCAGAACTTGCTCGCTTCCGCACCAGAGATTGACAGACCAATCGCTAGTGATGTTTTCACCCGAGTATTTGGCGAAGCGATTTTGCCAGCCAAGATTTAGTAGAAGTTGTGTCCTACTAAATAACCCGAGGGGGAGTGTCAAAAAGTTTTTTCGGAAATGAACTTGACACTTCCCCCAAAAGGGATACACTAGACACATAGATACAAACTGCCAGATGAAAGGGAAGCAAATGGCACACTACGAAGCAAAGGGTAAGTCAAGACTTACAAGTCGCACAGCGACAACCAACCCAGAGTGGTTGCGAGTATGTTCACAGATTGGACGACTGGTCAATGACTGGTCTTGGCGAAGCGACCTTGCCGTTTATGGTGGCGAGGATTCTGCCGAGGGTCGAGCAGTCGCCGCTTATTACGCCGAGATTGCCGAGATTGAGGTAAATCTGCCAAAGGCGTTTGGCGAGTTTACGCCAGCAGATTTTGTTGGAAACATTATGGACAAGTCAGTTCAGTATGAGTTCCCAATGGCAACTGGAATCCTTTTCCACGAAGCACTACACGCTCGCCATACTCAATGGGATACCAACTATCTTGGAACACAACTCGAGCCAATCGAAGCACAGGCGTTTATGTTGCTCGAGGAATCTCGTATCGAATCAAAGGGCGTAAAAGAGCGACCAGAGAATCGTTTGTTCCTACGCACCTCGGCTTTGGAAATGGCACTCGAGCAGGTCAATGAGCAAACACTCGGAAGCCTAGCAGGTGACATTTGGAACACAGCACAACTCGCAGGATTGTCAATCTCTCGAGTAGATTCTGGCGTGCTAGAGGTCGCAGACATTTCTGACATTTACAGAGAAGTCGTTTCGATTCTTGGTCAGGATTTGTTTGACGAACTACGCAAAGTTTGGATTGAGTTTCAGTCGCTAGGCGTGCCACAGGTCGAGCGTGCGATTGAACTTTCAAAGAAGTGGGTCGAGTTGCTACGAGAGGCAGACCCAGAGGGCGAGCCACAGGCAGGTTCTTTTGGCAACCCTTTTGAGGAATCAGAGGGCGAGGGCGACAGCGAATCTGGCGAGGGCGAATCTGGCGAGGGCGAGATGTCTGAAACTATGAAGCAGTTGGCTCGCAAACTTTCGCAGTCTGCCACAGAAGCAGAGATGAACGCCAGCGATTCTCTCGCAGAGCAAGAGAAGCACGACAAGTTCCAAGAGGAATCGAAAGCACGCCAGAGCGAAGCGAACAAGAATCAGAATCGTAAGCAACAAGCAGTCGAGGTTTTTCACAAGCAACACAATGCCGAGATTGGTAGTGGCTCTGATTCTCGAGTAAGCACTCGCAGACAGCCCACAGGGGCAGAGCGAGCAAGTGCGGTTCAGATTGCCAAGTCGCTTGAAAAGGCGAAGTATCGTGAACGCTCTGTTCACATTCGCAAGAGCCAAGTTCCACAGGGCAAGTTGATTGCTCGCAACTTGATTCAAAACAAGGCAGTCGAATCTATGGGTATGCGTGGTGAACTTCCAACTTGGAAGTCAAAGAGCCGTAAGCACACAGACGACCCAACTCTGAAACTCGGAGTAATGGTGGACATTAGTGGCTCTATGGGTTCGGCTATGAACGCTATGGGAACGACAGCGTGGGTGATGTCAGAAGCAGGTCGCAGAATCCAAGCGGAAACGGCTATGATTTACTACGGCTCGGGTATCTTTCCAACTCTCAAGCGTGGACAGCGTTTGAACGAGGTGACGATTTACACAGCCCCAGACGGAACTGAAAAGTTTGGTGAAGCGTTTGAAGCGTTGGACGGCGAACTCGGATTGACTTTCGGGAACGGAGTGCGAATCTTAGTGATTGTGTCTGACGGAAACTACACACCGAAGCAGACCGAGTGGGCGATTCAAGTCTTGCGTGAGTGTAAGCAGAACGGCGTGGCGGTTCTCTGGATTACTCCGAAAGATTGCTACTCGATTGGTGCGAAGCACATTATCCGCCAATCGTCTTGGGGAATCCACTTGGACAACCTAGACACAGACCAGATTGCTACGCTAGTCGGTAAGTCGGCGAGCGAAGCGTTATCGAAAGTCGGCTCGCAGATGTAGTAGCGAGCCTAACGGATTGCCTAACCGACAGGTCGAGCGAAAGTGATTACCCCCTTTCTCACGATTAGTTCCCTAACGGGTAGGTAATAAAGAAACCCCTATCAAGTGCTTCCCCCAGTCTTGGTAGGGGTTTCGCTTTGCCCGAAACGGGTTAGCACTCTAGGGGTGCGAGTGCTAATGAATGGCTCGTAAAAAGTTCCGTGAAAAGCAGGTGACATTTTTTTCTGGAAGGCGTGTATCCACTTTTTTACTAGCCCGAAAACTTTTTTGTAGAAACTACTTGTTTTGTTTTACAACCCTGCTAGGATTGGAGTATCCAATCAGGGTGAAAAAGAAGTAGCCCTAGAGGGGGGAAAGATGACCAAGGTCATTTCCCAGACAGCCAAAGAGGTTGTCAAGGCAACTCCAGAAGTTGTCAAAGTTTCACGAAAAGTCGTGGAACTCATCAGCGAACTTTCCGAGGTTCGTGCTACCTACAACTCTGCGAAAGCACGAGTTGAGGAGTTGCGTGACGAAGTGCTAGGCGTTGTCGGAAAGGCAGACCTAACTCTCGTCCACAACAACATCGAGGTCGCTCGTATCGTTGAGAGCAACCCAGTTCGCCTTGACGAGCAATTCCTCAAGGAGAACTACCCAGAGGCTTACGAGGCTTCCCTCAAAGCCAAGCCTCAATACACCATTCGCTCTGTCACACGCAAAGCGAAGTAGCGAGAGAGGGGGCGGGTCGAAAGCCCTGCCCCTTTTTTCTCACAGCACCTATGTATCCACTTTTTTACGATTATTGAACACACCATAAAAAGTTTCAGCAAATGTCGGTAGCAAGGAGTAAACTCGAGCCATGAACGATAATCGAAAGAGGCTACAAGACCTCATCAAGATTGCTATCAGCGAGGGCTGGTCAGTAGGCCTACGCCCACGCAGTAGCCACTACAAGTGGGTATCACCAAGAGGTGAAATAATTTTCACTTCATCAACGCCGTCAGATAGGCGGGCATTGGAACGAATCCAAAGTGACTTGCGTCGCTCTGGTCTAGATGTTAGAGTTCTAACACGAAAGGGGAAATAAATGAACAACAAGCCATTGGAACTAGCAGACATCACGGGGCTAACTATGACAGTAGTCGGCGTGCTTATTGAATCGTATGTCCAAGACGGATACGCAGACCCGACTATGTATCGGGCGTTGCGAGCGACCACCGAACTTGCTGAACACTTCAAGGCTCGCCTTGAGTATGACGGAGAACACGGCGAACTGATTGACGGCGTGAGTGAACTGATTACAAGTTTGAAACTAACCGCTATGGAATGTGGCGAGGTTGTTGAACGGATTATCGAGGAGAACGGTTGGCAAGAGCAGGGCAAGAACTGGTCAGACCCTCACGCCAACTGCGACCACGACCACGAGGACGGCGAGGAGTAGAAATGGATTTCCAGACTGCGTTTGGCGAGGTCGTGAAAGACCGACGGCTCGCAAAAGGTCAGACCCTCAGAACGCTAAGCACTAACGGATACCTCGCTCTTGGGTATCTGTCAGAGGTAGAGCGTGGACACAAATGCCCCTCGAGTGTAATAATCGAAGCGATTGCTGACGGACTAGGTATCCCTTCGTCTGAACTGATTATCGAAGCAGGTTTTCGTATGGCTAACCAAATTCAGATTCCAGATACTCCAGAGAGTTTGTTTGCTCGAAATGACAACTGGGATAAGCAATACGCAGACTTGCGATAACTAAAAACTTGAAGCCCCTAGCCAAGTGCTAGGGGTTTCTTTTTGTCAAACTTTTTATGTGTGTATCCACTTTTTTACGAGATCATAACTTGCCGAGCAATAAAAATAAAAAATGTCGTATGTGGGCAATAAACTTTTCTCTATGAGAACCTATCCAGCAACAGAAAGCCAGATTGCTTTTATCGAGCGTCTGGTCGCAGAGCGTATCTACGAGGGTCAAGTTGCCCTCGCCGAGTTGAACAAGATTGACGCAAGTATGCTCATCAAGCAACTCCTAGCCTCTCCTCTTAGGGGTGCGGCTACTAACCCAAACACGATTGCCGAGGGAATGTGCGAGGGTATCTACCTGACAGACCTAGGGATTTACAGGGTCGAACTATCAGAGCATAATCGTCTTTACGCACGACACCTCAACCCAGCAGGTGGGTGGACTTACGAGCGTGGGGCTGTTTATCGCTTGACACCAGAGCAACGAATCACGCTTGCCCAAGCACGAGAGTTCGGGGTCAAGTATGGCGTTTGCTGTGTATGCGGTCGCTTGCTGTCCGACGCAGAGAGCGTTACGAATGGCATTGGTCCAGTCTGTGCCACTAACACTAGATTTTTCTAGACAACACGAAAGGGGAGAAAGTTGCTCGCAGAAATGCGGGCAATTTTTTTGCTTGCGGGGTAAAGACGCGTATCCACTTTTTTACTGGAGGCTGCCAACTTTTCACGAAGAATCACATTTTGTCGCCGAACTAGGGTAAGATTGAAGTATCAAGAAAGGGGAAGCGATTATGGCAAAGCCAAGCGTTTCAGCAGTAAAAGAATGGGACACAGTTTACGCAAGCGACCTAGTGGAACTGGCAGTTGGAACTGCCGTGTTTGACGAGGACTACTGGCGTATGACTAACCTTGCGACTGGCAAGAAAAAGTATTTCTATGGCGAGATGGCGTGGGCAGATTCACGCCGTGAAGCAAGCGACCTAGATTTCGGAGCGTGGTCAGCATAATGAACGAACTCAAGCGTTGCCCAAAGTGTGCGGGCTACATCCCAAGCAACAAGAATCCTGGGGAATACCCTGGGGCGATTTCACGCCGTGACAACACGACAGAGATTTGTTCAGCGTGTGGAACTATGGAAGCCCTCGAAGATTTCTTGAACTCACAGGAACACGTGGGAATGGCGATTTAGCGAAACATAAAAGATAACCTCACCAACGCGGTGGGGTTATTTTTTTTGCCCGTGAAAAGTTTCGCCGCCGAGAAGCGTATCCACTTTTTTACAGGAACACGACTCGCTTGGTGAAATGTTGCTAAATGTCTAACCCTTATGTAATAATCAAAGTGTAGAAAGACAGAAAGAGAGAGGGGACAGAAATGTCAAGCAACTATCCAGAGGGTTCAATGCGTGGGTCAGGTATCTACGCCGAGGACTACACAGGGACTTTCTATTGTTCAGACTGCGAAGACGAGTTTGAACTTGATGGACAGACAGACGACTGGGGAACTATGGCTTATGCTGATTGCCCAGATTGCGGTAAGGGTTTGGAACTTGAACTTCCAGACAGTAGCGAACGAGATGAAGATGCCGACTATGACGCTTGGCGAGAAAGTATGTTGGACTAATGCGACTACACGCTGAAAACCCAGAACTCTCATACGAGGAAGTTATCGAACTCGCTATGAACACGCCCATTCGTGGATACGAGGGAAAACACAAGTACAACTGCCGTTCGTGCGGCGATGAGATGTGGCTAGACGACAAAGACCACGCCATTCGTGAAGCAAACAAAGCAAGCGGAAATGGTTTCACTATTCCTAAGTGCGGTGCGTGTTGGAGTTAGAGGGTTCACTATTCGAGCAGATTGTCGAATGTCAAGTTAGGAATTGCCCTTGCCCATTCAACACAGCAAATAACTAAAAACTTATCCCACTCAATAATCTTGGACAGCGAGCCAGATTGGGTGGGATTTTTTATGCTCAAAAGTTTTTGCCGCCAGATTAGTATGTATCCACTTTTTTACAGAATCACACGACCTGAAAGAAAATGACAAAAATGTCAGAGCGTTTGGGTATGCTTATCGCATAAGCAAAAATGCTTAGACACCAAACAGAGGGAATTATGGAACTAACAGTTATCGAGCAGGTCAAGATTGAACTTGCCACCGAAATGGGCGACCACAGCCGAGCAAAGGTTTCTGTCACAAATGACGACACCATTGACGCTTATGTTTCAAACACATTGGAAATGAATGTTTCTGCTGATGATGATGACAACCAAGTCTGGATAAACATTCGCCAGAACACTTACGCAAGTGTTGGCGGAGCGTTTGCTGGTCAGACCTTTACCACCCACCACGATTTGGTCTCACACCACTTCACCAAAGCAGAAGCCCAAGCGTTGCTTGAGATTTTGTCGAACGAACTTAGCAAGTTTGACTAGCCACAAGTCACACGAAGCCTCTCGCAGAAATGCGGGGGGTTTCTTTTTTGCCGACTTGACAAAAATCTTTTTATGTGTTGAAGGGTGTATCCACTTTTTTACAGATCAACACGAAACTTTTAACGAAAGATAAAAATGTCTGCCGAGAGTGCTAAACTTTTAGCAAGTTCGAAAGGGGAACTCAAAATGAAAAGAATCGCAAACTACGAAATCAACTCACACATTCAGAAGTTTCAGCCGTTCACTAACTACAATGGCACGATTGTTGCCGAGATGAGCGACGCAGGAATCTATACGATTGTTCATTGGCGAACCACAATTCTCGCTTACAACATTCACACTCACGAGATTATGTCACTTGCCGACACATACATTAGCCAGACAACCAGCACGCTAGTGGGGCGAATCTTGCGCTCGCTGCCTAGCAGTGCGGTAGAGCGTTACCTAGGGTATTTCTCGCCATCACCAACAAAGAAACGCTTGACCCGTATGCTCAACATTCGATACAGCCCAACTTACTAACACGAATAAAGTTAGCCCTCACTTCGGTGGGGGCTTTTCTTTTTCCTCAGAACTTTCCCGCTTCCCGAGCTGTATCCACTTTTTTACAACTTTTGCCGCGCTCGCGGGCAATACAAAAAATGTCAGAGGGTTCTGATAATGTTGAGCCATAACAGAAAGGGGGAACTCAAAATGGGTTCACGTACAGAATGGATTATCAAGGAAGATGAGAGCGGAAACGCTATTCACCTTTACAGCCACTGGGGTGGCGACAGCAAGTTTGCCGACACACAGCGAGCGCTCACTAGAGCGCAGTCACGCTGGGCAGATACCAGTTATGGTTCTCGTATCTTCATCAGCCAGATTATTGGCTCGGAATGGGAGAGCGATACTGGGTTCGGTATTGCCGTAGGCAATGACACAGACAACCTTTTCGAGGAAAGTTATTTTCACGCCGTGATTGACTTCCCTAACCAGCGAGTCACATTCGGCTCACACGAATGGTCGTTCGCAGACTTCATCAATGCGGAAGACATTCAAGAGCAGTTGGTCGAAGAATACTATGGAGAGGAAGAATAATGGGATACGCAACAGCAGTTGGAATTACTGAAACCAGTTTGACAATTGAACAGCAATTGGATTGGCACCTAAGAGGTAATCACTATCCACCAGTGCCGTCATCAATGATTCAACCTTGTATCGAAGCAATTGACGCCTATTGGGAAGACAACCTTGATAAAGAGATTGACTTACCAGAGGGAGTTACTTACCGAGGTATGAACACAGCACCAGCACGAGAGATTATTATCAACCATCACCTAGACGCTTGGTGTAACGAAGAAGATAATTTCGAGTAATTCAAATGTTGGGAGTAGGCGAGCGAAGATGCTTGCCTACTTCAAACACGCTAGGTTATCCCCCTTACCTAGCCAGCGGCAGTAGGTTTTGTCCCCCCTTTTCCTACTGCCGCTTTTTTCTTTTTTGTTTCACATCAACGCGTATCCACTTTTTTATAGCGTGACACGCAGAACACCGAACTTGCGAAATTGTCAGAGGTTGTTGGTAAGATTGAAGCAAGCCCAAAGGGAGGACATAAAAATGGGAAGAAACATAGACGCAGAAACAGCCTTTTCTATGGCTATGAAGTTGGTTGAAGCAAGTGGTCAGTCAGTATCAGAGCAGGTTCGCCAGAGTGTTTGGGATAAGTGCCACGCAGACACGACACTACAAACCTTAGTCAGCCGTTGGGTGTATAGCAGTTTTGATTATGCCCCCAAAGCCCTATACAAAGTTCACACCAGACTTATGGAGGTTGTTCAGAGTGCCTAAGCCAGTCGAGTTAGAGCAGACAACTTGCTACCAATGCGAAGCAGAGATTGAAGCCGAGGTTGGTCAGGTTCACCCGCTATGCGGAGAGTGCCAGTCAGAGTTTGATGATTGGTTCGAACACGAGTTAGGAGTTTTCAATGGCTAGGATTGTGTATTTTGTTATTGGCGTAGACCTTGACAAGCAAGAGCCGTTTATAGATGATGATGTTTTGGTTGCTAGGTTTGCGAGTGACGAGCAGATTTACAACACAGACACCGAGGAGTGGGAGGGTGATGATGATAATTCAACTGCCTACCTCGAAGCCTTAGAGATTTTGAACACGAAGCCACTAGCGAGAGATTAGAAATGCCACTCACATACAAGCAACGACAAGAGCAAGGTCGCTACAAGCGTGCCGTCTACTTGAACAGAATGAACCACGCCGAACACTTGGCAACTATGTTTCGTGGGATTTCATTAGGCGCAGCGTTTATGGCGATTATGTTTGCGGTTGCTGGTATTCGTTCAAACCTTGATGTTGTGTTGGAGTTTTTGGTTTTGTTTATTTGCGGTTTGAGTTTGGTAGAAGCAGAACACATACTTTTCTTGGCAGAGCAAAGTCGCTACCCAAAGAGTCGCCGTAGAACATTCCGAAGTGAGTTCGTAGATGAATGGCACGAGTTCCGAGCAAAGATTTCAAAGAGTTAGTTCCCCCTCTAACACCGCCCCGCCAGTTTCCCCGCTGGCGGGGTTTTTTCATAAAAAGTTTTGTGCGGGTTGGTACGCGTATCCACTTTTTCACTGGTTCACGGAAGTTGGTGGAAAGTTGTTGTGAAATGTCGCAGGTTGGTGATAAGGTTTAGGTATCGGAAAAATCCGATAGAAAAGGTGAGGGACAAAATGAAGTTTTACATTCGCAGAGCAGTAGCAGGTATCGTAGCCATTCCGTTTGTAGCAGGTGCTTGGGTATTCTTTTACCTAATGTTGCTAGTAATCGGTGGAGAGCCAAACCAAACTCTCGAGGACACTTTCAACAATGGGTTGATGATTGGTTCTATCCTTGCGGTGATGTTTACATTCGCACCGCAGTTTGATAAGTTTGTATCACGAATTGTTGGAGAGGATAAGTAATGTTTGCCACAGAAGTTATTTTGATTTTGGGAGTAATCAGCCTTTCGGCTGGTTCATTCCTACTAGGTTTAGCAGTCGCCAAATTGTCAGGTGGTCGCCGTAAGGGTCGCCACGGAAAAGGCAGAGGTAGACACGCTAAATAGGGTTGTCCCCCACAACACGGGGCTAGGTCGAGTTCCCCCACTCGCCTAGCCCCTTTCTTTTTTTGCTGGCTTGACTTTCTTATTTTTTTGTGACGAAGGCGTATCCACTTTTTTATAGACCTTTTGCGGGTTCGTAGAAAGTTTTGGCAAATGTCGGTGGCTGCTGCTAGGCTTGTCTTATCTAAGGAAAGGGGGCAACCAAATGGTTGCTATTGGACAACTACTAAGCAGTTTGAACCTGCGAGTTGTGGCAAGTGTTGTAGAGGGCGAAACTACTGTGCCGTATTCTCTACTAATGGAAAATGATGAGTTCCTAAAGATTGTTCAGTATGCGAACAAGATTGAGGAAGTCATTGAATGGGTAAACGAAAACTACTAAAGGGATAGGGAAAACAGAAAATGAAACTAGCATTGAAAGTCACCGTAGATGCCAAGATTGAAAAACTTGACATTGAGGAAGACGGATTGAAGAAACTACAAACTGCCGTAGACGGATACATTGAGGCGGTAGACATTTCACACCGCCTAACTATGTGGGTGAACGAAGAAGGTTTGCTAAGGAATGACCTAGAGGTGAACCCTGTGGCGTTTGCGTTCTACTCGAGCCCGATTTTGGGTGACATTGTGTTCACGGGTGGGACAGACGAGAATGGTGACACTCTAGGACTAGACGAGGAAACCGAGAAGTTTGTTCGCAAAAGCGTGAACACTTGCCGAACCCTAATCTTTTCGTAGTTCGTAAAAAGTGAAGTAGCCCTGCCGAAAGGCGGGGTTATTTTTTTGCCTGCGGGTTTTTCTGCCGTATCCACTTTTTTACAAGTTCAAGAAAAAAATTATTTTTTTTGCGAAATGTGCTTGCGAAATCTTTTTACCTGCTATGCTGATTACATCAGCCAAAAGGTTGAAACAGAAAATAAAGGGAGACAAAAAAAATGTCAGTAGCAGTAAAGAGCCAGACCACCACCAAGGCAACCAAGGCAACCAAGGCAACCAAGGTTGTCGTTGAGCAGGTAAAGCAGTTGGTTGAAGTTCGTGCCGAGATTGCCCGCCTTGAGAAGTTGAAGGCAACTTTGACCACCGAGATTGAGAGCGTGTTTGGCGTGAACAAGGAAACCAAGACCAGCGAGTTCGACACCTTGACCCACAACGCCATTGAGTTCGCTCGCATTGACTTGCGAGTTCGCAAGGGCGTGGACACCGAGAAGTTGGCAACCGAGTTCCCAGAGGCATACGAGGCTTGCTTTGACCCAGAGTTCACCAAGTATTTCCAGATTGTGAGCCTCTACAAGTAAGCCCACAAAAGCAAAAGCCCCAGCCCGAAAGGGTTGGGGTTTTTCTTTGCCGTAAAAAGTTTCTGCCGCTAGGTGGAGTATCCACTTTTTTACAGAAGCACCGACTACACGGAGAAATGATTTGCGTTTTGGTGATTAGTGCTATGCTGATTACATCAGCCAAATGGTTGATAAGACCTAGAGAAAAAAGGGGACAGAAATGTCAGTAGTTACTTTGGTAGTAGACATCGAGCAGGCAGACGGAAGCAAGATTAGCCCAGCCTATGAGTGCTACGGTGAGAAGAAGTTTGCCGAGTTCATCGAGTGGCACGAGAACAACCTCTCAGAAGGTTCGACTGCCGTTCTAAAAGGCTATGAGGCAAACAACCCCGAGCCAGTTATCACTTATACCGTCAATCGATAATCAAGCCAGACTTATTGCGAGAGAAGCCCCCGCCAGTGTGCGGGGGTTTTTCTTTGCCGTTGCCGTAGATAGGCAACCAAGGGCTTTGCCGTAGCCACCTAGAGAGGTTTGCCTAGCAAGTTCTAGCCCTAGGGGTTAGCCAAGACTTATGCCCCTACTGCGTAGGCACATACCTAGCCCTAGCAAATACAGGCAGGGGGGTAGCCTAGGCTAGGCAACCCAAAGAGTTCGAGGGGGTATTTCTAGGACTAGCCACTAGACAGCCTATAAACGCCTCTAGGAGGGCTTAGACCTACCTAACCAGTATCAGACACCTAACCACCTAGATAGCCCCTAGAAGACCCAAGCAAAGGCTAGACAGACATAGACGCCTACAACATAGACCTAGACACTAAGACACTTAGACCACC
>JACCEC010605643.1_pt1 | contig 18895 bp, 18 predicted proteins | sample 7450121 | NCBI WGS metagenome assembly JACCEC01 (sample SAMN15323455, study PRJNA562643) | freshwater metagenome | isolation source: river surface water | place: USA:Blue River Watershed | collected 2017-08-18 | reverse complement strand
GCCAGAAGTGGTTAAAGCCTGCACCAAACATGTGGGCCAATGAAGCAAACGAACCGATGTGACCACCCAGGTCACCACCGTCTTCTGGGTTGTGGCGGTTGGCTTTGACCACCATTGCCATCGCGTTCCAGCGCATGTAGGCGCGCAGACGTTCTTCAATTTCGATGTTGCCAGGGCAATGGGCCTCTTGATCGGGCTCAATGGTGTTGACGTAACCTGTGGTGGCAGAGAACGGCATGTCAATGCTGCTCTCACGTGCATGCTCGAGCAATTGCTCTAACAAGAAGTGCGCACGTTCTGGCCCTTCTGAATTGATGACGGCGGACAACGCGTCCATCCATTCACGCGTTTCTTGGCTGTCCACGTCGGTGCGCAGATCCATGGGTTGTGCTGACATGTTTGTCTCCTCGTGTTGCACTTGTTATTGCCTGAATGTAGTAGTTTCTCACAAAATCGATTAATTTCAAATAGCGATCTATGATTTCTTATTATGAAATAAAATAATAACAAAACCCATCGAGGCGACGCCTAGACATAAACTCAGAAGCCACGGAAAAAAAAAACGTCACATCACCACTTCAACCCTTGCAAGCACTCTGGCGCAAGTGGTGGCGTGACCAATCGCCACTCAAGCAAGACCGATTCGCATTCATGGCACCGCTGGCTGCTGTGGTGCTGTTCATGGCCGCCATCACTGCCGCATTTTGGTATTTACGTTACGAAGAATTGGACCGCGAGCAAGAAGTCGTGCGACGCGATGTCGAATATGCGCAGCAACGTTTGCGATTGCGCTTGATCGACAAACAAGAACAAATTTCACGCATGGCGCGCAACATCGGCAACCGAGAAACCAACATTCAAGGATTTCAAGCCGAGGTGCAAACCCTCTTGAATCAAAGTCCAGAAATTGCCACACTGACTTGGCTCGATACCCAAAGACGCATACGCGCTGGCGATACGAATTACCAAGAAATACACAGCCACGCCGAAACACAAACCACATTTGAGCTCAGCCGAGCTTTACTCCAGCCGGTTTACTCACAGCCCATCACCGAAAAAAGGGGCAATGACCAACTGTTCAGCGAATTGCAGTTGCACGTGCCCATCCTCCACCACGGCAAGTTCGATGGTGTCTTGCTCATTGAATATTCACTAGAAGGCATGCTGCGCTATGCCGTTCCCTCTGAAATCAGCAGCAAATACGCCATCTCAATCCGCGACGCCAACAACATGGTGTTGGCAGGTCAAGCCAACAAAGCCCGCCCCAAGGTCACCGAGGTGTTGCCTTGGTTGTGGCAAACCAATGAATACGAAGTGCCCATCACCCCGATCGGCTATGCCTTGTCCTTGCATGCACAGGCTTATCGCACATCGCAAGGTTTGATCGGCAATGGGTTGTTCTGGTTGGTGGCGGTGCTCAGTGCCATGACCGCATGGATGTTGATCGGCACCTGGCGACACACCCGCCGCCGCGTGCAAGCACAGCAAGCCTTGATTGCAGAAACCAACTTTCGACGCGCCATGGAAAATTCCGTGCTCACAGGTATGCGGGCAATGGACATGAAAGGTCGCATCACCTATGTGAATGCCGCGTTTTGCCAAATGACGGGGTGGAAAGAAGACGAGCTGGTGGGCAAATTGCCACCCTTCCCCTATTGGCCCGACGATGAACGAGACACGCTGCAACAAAAACTCACAGAAGAACTGCTGGGCGAGACAACAGCGAGTGGCTTTCAAGTCCGCGTCAAACGCCGAGATGGTGAAATATTTGATGCACGAATGTATGTGTCTCCACTGATCGATGCACGAGGACAGCAAACAGGTTGGATGACCTCGATGACAGACATCACCGAACCCAACCGCGTACGCGAACAACTCTCTGCGGCCCACGACCGCTTCACCACCGTTTTGGAAGGTCTGGATGCCTCGGTGTCCGTCGCCCCTTTAGGCAGCAAAGAGCTTTTGTTTGCCAACAAGTTGTACCGCCAGTGGTTTGACACCACGACCCACGGCCACTTGGGTTTGGTGACGCAGGCAGGGCAACTGCGCAGTTCAGATCTGTCAGACGCATCCTCCGACGACAGCAACGACCAAGCCGATGGCCTGATGGGGCTCCCCACCGACGGCATCACCGAAACCAAAGCTGAAAATGCTGAGATTTATGTGCCCGAACTGGGCAAATGGCTAGAGGTTCGCTCTCGCTATCTCAACTGGGTCGATGGTCGATTGGCGCAGATGGTGATTGCCACAGACATTACCCCACGTCGCCAAGCCGAAGAGCAGTCGCAAGTCCAAGCCGAACGTGCCCAGTCGGCCAGTCGCCTGATCACCATGGGCGAGATGGCATCGAGCGTGGCCCATGAATTAAACCAACCCCTCACCGCCATCAACAACTACTGCAGCGGGATGGTGTCGCGCATCAAAGCGAAAAATTTGAATGAAGAAGAGTTGATCAAGGCGCTCGAAAAAACTGCCCATCAGGCGCAACGCGCCGGTCAAATCATTCAACGCATTCGCACCTTTGTGAAACGCAGCGAACCCAACCGCACGCTATCGGATGTCACGGCCATCGTGGCTGAAGCGGTGGAGTTGGCAGGCATTGAGTTGCATCGACGCCAAGTGCGTCTGACGCAAGTCGTTGCAGCCCGACTCCCCGCCATCAATGTCGATCCGATTTTGATTGAACAGGTCTTGATCAACTTGATGCGCAACGCCGCAGAATCCATTGACCTGGCACAGCGTCCCCTGACACAACGCGATGTGGAGCTGAAAGTCTTACCTCGCCAAGAACAAGGGCAAAGCGTGGTTGTTTTTTCAGTCACCGACACCGGTCGGGGGTTAGCCCCGGAAGTGATGGAGCGCTTGTTTGAAGCTTTCTTTTCAACCAAGGCCGAGGGCATGGGCATTGGCCTGAATTTGTGTCGCTCCATCGTCGAGTCGCACCAAGGAAGGATGCACGCAGAGAACCTCTACAATGGCGCAGATATAACGGGCTGCCGCTTTTCCTTCTGGATACCGGTCCGCTAGGTTGGAGTTTGATTGATGAGTTTGATTCCCAAAAAAGGTACGGTCTATGTTGTCGATGATGACGAAGCTGTCCGCGATTCGTTGCAGTGGTTATTAGAGGGCAAGGACTACCGTGTTCGTTGCTTTGACTCCGCCGAAACTTTTCTGAGCCGTTATGACCCCCGCGAAGTGGCATGTTTGATTGTCGACATTCGCATGGGCGGTATGACTGGTTTGGAATTGCAAGACAAGCTGGTCGAACGCAAATCGCCTCTGCCCATCGTCTTCATCACAGGCCATGGCGACGTGCCCATGGCAGTCGACACCATGAAAAAAGGTGCGATGGACTTTATTCAAAAGCCTTTTGATGAGGCCGCCTTGGTGAGTTTGGTCGAACGCATGTTGACCCAGGCCAATGAGTCATTTGCAGAGTACCAACAAGCGGCTAGCCGCGATGCCTTGATGGCCAAGCTCACGACCCGTGAATCACAAGTGTTGGAGCGTATCGTGGCCGGCCGTTTGAACAAGCAAATTGCCGACGACCTGGGGATCAGCATCAAGACCGTGGAAGCCCACCGTGCCAACATCATGGAAAAGCTCAACGCCAACACCGTGGCCGACTTGCTGAAAACAGCGCTCGGACAAAACGCACCCAAGGCTTAACTTCCACGCAACGCCTTCTGTTGCCACGCCCTCAACGCCCGTGTCTCACGGGCGTTTTCAATTCAACTCATTTTCTGTATACACACCATGACTGCACAACTGATTGACGGCAACGCCCTCTCCAAACAACTGCGCGCCCAAGTGGCCACAGATACGGTCAATCTCAAGGCCCAAGGTCTCACACCCGGTTTAGCCGTGGTATTGGTAGGCGACAACCCAGCAAGCCAGGTGTATGTACGCAACAAAGTCAAAGCCTGTGAAGAAGCAGGTTTGCACTCGGTCCTCGAAAAGTACGAAGCCAACATGAGCGAAGCCGATTTGCTGGCACGCGTGGAAGCCCTGAACCACGATGACAGCATTCATGGCATCTTGGTGCAACTGCCCTTACCTGCCCACATTGATGCACAAAAAGTGATCGAAGCCATCAGCCCGGCCAAAGATGTGGATGGTTTTCACATCGCCAGCGCAGGCGCGTTAATGACCGGTATGCCCGGTTTTTGGCCCTGCACCCCTTACGGTTGCATGAAGATGTTGGAGAGCATTGGTTATAAGCTCCAAGGAAAACACGCGGTGGTAATTGGCCGCAGCAACATTGTGGGCAAACCCATGGCGCTCATGCTGCTGCAAAAAGATGCCACTGTGACAGTGGCGCACTCGCGCACCCACAACCTCAAAGCGCTCACCCTGCCAGCCGACGTGATCGTGGCTGCCGTGGGTAAGCGCAACGTACTGACCGCTGACATGGTCAAACCCGGGGCCGTGGTGCTGGATGTTGGCATGAACCGCAACGATGAAGGCAAGCTCTGCGGCGACGTGGACTTTGATGGCGTCAAAGAAGTCGCCAGCTACATCACCCCAGTACCCGGCGGCGTAGGCCCCATGACGATCACCATGTTGTTGGTCAACACCTTGGAATCAGCTCAACGGGCCTTATCTGAGAAGCAACACGCATAAGAGTATTTCACGATGACATCCCACACCGCTCCCCCCAACCCGCTTCTCGACTTCAGCGACCACCCGCTGTTTGATGCCATCCACCCCGCACACATTGCCCCCGCGCTGGACCAACTTTTACCTGCAGCTGATGCAGCGTTAGAAACCGTGACCGCCGCTGACTTCCCAGCAGACTGGAAAGCCATTGCTGCAGTGCTCGACGTGGCAACTGAAAAACTCAGTCGCGCTTGGGGCGCGGTGAGCCATTTGCACTCAGTCGCAGACACCCCCGAGTTGCGCGCCGCCTACACAGAGGCGCTGCCACGTGTGACCGAGTTCTACACCCGCTTAGGTGCAGACGAACGTTTGTACGCCAAATACAAAGCGATTGATGTGTCACGCTTGAATGACGAACAACAACATGCCCACACCCTGGCCATGCGCAACTTTTTGTTGTCCGGTGCTGAGCTCGTGGGGGTGGCCAAAGCGCGCTTTGCCGCCATTCAAGAACGCCAAGCGGAGGTGAGCCAAAAGTTCAGCGAGAACGTGCTGGACGCAACTGACCAATGGTCTGCGATCGTCAGCACAGAAGAACTGGCCGGTGTTCCAGACGACGTGGTGCAAACCACGCGCGCCGCGGCAGAAAAAGACGGCGTCAAGGGCCACAAGCTGAATTTAAAAATGCCGTGCTACCTGCCCATCATGCAGTTTGCCCACAGCTCGGCGCTGCGTGAAAAGCTGTACCGCGCTTACGCAACCCGCGCATCAGACCAATCGGAAGCGGTGCAGGCAGGAAAAACCGAGCAAGATAACACCCCATGGGTGAAAGAAATCTTGGCCTTGCGACAAGAAGAAGCGCAACTCTTGGGTTACGCCAATTACGCCGAAGTGTCCTTGGCCGCAAAGATGGCGCAATCCCCCACCGAGGTGATGACTTTCTTGCGAGACCTCGCCCAACGTGCTCGCCCTTACGCCGAGAAAGATGTGGCCGAAATGCGCACCTTTGCCGCCGAACACCTGAACCTCCAAGACCCTCAACCGTGGGATTGGCCCTACATCGGCGAGAAGCTCAAAGAAGCGCGCTACGCCTTCAGCGAACAAGAAGTCAAGCCCTACTTCACAGCACCCAAGGTGTTAGCCGGCTTGTTCAAAATTGTGGAAACCTTGTTTGAGGTCAGCATTCGCCGAGACAGCGCCCCTGTGTGGCACCCCGCTGTTGAGTTCTATCGCATCGAGCGTCAGGGCCAACTGGTGGGTCAGTTCTACCTCGACCCTGGTGCACGCGCGGGCAAGCGCGGCGGTGCTTGGATGGACGATGTGCGGGCCCGTTGGTTACGCCCCGACACGGACAAGCTGCAAACCCCCGTGGCGCATCTGGTGTGTAACTTTGCCGAAGGCGTGGGAGGCAAACCACCCCTGCTCACCCACGATGACGTGATCACCCTCTTCCACGAATGTGGTCACGGCTTGCACCACATGCTCACGCAAGTCAACGAACGTGACGTGTCTGGTATCAGCGGCGTGGAGTGGGATGCGGTGGAGCTGCCCAGCCAGTTCATGGAGAACTTCTGCTGGGAATGGAGCGTGCTGCGTCACATGACCGCGCACGTGGACACAGGCGAGCCTTTGCCACGCGCGCTGTTTGACAAAATGCTGGCCGCCAAAAACTTTCAAAGCGGTTTGCAAACACTGCGCCAAATTGAGTTCTCGCTCGTGGACATGCGACTGCACACCGAAGACTCAGCCGCCGAAGACTTCATGCAAGTGCTGCGCGATGTGCGTGCCGAAGTGGCCGTGCTGCAAAGTCCTACGTGGGGGCGCACCCTGCACACCTTCAGCCACATCTTTGCGGGTGGCTATGCGGCGGGCTACTACAGCTACAAGTGGGCCGAGGTGCTGAGTGCGGATGCCTATGCGGCATTTGAAGAAACCGCAGGTGCCGATGGCGAACCCAACATCGACACCGGTCGCCGCTACCGCGAAACCATCCTAGAAGTTGGCGGCAGCCGCCCTGCGATGGCGTCGTTCAAAGCCTTTCGTGGCCGAGAGCCTCAACTTGATGCGCTACTGCGCCATCAAGGCATGGCTTAAGCCAGAAACTAAGCAAGGCGCCCTCACCAAGGTATCGCTGACCCTTTGTGGTCCACAAAGTGCGCCGCAGCTTGCGCTGGTAAATCGTCCAGAGTACTGAGCAAACCTGCCACCGATTGCGCGGGCGTGAGGCAATCTTGCGCGGGTACAAACGGTGCTGACAGCCCAGAAGCCACCGTGCCTGGTTGCATGGCAGCGACCACAAGATGTGGACGTTTGCGTGCAGCCTCGATCGCAGCGGTTTGCAGCACCATGTTCAATGCAGCTTTTGCAGCGCGGTAACCATACCAACCACCTTTGTGGTTGTCGCTGATGCTGCCCACACGCGCCGACAGCTTGGCGTAAATGCTGCGTTGCTCGGTGGCCAACAAAGGGACACAGTGTTTGAGCAACAACGCCGGACCGATGGTGTTGACCTCGAAGGCACGCGCCAACCGCGTCGCTTCAAGTGCACCCATGTGTTTTTCCGGCCCCTGCCCGTCGATCGTCAACGCGCCTGTGGCATCGATGATGAGATGAAACGGACCTTGCAGTGAAGCAACCACAGCCGCCATGCTGTTTTCATCTTCTAAGCTGAATGCGGGCACCGAACTGCGCGACAAGCCCACGACCTCGACGCAAGACGCATCAGCCTGCAAGGCCTCCACAAAAGCACGCCCCAGCGCGCCTGATGCCCCCAGCACCACTGCACGATAAGCAGTGCCCAGGCTTTTCAAAACTTCAACGTCTTCACGCCGGTGGAAGTTCCCAGCAAACACACCTGCGCTTTTTGATGGGCAAACACACCCACGGTCACCACGCCCGGCCATTGATTCACGTCTGACTCAAACTTCAGCGGGTCGGTGATTTTCAAACCTGTCACGTCCACGATGTGTTGGCCATTGTCGGTGACCAAAGGTTGCCCGTCTTTCAAACGCAGCTTGGCGCTGCCGCCCATCGCAGCAAACTGGCGCATGACGCGAGCCGCTGCCATGGGAATCACCTCGACTGGCAGCGGAAATGCACCCAATGCATCCACCAACTTGCTTTCATCGGCAATGCACACAAACATCTTGGATTGCGCCGCCACAATTTTTTCGCGGGTCAAGGCAGCCCCTCCGCCTTTGACCATATGGCCTTGATGGTCGATTTCATCTGCTCCATCAATATAGACCGACAAACTGTCCACCTCGGCAGCTTCAAACACGTGGATGCCCAAGGCCTTCAAGCGCTCGGTGGAAGCCACCGAACTCGACACGGCACCTTTGATTTGGTCTTTCATGGTCGCCAGCGCATCGATGAACTTGTTCACGGTTGAACCCGTCCCGACACCCACCACCTCGCCAGGGACCACGTATTGCAAGGCCGCTTGCCCCACCAAAGTTTTCAATTCGTCTTGTGTCAGGGGCGTAGCGTTGGGCGGGGTGCTCATGGGGGAAAATCCAAGGGTTCTATAGAAAGTCTGAGATTATCCATGTCGTTGTTGCCCTATTCACTCGCCCGCCCTTTTCTATTTGCCATGGACGCTGAAACCGCCCATGAGCACACCTTGTCGCTGCTGGCCCGAACCCAAAACACGCCGCTGGCTTGGGCGTATTGCCAGGAACGCGTGAAAGATCCCATCACACTGGCTGGCTTGAATTTTCCTAACCGCGTAGGTTTGGCTGCAGGCTTGGATAAAAACGCGCACTGCATCGACGGCTTGGCGGCCATGGGTTTTGGCTTTGTGGAGGTGGGCACGGTGACCCCTAAGGGCCAACCCGGCAACCCCAAACCACGCATGTTTCGATTGCCCCAAGCCAACGCCTTGATCAACCGCCTAGGATTTAACAACGAGGGGTTGGAAGCTTTCTTGACCAATGTGAAGTTGGCCCAATTCCGCAGCCAATCCAACACGCCTATGCTGCTTGGCCTGAACATTGGAAAAAACGCCGCCACGCCAATTGAGAACGCAGCAGACGACTATCTGATTTGCTTAGACGGCGTGTACCCGCATGCCGACTATGTGACGGTAAACATCTCCAGCCCCAACACCAAAAATCTGCGCGAGCTGCAAAGTGACGAAGCCCTGGACGCACTGATTGGCGCACTGGCCAAACGGCGAGCCGAGTTGGCACAACGGCACCACAAACAAGTGCCCGTGTTCATCAAAATTGCGCCTGATTTGGACGGCGATCAAATTGCGGTCATCGCAACCACCTTGAAGCGTCACTGTGTGCATGAAGGCACCCCATCGTGGGGCGTGATTGCGACCAACACCACCATCGCCCGCGACGCTGTGCAAGGCATGACGCATGCCGACGAAACGGGGGGTCTTTCAGGTTCACCCGTGTTTGAAAAAAGCAATGCCGTGATTCGTCAGTTGCGCGCTGCGATGGGTCCCAGCTTTCCTATCATTGGCGTGGGCGGGATCTTGAGTGGACACGACGCTGTCGCCAAAATCCAAGCAGGCGCAGATGTGGTGCAAATTTATACCGGCTTCATCTACAAGGGGCCCGCCTTAGTCAAAGAAGCCGCGCAAGCCATTCGCGACCACGCCTGATCAAGCAAACACGGTGCGATAACCCTCAAAGCGTTTGGCCCAATAAGTGTGACTCAAGCGCTCCGACTTGACACCTGTTTTTTCATTCGCGGCATGGATGAACTTACCCGACCCAATGTAAATGCCCACATGAGAAAAGGCACTGCCCAGCGTGTTGAAAAACACCAAATCACCGGGATGCGCTTCGTCTGGGCGAATAGCTTGTGTGCTGGCAGCCATTTGTGCGGCACTGCCTTTGAGTGCAATGCCGGCAGACTCTTGGTAGACAAAACTCACCAACCCTGAACAATCAAACCCCGTGTGCAACCGTTTTCCGCCGTAGGTGTAACCTCGATCTAGCATGGCCATGGCTTGCATCAGGATGTCTTGGCGCTTGTCTGCATGGTTGGGATGACTCAAACCGACAGGGTGATTTGCGCTGTGTGGACGCGGGCTTGAGCACGCCGACACAAGCGATATCAATCCCAAACCCAAAAACAAACGTTTGTTCATAGGCCCCATCTTATTGGAGAGCACGCACAACCGCCTCACCTATCGCCAGCGAACTGGTCAAACCAGGTGACTCAATGCCAAACAAATTCACCAAACCCTTCACACCATGATCGGCTGGGCCTTGGATGCAAAAATCTGCTGCAGCCTCATTAGGACCCGAAATCTTGGGACGAATGCCGGCATAACCAGGCTGCAATGCGCCCTCTGACAAAGCCGGCCAGTACTTGCGAACCTCGCTGTAGAACGCTTGCTCGTGGGCAGTGGACACCACCAAATCATCGGGCCCTTCGACCCACTGCACATCAGGACCGAACTTCGCTTGTCCGCCCAAATCCAAGGTCAGATGCACACCTAAGCCCGCGGCCTCAGGCACGGGGTAAATCAAGCGTGAAAACGGGGATTTACCTGAAAGCGTGAAATAGTTGCCCTTGGCAAAGTAAGCGGGTGGCACATGTTGCGCAGCCAAACCCACAAACCTCTGCGCCAATCCAGGGGCAGTTAAACCTGCGGCATTGACCACGGTTTGGGCTAGCAATTCAGAACCATCCTGCATTTGCACCACGATACCGTCATCACGACAGACGGCACCAGCCACCGGCGAATTCAAGGCCACGATACCGCCGGCGTTTTCAAAGTCCCCTTGCAAGCTCAGCATCAAGCCATGGCTGTCCACAATTCCCGTGCTGGGCGAATGCAAGGCTGCCACACAAGACAGTTGGGGCTCCATCACTTGCGCTTGTTGCGCCGTCAGCATCTGCACGTCAGTCACCCCATTGGCATGGGCTTTTTTCAAAATCCCTTCTAGCGCAGGGCGTTGGCTGTCATGGGTGGCCACGATCAATTTGCCGCAACGGCTGTGAGGCACCGCGCGTTCGCTGGCATAGCTGTACAGCATGTCGCGACCTTGCACGCACAACATGGCCTTGAGCGAACCTTGCGGGTAATAAATCCCGGCATGAATCACCTCGCTGTTACGCGAACTCGTTCCTGTACCAATCGCGTCAGCAGATTCCAAAACCAACCATTCGCGCGAACCCGTTGGCGCTTTTTGAATCAAGGCCCTTGCCACAGCCAAGCCCACCACCCCCGCACCAATCACCACCCCATCAACTTTGTCCACCGCGAAGCTCCTGCGTTTTGAGGTCCACATCCTAATGCCAGATCGTTCGATGGCGGCACCATGAAAAACGGCTCCCAAAGGAGCCGCGCAGGAGGTTTTGGAAAACCTAAAAATTAACGCTTCTTCGAAGCTGTCTTACCCGCATTCAACGCTGTTTCCGTGATGTTTTTGAAGTTGGCTTCAGCGACGTCGGTGGCTTGCTTGACCGCCTTTTGAACCGATTCCAAGGCATTGTTGCCCGCAGAAACAGCCGTTTTGAATGCAGCCACAGCGGCTTCAGAACCAGCAGGTGCATTCTTAGCAGCGTTGTCTACCAAAGCGTGGAAAGCTTTTTGGGCATCAGCGACTTGGGCTTCCATGTGACCTTGGAAGTGTGAGCCTGTGCCTGTGGCAATGTCGACCAAGTGGCGGTTGTAAGCAACCGCTTTTTCAGCCAAAGGCTGGAACAAGCTGGCTTGCAAAGCCAACAACTCTTGCGCGTCTTTCACGCTCAAAGCCGCATGGGTTTGTTTTTGTGAGTCAGCCAAGGTGCTTTTTGCAGCAGCCAAGTTCAACTCGATGAGTTGTTCCACGCCAGAGAAAGCTTTGTTGGTCAAACCAACCAGTGTTTCCAAGTTGGCTTTGTTGGCGGCGAGCACTTGTTCAGGGGTCAAAGTCATTTCAAATCTCCAAAAGTTAAGTAGGGACTGTCAAACTGCTCTGAACCCGTCTGTTAACCAAGTTATGTTGCAGTGCAGCATGGCGTGTATTTTAGGGACTAGATCGATCTTGACAAGGGTTTTGCACCGATATGGCGCACTTTTAGAGACGACAGACTAAATCAAGACGCGCACACGCTAATCCGTACCGTGGGCCCAATGAATCTGCCATTCGGATTTGTAACGTCGCGCCAACTCCCCCGACTTCAGCAGCAACAAATTTTCAGCATTTCGGGTTTCCGCAGAATTGGTGAAGTTAAAACTGCCCGTGATCACAACGGATTCGTCGATCACCATCACCTTGTTGTGCGCAATCGCGTGTTTACCGTCATAACGCAAATCAACTTGTGCTTGAGTCAACATGTCAATCACGTAGCGGTTGGTTTTTTCACTTTTCTTGTCCAGCAACACATAAACCTTCACACCTCGCTGATGCGCACGCACCAAAGCTTGCGCAATCGCGTTGTGCGTGAAGCCATAGGCTTGCACCAAAACCTCACGTTCGCTGGCATCGATGGTGCGAACGATGGCCGCTGCAGCACCAACAGGCGGCGTGAAATACACACCCAGCACCTCAGCTTGGATGCCATTCATGCGGGTATTGCCAGGAACAGTTGAGGCAGTTCCTGTCAACGCTGGACCGATCAAATACACCAAGACGCCAAGCGCAAGTGCCACCCAAGAAGCAATTTTTTTCATAGTGCCAATGCTAAACCGCAAGAGTCACATTTATTACTTTTGGCAATTAATTGATAAATTTGAGGCTCAGACGCATAGTAAAGTGGCCTTGCTTTGTCGACTCACCCACACCCCCCCTCGCACGCCCTCACGCCCACCACCCGACGGGCGATTTTTTTGTTGTCACTGGCCACGTTTTCGAGCATGGCTTTGCAACGCATTTGCGACCCCATGCTTCCTGAGCTGTCGCGCTTCTTTCAAGCACCGATCAGCGAGGTTTCCAAGGTCATTTCTTTCTTTGCCATTGCCTACGGCTTGATGCAGTTGTTTTATGGACCCGTCGGGGATCGTTTTGGAAAATACCGTGTGGTCATACTCGCCAGCGTCGGCTGCAGCGTGGGCTCCGCGCTGTCGGCGTTGAGTAACGATCTTGCTTTTTTGGTCGCCGCGCGCATGGCCACAGCTGTGGCCGCTGCAGCCATCATTCCGCTCTCACTCGCCTGGGTCGGCGATGAGGTGGCTTACGAGCAACGACAAGAAACCCTGGCCCGCGTGGGCTTAGGCACCATGCTGGGTATCACAGCGGGACAACTATTTGGTGGATTGCTGACCGACACCTTGGGCTGGCGCTGGGCTTTTGCCTTGATGGCTGGCACCTTTGGATGTGTGAGTTGGCTGCTTTGGCGTCACACCCACCACCTCAAGCCCGCGTCGCACCATGCGCACCAAGCCAAGGGGTTCTTCTCGCAACTCAAACAAGTTGCCCAGGATGCCTGGGCACGAACCTTCTTGTGCATCACCTTGGTGGAAGGCGCGACAGTGTTTGGTGCCTTGGCAGTGACAGCTGCGCACTTACACCAAGTGCATGGCATTTCACTAACGCTTGCCGGTGGGACCACCGCTTTGTTTGGTCTGGGTGGCATGGCCTATATGGCCACCGCGAAATTCACCATTCGACGGTTCGGTGAAGTGGGCTTGGCGCGCTACGGCGGTATGAACTTCGGCGTGGCATTCTTGGTCATTGCATTGACGCCTTGGTGGCAACTGGCACTGCCCGCCTGCTTCGTGGCGGGCTTTGGCTTTGCCATGTTCCACAACACCATGCAAGCCAAGGCCACGCAAATGGTCCCCACCGCACGCGGCACAGGCGTCACCTTGTTTGCGGGCTTTTTATTCCTGGGTCAATCGCTGGGGGTACTGATCTTGGCTGAGCTCTATAACCACTTTGATTCGCGTCTGATTTTGAGTCTCGATGCTGTCGTGGTCACACTCATGGCCTTGTTTTTGTCACATGCCATCGCCCAACGAAACGCAACCCAAGCTGACCACGCTTAACATTGGCACATGACGTCATCCATCGAACTACTGGCACAACAACTCGAACAGCACCCCGATTACCGGGTCTTACGCCGCCTTGTACCCGGCCGCGTTTTCAACACACCCACACCGGGTCAAAAATTAAGCAAAGGCATCGTGCTCGACACCGAAACCACTGGTTTTGATGTAGCCAACGATCGGGTGATTGAGCTTGGCATGCTGGCCTTTGAATTCGATCCCATCACCGGTGTGGTCTACCGAGTGACCGATGTGTTGGACGAACTCGAAGATCCAGGATTTCCCATCCCGCCCGCCACAACTGCCGTTCACCACATCACCGACGAGATGGTGCAAGGCCACCGCATCGATGACGCCCGTGTCGCCGAATTTTTGAAAAATGCCGAGGTGGTGATTGCTCACAACGCCGCTTTTGATCGCCCATTTGTAGAGGCCCGCTGGCCCTTGTTTGAGCAACTCAACTGGGCATGCAGCATCAAAGACATCGATTGGCGCGAGGAAGGGTTTGGCTCGGCCAAATTGGAGTATTTGCTCAGCACCCAAGGTTATTTTTACGAAGCCCATCGCGCAGAGGCCGACTGCTGGGCCTTGCTTGAACTGCTCAATCAGGTCCTGCCACAAAGCCAGCAGACCGCCTTGCTCGCCGTTTTACTGACCTTGAACAAACCGCAGCAAAAGGTGTATGCCATCAACTCCCCATTTGAGACCAAAGACAAACTCAAAGCCCGCAATTACCGCTGGTCTGCAGAATTACGCTGCTGGAGCCGCGTCGTGGCAGGCGACACCGATATGCAACAAGAACTGGAATGGCTCAAACACCATGTCTATGGAGGCCGCAACGCCCGCGTGGAGTTAGAAACGACGGGCGGCAAAGTGCGTTACTCCAACCGGGTGGGCCACAAAGAGGTCGTCACGCTCTAGTCGCAAACGCACAACAAAAAGCCGGGCTTGCCCGGCTTTTTCACTTCAGTAGTTCATGGGCTGCCAAGGCACTTGGCACGTCGGAACATTGGGGTAGTACTGCTGCGAGGTGGGACAAAAATATGCCACACGACTGGGCGGTAAATACTGCTGCTGAACCACCACTTGCTGGGGCATCGCGTAGCTAGGCGTACTGGCTGCGTAAATGACACTGCCAACGATAGCGGCACCCAAAACTGGGCCAACCCAGTTGTTACTCCAGGCACCTCGATGACCATAACCGCCGTGACCTCCGTGCCAACCGCCCCGTCCCGCGCCATGTGCATGGGCAGGCACAGCCAACACGACAGCCAAAAAACCAGCGCAGAGAATAGTTAGGCGTTTCATAAGAACTCACTCAGTGATAAAGGTAGTCTTACAACGCGCGGCGATCACAAACGGATGACAGACTGCATCAGCTCAGCGCAATACCACCATCCAAGGCGTAGGACAAGTTTGTGCCACAGGAAAGTACTGGCCAGAATCACGGCAGTAATACGCTTCAACCTGGACTTGCACCGGTTGGCCGTTGACCCACTGGACTGGCTGAGGATTGTTGATCACCACCGCAGGTGGACTGGTGATGATGACAGTCGAGGGTTGAACAGGTCGCGACAAATAAATTGACGTGCCCACAATTGCACCGCCGACCAATGCAGGACCCCAAAAATAATCGCCACGGTAACCGCCGCGATAACCGCCATAAGGCCCATGTGCCATGGCAGTGCCTGCTGTTGCAATCAGCAGCATAGCCACGGTCAGAACACGAAATCGAATCGTCATAAATTGCTCGCTTTCTGTCGATTTAGGAAATGAATGCCTCTAACGCCAGAGCCACACGCGCCAAATGCGCATCTTGCCCCCCGATGGCCGACACCATCAATCCCACGGGCAACTCGCCAGGCACGTGACACGGCAGGCTCCAAGCACAGCCATCCATGTAATTGATGGCGGAAGGGTTGCGCAACAGCAACCGATTGACCTTAAAAAATGCATCATCGTCATGCAACAAAGGCCCCAACAAAGGCGCCACCAATGGCACGGTGGGACAGAGCATGGCATCAAAACCAATCAGGGTTTGCTTCGCCCCACTGATCCATGTGCTGCGGAGGTTGTGCAGCGCCAAGTAGTCTTGTGCGCTGATGCCCTTGCCCAGCATCATGCGGGCCACCACGCGGGGATCCATACGATCACTGCCCTCGACCAAACGGGTATGGTGAGCGGCGTAACTTTCGATGGGCGAGAACCCCGCAGGCATGCTTAGCGCAGCAATATCACCCAAAGCTTGGAAAGGTATGTCCACCACTTGCGCACCTGCCGCTGACAGACGATGCAACGTGCGCTCGAATGCGTGAGCCACGATGCCATCCACGTCGTCCATCATCAAGGTTTGAGGCACAGCAAAGCGCAGACCACGAAGAGAAACCGCATCGGTCGGCAAAGCTTGCTGCGACATCACCGCGTCCACCGCCAAACACGCACGTACCGATCGGGTGATGCTGCCCACCGTGTCTAGTGTGCGGGACAGCTCCATCACGCCAGTACGCGGAATACGTGTTTGGGTGCTCTTGTAACCCACCAAACCGCACAGGGCCGCAGGGATGCGAATGGATCCGCCGGTGTCGGTACCAATGCCCACCTCCGCCAAACCTAAACCCACGGCGACCGCTGCACCAGATGATGAGCCCCCCGGCACACGCGCTTGTGCGGTGTCCGCTGGGTTGGTGGGCGTGCCATGGTGTGGGTTGATCCCCACGCCCGAAAACGCAAATTCACTCATATTGGTTTTACCCAGCACCACCGCACCCGCAGCACGCAGACGTTGCACCACAGGGGCATCCCGATGCGCAGGGGTGTCGCCCGCGCACACCACACTTCCGGCCATCGTGGTCTCACCAGACACATCCAAGTTGTCTTTCACCGTGATGCACACCCCGTGCAACGCCCCTAGATTTCGGCCCGCTTGTAATTCCTTGTCACAGTGCTCTGCGGTGGCACGCGCGGCATCGGCATAAAGCTGGGTAAACACATGCTGAGCAGCTGGCGTCTTGGCGGCGTCTAATGCGCGCATCACGCGTTGTGTTGCGGTGGCGGCTATTTCAAATGTGGCTTGGGTCATTTGACGAATTTTGCCCCATCCCCCTCTGCGCCACAGCGATTTGCGTGCCGTGCTAGCCTAGACACATGAACGACACGACAGCCACGACAAGCCCCGAACTCACGCTTTATTACGACGGCCAGTGCCCGCTGTGCATGGCAGAGGTGGAATTTTTGCAAAGCCGCAATGCTCAGGGCCAGCTGGCGTTTGTGGATGTCACCCAAACTGGCTTTGAAGCTGCGGGTCACCATATTTCGTGCGAAGCGGCCATGGCACAAATTCATGGGCGCACTGCGGATGGCCAACTGCTGGTGGGCGTCCCCGTTTTTGCTGCCGCTTATAAGCTGGCTCGCCTGCCCGTTTTGGCTTGGTTGTTATCGCGCCGTTGGCTGATGCCCATCTTGCAACCCGCCTATGTCCTGTTTGCGAAACACCGTCAAGCCATCTCCAAACGAATTGGCCCCAGCGTTTTGAAGTTTTCCAAACGCTTTTTGAGGTGAATTTTCAGGTTTTTGCAGCCAACAGCGTCAGACGGTTGATAAATTTGCGAAAATACCATCTTTGCCTCGAGAACTAAAACGATGTCACGCCCAGAAAAAACAGAAATCTCCAACGATGGTTTGCGCTACAAGTCCAAAAAAGGCGGTTCTCCCTTTGAAGGTCTTGGCCGTACTGGCGACACCATGAGCTGCATCAAATGCGGCATTCACAAACCCCGCAACAACGGTTCTTTCAAGCGCATCTTGGGCTCATCCATGTTTGTGTGTTTTGACTGCAGCCCTCCCAAAAAAGAAGCTGACCCAGCTGCACCCGCGGCAAACAAAGAAAAAGTCAAAGCGTAACAATTGGCGTCCACAAAAAAGCGGCTCATATGAGCCGCTTTTTTGTTGCTTCCGTGAACGGGGGCCAAGAGGCCCAGTACCTCTATTCCACCCGCACCACCGCATTTGGCTTAAAGCCCAAGTCCGCCACTTTGCCCTTCTTGGCGCGAGCGGCTTTGGCGTTGTTCAAGCTGCGAATTTCTAGCGTTTCTTCACGCGCTTTGCCGCCACGACCAATGCCTTCGATGCGCACACTGCGTGTGTACGCAGCCGCACCGGCCAAGATGTCTTTGGCTTCGAGGTCGATCAGCATCAAGCCACGACCGCCTTTTTCCATCGCTTTGAGTTCGGACAACTCAAAGGTTAAGAAACGGCCGCCCGTAGAGGCACATGCCACATGCGTGGCAGGCGCAAACGGCGTGGCACCTGAGCCACCACTCACAGGCGATGGACGGCACACGGTTTCACCCTCGCCCACGGTGATAAAGGCTTTTCCGCCTTTGTTGCGCGAGATCATGTGTTCGATGTTGGCCATGAAACCATAGCCGCCCGAGCTGCTGAGCAAGTACGTCGCGCCTGCAGGGCCAGCCACGTAGTGCAACAGTTGAGTGCCCGACTCCAAATCGATCAACGTGGTCACAGGTTGACCGTCGCCACGCGCGCCAGGCAAAGCCGACACGGGTACCGAATAGATGCGGCCGTTCGAGCCAAACGCGATGAAGGTGTCCACGGTGCGGCACTCAAACGTGCCGTACAAACCGTCGCCCGCCTTGAAGGCAAAGGCACTGGCTTCGTGGCCATGGCCGGTACGTGCACGCACCCAACCTTTTTCCGAAACCACCACGGTCACGGGTTCGTCAATGACCTTGACTTCTGCGACCGCTTTTTTCTCTTCTTGAATGAGCGTGCGGCGTGGGTCGGCAAAGGTTTTGGCGTCGGCTTCGATTTCTTTGACCATCAAGCGGCGCAGCGCCGATGGGTTGCCCACGATGTCTTCAAGCTTGGCTTGTTCGTCGCGCAACTCTTTGAGCTCTTGCTCAATCTTGATGGCTTCCAAACGCGCCAGCTGACGCAGGCGAATTTCTAAGATGTCTTCGGCTTGTCGCTCACTCAGTTTGAAACGCTCCATCAGCGCTTGCTTGGGCTCGTCGCTCTGACGGATGATGGCAATCACCTCGTCGATATTGAGCAACACCAACTGGCGACCCTCCAAGATATGAATGCGGTCCAGCACTTTGTTCAAGCGGTGCTGCGAACGACGCAGGATGGTGGCAGAGCGGAACTCAATCCACTCGGTCAACATCTCGCGTAACGACTTAGGCACAGGGCGGCCATCGATACCCACCATGGTGAGGTTGATGGACGACGAAGTTTCTAAGCTGGTGTGCGCCAGCAAGGTGGTGATGAGTTCTTGTTGCTCAATCGTGCGGGTCTTGGGCTCAAACACCAAACGTACCGGAGCGTCTTTGCTCGACTCAT
>JACCEC010673128.1_pt1 | contig 18897 bp, 16 predicted proteins | sample 7450121 | NCBI WGS metagenome assembly JACCEC01 (sample SAMN15323455, study PRJNA562643) | freshwater metagenome | isolation source: river surface water | place: USA:Blue River Watershed | collected 2017-08-18 | reverse complement strand
TGCCCCCCAGCTATTGCGGCATCATATAATGATTGAGCCGTAGCCCATACCGCATTGTCAGTGACTTCGGGTATTGCTGTGCCGTCACCCGTAACCCTTATCATTGCGTTGCTTGTCGCCAAATATTGAGAGCCAATCGCTGTGCCGTCAATGTCGGGATAGGCAATCTTTAGGAAGTTGTCTATGTTTTCGATTTCGGACTTTGAAAGGTCTTTGTTTAACACTCTAACTGCTTTAACCTTGCTATTTGCGTTGAAGTAAAGCGAGTTGAGAGTTATGTTAGTTGGATTGCTTATAACACCTTGCAACAGCCCATTTACCCAAACTTGCAAAGTTCCATCTCCTTTAGCAACTAAGGCAATTCGATTAGTCTTACCGATTAACTTAGTAATGTTCAGCGATACACTTGTACCACTTTCGTTTTTAAAAGTTATGCTGTCATTAACCACTGATGCTGTTGTTATGCGCGTATTGGTTGAGCCTATAAAGTCAGATGCACCGCCTAACTGCTCACTTACTAACACTATACTCCACTTATCAGTAGTGCTTAGTGTTATGGTTGTGAATGGGAGTGTTTTGCTTAGTCCCCATAAACCTGCCCTTTCATTCGGTGCAATATTGTTAACAATATAAGGTTGACTTCCCGCTGTCGCTTGTGCAGCATCGTTGTTGTTAGCGGACATATCATATAACTTGGTCGCTTTATAGACTACACCCGAAACTGATTGTTTTAGTCCCATTTCGGGACTATATTGGAGGAGAGTGTTAGCGGAAAGGTCTAAAATAGACTTATAACTATCGAAAAGTAGTGCTCTATTTCTTATACTACCGCTATCTGCTGTAACTCTATCTGAGTAAACAGAAGAGGGTAGCCACGCTTTCATATCATCTGTGTAGCCTTTTTGGCTTATAACCTTTGTTGTGTCAGAGCCAAAATCGGGAGTGATAGATTCTTTATCTACTTTTTTTAGTAACTCGTCTGTAACCGCCTTTTGCGACATCAAATCAGTAGTGCTTGTACCCGTTACTTGTTTGACGGCTGATGTATTCACCTTGAGAGCCAAATTGTCAGTAATAGCCTTTTGTGTCATACCAATAGTAGTGCTCTGACCAGTAGTGCCCGATAACTGCGCTAAATCAGCAATAGCAATAAGATTAGTCCAAGTGCTTCCAGTAGTAGGCTTCCATTGAACAAACCCACCACTTGTCCTAAACTCTACATTATCACCAGTCTGACCTTTAATATTAATAGGGTTTGGATTATCCAATCCACCATCATTAGTCCAACTGATAACACCATCAACAGATACAGACGGAGTAAATGTAACCCCGTCTATACCCACTCTAAAAGGTACTACTAACTCCTCTTGAGAGATAATACCCTTTGTATTAACCTTTTCTTGTATAATTATTGGCATAGTATTATATTATTTCAATATTAGTTTGTTCTGCTATCGTACTCACATCTTGTGTTCCATCACTAAAATCAGTATCATTCCAAGAGACAAAAGCCCTCTTCATTAGTATACCCTTATTGCCCCAATCAAAGCCATTGATGAAGATATTTATCTTACCATCAGTAACACTACAATTGGTATAAACACCCCCTATATGAGAAGCCTCATACACCTTACTTGCACTCACATAGTACCATAGCTTCCAATTAACACCCGTTACATCAATAGGAACGCCATCAATATCCTTTAAGATAGTCTGTATCTGAAAGTCATCTTTATTATTTATCTGAACCATATTATTTATTAAATTATAGTTAAATACACCCTCTATATTAGTAAAGTCTATCTTAATCTGAATAAACTTAACATCATCTCTATATCTATCAACCTCAATAGACATACCATCATAAACAACATTACAAGTAACACCTCTAACATTATCCTTATAAGTCAATACACCATTACTCTTTAGAAAGTCCTTTAGTTGTTGTAACTTATAGTTAGCAGTAGAGTTATGTATCCAACCCCTTACAGATATGGGAGTAGCTTCTACAACTGCCGTCTGTGGGACATACACATCAATACCATTCTCATCTATCCAACTATACTTATAGTATGGCTTTACCTTTTCCTCTCCTATACCCTTAGTCTCAAATACCCTAAGACCAAAATCTATCATAAAATCCTTATAGGCAGTATCACTCGACTTCTTTATCCAATAATTCATATTCCTTAATGTTAATCTTGTTCTTATTAGTATCCATATACACAAAAGAAGTAGCTTCTTTATCCTTATAAGTAGTTGTTATGCTACAACCCTCAACTTTAGTGTCCTGCATATAGATACATTTTGAGTTATCATATAGGTCGGTAATAATAATATTGTTATTTTCACAAGTAATATACACTTTACTATCACCAACTACTATCAGTCTCAATACCTGCCACTTATCAAGAGAAATTTTTACTACACTATCCTTAATAAACAAAACATCTGCCTTATTTCGGATAATTTCGACTCCCGAACTGCCATAAATACCGCTTACTCCTAAGTGTGGTTCATCGGGGTACACTAAATATCCATTATTAAGATAGCCACCAGCAATACTGAGTACATCTTCCGCACTTATCTCTTTTCTGTGCTTAATCTGAAACTCAATACCCTCCATACTCAATCCCATATTGACTATGTCAAGTTGGGAATATTGGTCGTGCCATAAGCGTTTCCACTTATAACACAACCCTAAACTTATCATCTTACTTCTAAAATCCATAACACAAATATAAGCAAAATACAAGGCAGTTCCCTATTAGTTATCAGTAAACACTTTCAAGCCATTACCACCACTCGGATGACCAGCAAAAGTAATACTTTGTTGCCATTGCCTTATCTCTCTCATAATAATACCTATACCTCTCAATTCTGCCAAGCTATCTGACATAATGGAGTTGATAGCAAAGATATTGATGTCAATGTTATTCAGCTTATCACTATCCTTATACATAACATATCGCATAGTATTGAGTAGTGCGACTAACTGACCAGCCGTCTCTTCTTGTATAGTGCTTATACCCATCTGTAAACCACTCTTACCACTACCTCCTAATGTTTGGGTTAATCCAGCAGCATCTAATAATGGTTTGATAATGGCTTTCATAGCATTATCCATCTGTTGCATAAGCGCAGGAAACTGATTGGTTAATCTCTCTATCTCACTTGTGTTTAACTCACCCTCTTCGCCAATAGCAAGGTCTATATCATCAAAGATAGACTTCATAATATCGCCCATAACCCTTAAAGAAGCTTGTTTAACTATCATTTGCTTAACCATATCGTCAAACTTACCTTTAAAGGCATCCATAGCATCCTCACCTTGTAACATAGCATCTACCCAAGCCGAAGCAAACTCTTCCGAAGCCGATTGCAGATCAGTACCTCTCATCTCATCAAAGAACTCTTCCTTTAACTCCTCTAGTTTCTCCTTAGTCTCATCAAGTTGCTTATTGTACTCATCCATCGCCCCTTTCTCTTTCATCTTCTTCTTACTCTCAGCATCTCGCATCCTATTTAGAGCCACTTGTTGCTCTATAAGGTTTTGCTTCATATCCTTGTAAGAACCAGCGAACTTAGTTAGGTTAAAGGCTTTATCCTTTGCTTTCTCTAACTTCTGATAAGCATACTCTAACTCTTGTAGTATCTGTTTCTGTTTTCTAATCTGTGCCTTATATTTAGCATCGCTGATAGTAAAGATACCTCCAATCGTCTTAGCTATACCCTTTACAAAATCAACAACACCAGTTAAGTCCCCTTGTAGTATCTTTCCAACACCAGCAGCAGCTTGTCCCATACCATCAACAGCATCACCTATACCATTAATAACATCTAATGTCTCCTCACTTGCACCCAATACCTCTGCTAAACCACCAACAGCACCAGAAACCTCTGCCGTAAATTGCATTGCAGAACCGATAGCAAACAAAGCCTTTCCTACCCTACCTATTTTCTCTGCTTTTCCACCCTTGCTTATATCATTTATGGCTGACATTGCTGCCTTAAATGGATTCTTTTGAGCCAAGTTAGAACTAAGACCAGTTATCTCCTTTAATACCCTTAAATAAGCCTCTAATGATAAGGTTTGCTTCTTCCCGTCTATCATAAACTCGAAGTTACCAGTCTCCTTGTTTATAGCACCAGCATCCAAAGCTGCCTTAAACTTATCTAACTCTCTATATAACTCCCCTACAGTATAAGTACCTATATCTGAAAATAACTTTTGGTATATCTGAGTACTCTTTAAAGCCTCTTCGTTAAGGTTGTCAAGAACCATCTGATTACCCTTAATCCTTAACTCATTAGCCTCTGCTTCTGCTTTGTTGTAAGCATATCCTTTAGCCTTTAGATAATCAAAGGTTTGCTTTAATGCTTGTAGTTGAGCCATCTTCTCATTAGCTAATTCTAATTTCAAAGCCTTACTACCAAATTGCTCTCTTAAAGAAGCCAACTCCTCAAGATTAGCCCTCTTTATCTTTGTAGTAACAGCAGCTAACTCTTTCTCGTACTTATCAGCTAAGGCAATGGCATCTTCACCACCTTTCTCTCTCAACTCCTTTATCTTAGCATTGACACCAGCATATAAGTCAGCATATGATGTAGTAGTAGGTAATAATCCCCTCATATCAGTACCACCAATATCCTTAAACTCCATAGTAGCCTCATAATTAGTAAATAAGGCATCTATCTGGTCTTTAATGGTCTCTACACCCTTAACCTCTACATCTATGGTAATATCTTGTTTTATCTTACCCAGCTCATTAGAGAAGTCAGCAATAGCAGCAGTAGCAGCATCGCCAGATAATCCTTTCATTGAGTTTATAGCCGTCTCAATAGCATTAGACACCTTTTCTATACTACCTATCTTATCAGGACTTACTCCAAAAGCACTTGAAGCCATCTCTAAGGCTTTATCTGGTTTCATAACCTTTTTAAACCTCTCATAAGCATCTTGTGCTTTCTTAATAGCTTCTACCTCTCTTTTAATAGCATTAACCCTATCTTTATTAGCATCTTTAAGTTCCCCCTTTTCAGCCTTAGTAATATAACCATATCTCTTTAAAACAGCATCATAAGCAGCTATCTTGCCCTTTAAAGCAGTAGATTCCTCTTCTGCCTCTCTTACCTCTTCCTTACTAAGTTTGCTCTTATTCTTTAGAGAGTTGTTATACACCTCTAACTTCTTATTAGCAGCATCTCTAACCTTAGCTGTTTCCTCTAAGGATTCGGTTAATCCCATACTCTCTTGCACTATCTCACCAAAAGAGCTTCCAAGTAACTTTTGAAAACTAAACTTCCAACCAGTTAATAGCTTAGGTATATCTTGACTTTGTGGTAAACTTAATTGCAACCTAATCTTTAGGGCTAATTGTTTGCCAAAGGTCTCTTCAAGCATCTTATTAATCTGCTTAACCTCTGATTTAGTCAGATTGCTTATCTCACCAAAACTACCTATAATGGAGTTCTTAACATTAGTCGCTAAGGATTTTACCGATTTATTTAAGTCCTTATTATTATTACTTATCTCTCTTTGCAAAGCCTCTACACGCTGATATGCTATATCTGCATTTTCTATCCCAGCATCTCCAATAGACAATATACCACCACTAAATGCAATATCTCTAAGACCTTTATTCTTTGTAAACTCCCTATATTTTTCAATAGCACTCTTACTTGAATTAAGGATATTGTTTAAGTCTTGAGTAGTTTGCGCAGACAATGTCTTACCATCTCTTGCTGCATTTTTAACCAATCTCTTAATATTACTCTCAACAAGCATCCACTGACCATTAAAACCAGATGTAGCAGATGTTAATTGACCTTGTGTCTTTAAAAGGTCATTCATCTCTGACTTTATATCACCACCACCCCAAAAACTCGCAGTATCTAATACCTCTTCATTGATAACTACTTGTAATTGCGCTAACCTATTTTGTTCTTCTTGTAGCCTATTGAGTTCTTTAAGTACCTCCGCTTGTGTCTTTTGCTTATCAAAAACATCCTCTATACTCTGCCCTAAAGCACCATTAACACTTGTTACCTCTGCAATTATCCTCGCTCTCTCTCCTAAGTTCCTATTTAACCCATCACCTTGAGATACTAAGGACTTAATCTTCTCTATATTATCTGTTATGGTCTTAGTAGAGTTCAGTACCGCTACATTATTCTCATCAGTAGCCTCTCTTAACTCCCTTAATCGCCTTGCATTATTATTCAATACCATTAAAAACTCAATCGCAGCCATAATAGCAGCAGCGGGTAAAAACGAAGCAAAAGCAGCCTTTAAAGATTGCATTGCAGCGTTTAATGATAATGTTGCTATCCTTAGTTGATTCATAGTAGCAGCACCAAGTTTCATTCCCGTATTCGCCTTTAAAGTAGCCATTGCAGAAGCATAAGTCTCCCCTCTGAAAATACTTAATGCGCCAGTACCTCTCACTACCGAAGCACTATATTTATCAGTAGCTAAAGCAGAACCATAAGCGACTACCTTATAAACCCCAAAAGCAGTAACGATAAACCCAAGATTATCTAAAACAAGCTCATAGTTCTTTAATAGAGTAGTAGTAGAATCTATCATACCCTTTAGAGTACCCTCAGATTCTTTACCTAACTTATTTAACATCACATCGTAAGCATCTTGCAAGTTAGATACTTTACCTTTAAGTGTTTCGGCTTGTATCCTTTGCATCTCGTAAAAAGCACCACCACTTGCTGTCATTCTCTTAAAGATAGCATCCACCATCTCAAAAGATACAGCTCTCTTAGACACCAAATCGAAAACCTCACCAGTCTTAACTACTCTACCATAAAGTTCTGAAAAACTCTTAGATAACTCAGCTATAATTGGAATTCCAGCTTCAGTGAACTGCCTAAGTTCCTGACCTCTAAGCACCGCAGCAGACCTCACTTGTCCATAAGCCAATATCAACCTACCCATATCAACACCAAGACCAGCACTCACATCTGCCAACATCTTAGTAGTATCAAATAACTTCTCTGTCTCTATCCTATAAGCAGATAACTCCCTCGTGTAACGAATGAGTTCCCTTAACTTAAATGGCGATTGTAATGCTAAATCTACTACCCTACCAAATATCTTATCAGCCTCTTCTTTATTACCTATGATAGCAGCAAGGGATTTCTGTTGTAACTCAAACTCACCCCTTACCTCAACAAGCTTATTTACAAACCTCTCTAATGCGAATATAGATGTATAAAAGGCAAGTTTCCTTGTCGCCCAAGCAGCAGCATCACCAAACTTCATAGTTTGCTTATGGGCTTCAACACCGCTACTCGCTGCCTTTTTATTAGCCTCCGCTAACTTAAGCATCTCCCTATTAAGAGTTCTTAACTTATTAGTATAATCAACATCAGTAGTAGATAGGTTCTCTTGCGCTTTCCTTAACTCTGCAATAGCATCTCTACGCTGTCTGATAGTATTAGCTTCCTTAGCCATAGTTAAAGCAGATTCAGTACCGCCACCATATTGTCGAGCATAAGCAGCAACACCCGATACACCAGCCTCTCCTTGTATTCTCTTAAGCCTTAAAAACATATCAACCAACTTACCAGCACTTGTATTAACATCCTCTAAGGCTGCCTTATTACGCTGGGCTAATGGTATCATATCAAAGGCTTTCTCTATCTGTTTTAAGGAGTTTTTTATCCTATTAGTAGCATTGGTATCAACAGAACCACCAATCTGATTACTTATAACCCCCTTAATCCTAACTATATCGGCTTCAATCCTTTTTAACTCAGCCTCAAACCGAGCCATATCTATCCCTAAGGACAAATTAACATTTCCTATATTATCTGCCATATCTTCTATTTTGTATTCATTATTCCAAATAACTCACTTGCTGAACTAACCTGCCTCTCTACCTTTTTATCACTATAATCAGTTCTTGGTAAATCCATCAACATAACCTTAACTTGTGGTATGGTAAACCTCTCCGTTATATCAGTAAAAGTATAAGCACCCTGCAAGTCAGCAACTATTCCGCAGACCTCGCCAAATTCTGTATTGGCACATATCCGTCTCCCTCCTGATTCTTCTCCATCATCTGTCGGTATCCAGCCTTGTCGTTCATCGAATTTATACCCCTTACCAGTTCCGTAAGTGTAAAAAAAAAGCCAGTATCCAATTTCTTTATTATCGTAATAAGTAGATTATGCCAATCTAATGTATTCGCACAATCCATAATATCCCATTTTAAGCCATCTAAGCCTGTTTCTATCTTCCGTCTATCTCTTAGTATGGCTATGCCTAATATCTCCGCTAAAAGCGGTAAATTAACCGCCATAGACTGGATTAAGGTACTTAATTGAGCATCGGCTAACTCTAACTTAGTTATCCGAGAGCTTATCTGCCACTTAGCGTAATAAGTCAATGCGCCTATCTCGTATTCATTATTACCAACCTTAACAATAGTCTTTTCGTCAGTAACTATCTCAGCCAATCTTGCCTTATTCTCTAAATGGTCTTTCTCTGTTAATATCTTCTTACTCATATAGGTTTATATTAAAAAAGGGGTAGCAACATAACATTACCACCCCCATCCCTTTTAGTTTATCTCTAAATGATTACTTAGTTACAAGCTCTACATATCCAGCTGCATCTGGAACAGCAGTAATCTTCAAGTGTACCTTAAACATCTCATTCTTCAAGTTAGCACCAATAAGGTTAGCCACTAACTGACCCCTTACGATTCTAATCTTATCCAAACCTCTGTCAAAAGTTAATGTGCACTCAACGAAAATATCCGCCACAGACTGAGGTAATGCAAGTGTCTTAGTGCCAGAAGTCCAAGTACTGCCAGTCAAAGCAGCCCATTTCTCTCCAGATACCTCGATAACATCTGTCTCAATCATAAAGTCTCCCATCTTAGAGAGAGTAAATAGAGTAATGTCACTATAATCACCCTTAAACTTAGTTTCTTCTGGTGCTTCGTGAGTAACAGTAGTAGAACCATCTGCTACCTCACCAATAGTTGTGAGTGATTCAAAAGGACTTCCTACTGTCGCACCCTCAACCTTAATCTTAATATCGGATAAACCAATACCAAATGTCTTAACTGCCATATCTTATATTTTTAATTTGAAATTGTTATACTATATCTAACCACAATAGAATGGTAACCATCTTTAAAGTATGGTGCACCTATTGTTCCCCTATATCTGAAATAATAACCATTAGTAGTTGTATTATCTATATTGGTTATTAAACTATTTTCCATCTCCCCTAATCGCTTAGAGTTCTTAGTCCCCTTGTCATCAATATCCTTAGCAGATAACTCAAACAACACAGATACCTCATTGATACCATTATTGCCAAAATCAGTAACATCAATCTTATTACCCATACTGATAACAATATAATCAGATAGAGAAGTCATTACTATTGGTCTATTATCTATAAAGACATTACTACTCGTCTGTTTGGCTATACGCCACATATCACCATCTAACTTACTTACATCTATCATCTTCTTATCGGTATTTTATTTGACCTTAATGTATCAAAAAATTGCTTCTTTGCCTCTTCTTCCCCATCAATAAAACCATTCAATAGCTTCTTAAACTCCAATATATTAGCGTAATAAATCCCAGCAACAAAAACTACCTCAAAGCCTTTCTTTATCCTTGCCTCATACTCATCAAAGAAAGCATTTAACTCATCTCTACCTATAACCTCTCTACCCTCATACTTCTTACGGGCTGGTCTCGATGCTAAAGGACTATCATTAAGATAACCCTTATGAACATTAGTACCATTCCTATAAATAGCATACCCAAAGCTATCTCTTAAGTTATAAGTGTCATCGTGCCAACTCCTATCATTAAATATAACCTCTAATACCTTAGGACAAGCCTCTTTTAAAGAGTTAAATATATGTTGCTCAGTAGAGATAACAAGGCTATTTAAAGCAGTTGCTATCTGAGATTTTAAATCATTAGCCATTACTATCTGTGGTCTTATCTTCTATCCTTACCTTAGTTCCTAATTCATTAGTGACAATAAAGACAACTATGCCGTTTATTTTCTTACCATACATATCCGCCTCAAAGTAATCACCCTCCAATACAGAGAGACTATCCTCAAAGTAAACTACATATGTATAAGAAAGAGTACCCCTAAGTAGTTTCTCTCCCTTATCTTCTTGAATATCGCACATAACCTCCCCCGTCAGAGCCTTAGTCGTGGGAGTTAGTTCATCGGGAGCTACATCAGAAGTATTGGTAGTAAACCTAAAAAACCTACCAACAAAGGGGTACTCAAAATTATTCATATTCTTCTATCCAATTTATCTTGCCACCCAAATTAGGGTTGTACTTATCATCATTATACTGCTTATAGATACTATTTGCTGCCTCAAGTAAAGCCTTACTATCTACATCCCCTTGTGTCTGAGAGAAATCCCCCCTCTTAATACTACCCGATTGTAGAGTACTACCAAAAACCCATAAGTCCGCTAATAATAAGTCCTTCTCTCGCTTAGTTAGGTCTATCGGTCTTGTATCGGAACTATACCCTCTATCCATTAAGATAGAGAGTATATTACCTTGATTTACATAAAACCCAACCTTTCCCTTAAAGTATTCTATAATAGTCATATATCAACTATACTGAAAGAGTATCTACGATTACATGGAATGTGAAAGCAGATAGCGCAGGAATAGCAGCTGCCTTAACAGAAGTCTCCCAAGTTTCTGATTCTTGTGAGAATTTTCTCTTAATACCTACTCTACCACCCTCAAGATATGCTACCTGAATACCAGATTCACCTTGAACAATAGAATACTCTGGTAACTCAGAATATTTAACTACACCAGCTAATCCCGCAGGTCTTAAAACAGCAGCACCAGACTTCCAACCATTAACAGTTGTCACACCAGTCATAGATGCCTCTCTCTGTTTCTCATCTACTACTACTACTCTTGAAATAAGATTACCAGTCGATACAAAGTCCATAAAGGCTTTCTCAGTAACCATACCATTCGGTAGAATAGATAAACCAGCACTAACTAATACAGGCAATACATATTCTTTTACCTCTTTATTCTTCAATAGATTAAGTAAAGTTGCTCTATCAATATTCCACTCTAACTCACCAGTATATCCAAGAGTATCTCTTACATATTTCTCATGCCCAACCATATCCGCGATTGGAGTTGCATTGGTAGCATCAGTCCAAACAGCAGTTAGAGCCTTTCTAAAGTTAGATGTAGGAATAGGAGTTTTACTTAAATAAGATAAACCAGTTCCAGCAGCACCCTCAATCTTACCAGTCGAAAGCAATTGCATTGCCATATTGGTGATACGAGCATGGATACCATCTGCATACTTAGCAATATCCTTAACAAAGTTTTGGATAACAGCTGCATTGCCATTCATTGATTCTTGTAATCTTTGCAGTCTAACAAGGTCAGCTGGTCTATCTTGAAACTTGTGCGCTAAAGCAGGGATAGTGCCTTGATAAAACTTGTATCCATCTCCGTCTCTTTGTGAGCCGTCTGAGAACCTTGATACAATATCCGCCATAATAACACCACTATCAACAACCTCGATAGATTTATATTGGTCATCTAATGACGGCATAATATCCCATGCGAAAAACTTTTTCCATAAAACACTATCATAACGCTTGTCAAAAGCAGCATTGATAATGGTTTGGAAATATTGTGGCTTCTTAGCCAAATCTTCATACAAACTAATTGCGTACTTCATAATATATCACCCCCTTAATTATTCAATTACTAAAATATTGGCAAACCCTTTTCTTAGGTTTTCCTTTACTGCTGTTGGCATTGGAGTTGCTTTTGTTCCATAGATAGTTGCCATATGTAGCAAACTAACTGGGTATCTTGCACCCTCATAATCACTGCCACCAACAGCTGGAGTTTCATTGAAGTAAATATCTGCTTCTAAAATCGCATTAGGATTTTGTACATACATCTTTTTACCAGAACCAGCAGCCTCTGCCTCTACAAGTAAATCACCTTTTGCCAAAGTACCAAGTGCATTAGCGGTAATAGCGAACTTATAGACATATCCAGCAGTTGCATCATAAGCCTTTGTTACAGCCCCAACAGCAACAGCAGCACCAGTACCAGCAAGAGTAGTAGGAGCATTCATTACATTGATACCAGCTTGTAAAACATGGCTAAAATCAGTAGCTTCAACCCAAATCTCTGTATCTGAAGCAGTAACAGCCTTAGCTACCTTAAAAACTTTGAGTAACTTAGCGGTCTTTGCGCTAAAATTATACTCTAAAACATCACCCTCAAATGCTACTCCACCCAAATTGAAAGGGTTAGAGATTACAGCACCTACTGGCAATTTTGCAATAGGACTTGCAGTTGCGATAACATAGCGGTTTCCACCGATAGTACCCGACTTGCTTCCCCATACACCATAAACATTGTTTCCCATCTTTCTTAAAAATTAGTTAATTTTCTTTAAAACTTAAAATCTTTCAAAGCATCTTGTACTGACGCCTTATCAGATTCACTAACAGCATTGCCTTGAGACCTATTAGGTACTGCCGAGTTGGTTGTAGGTGCTGAAAGCTCATTATATAATCCTACAACATATTGCGCAACATCTTCCTCATTAGTATCATCACCAATCGCCATCTTCTCCAAAGACTTAGTAATAAAAGTCTTTTTCTCTTTTGGAATACCCTTACTTAGAGCAAGTGCCTCAATAGCACTAATCTTTGTTTCCTTAACCTCTTTCTGTTTTACACCCTTTACAAAGTCTATCAAAGACTTAATCTCTGGATTACTGAAAATATCAGTAGGCTGTGTTTCTGTTGGTGGTTGAGTTGGTTGTGGATTGGGATTTTGTTGCTTCTTTAAAAACTCCTCAGTCTCTCTCTTTTGCTTAGACCTTTCATCTCTAATATTATCATTAATAACATTAAAACTATCCTTGTAGCTATCAATAACACCATTCTCTATTGCTTCATCAGTAATAGCTAATTGCGCCACTCTCGCTGCGGTCTTTTGCATTGTGACTTCTGATACGCTAAGTTTTTTAGCCGTTGCGTGTTCCTTAAATATTTGCAGGATTTCTGCTTCCGTTTTTGCCATAATAATAGATTTTATTTATATCATTTAACGCAAATGTAGTGTAAAAAAACTCCTTAACAAAACAAGTAACTTCAATTGAAATTAACTTTAGTGTAGTTATATTTGCATAAATTAAATAACTTATGGCAGGAAAAGTAATCAGTCCACATGAGGGGTTTCAGAAAAGGTTTGTAAAGAGTTCTCTTGATGTTGTATTCGGTGGAGGTCAAGCTGGTGGTGGTAAAACATTCGCTTCATTACTCGCTTCTGCATACCATGTAGAAGACCCAGAATATAGAGCTTTATATGTTAGAAAAAACTTAGATGACATTACTGCTGGTGGCGGTATGATCGATGAGTGTAAAAATATCTATGATAAACAGCTCATATCAAGAATAACCATTAGCGATAGCCCCGAAGTAGAGTTTAAGTCGGGTGCAAGGTTCGTCTTTACACATATGGCAAATGAATCCCCTAATGTGCTTAATGAGCGTGTAAAAGGTTGGCAGTATTCGGGTATATTCCTCGATGAGCTTACTGCGTACTCTTGGAGTACATTCACCTATCTAATGACCCGTAATCGTGGTGCAGCACATATCAGACCTATGTTTAGAGCAACTACCAACCCTAAATATAAGAGTTGGGTAAGGAAATTCATTGATTGGTATATTGATGAAAACGGATACATAGATCCCGATAGAGAGGGTGTGGTAAGATACTTCTTTAATGCTGGTAACTCAGTAGACGATGTTGTATGGGGAATGAGTAAAGAAGAGGTGTATAATAAGTGTAAAGAGAGGATTGATAGGGTATTAAAAGATGCTAATAAAGCAGACCCAACACTCAATATATCCTATGCTAATATGATTAAGTCCTTTACCTTTTATAGAGGTTCTGTATTTGAGAATAAGACACTATTAAGCGGTAATCCCGATTATATCGGTAGCTTAGCTGCTGCTGGTGCTAAACAATCAGAAATGCTATTAGGTGGTAACTGGAATATTGATGAGGAAGATGAGGAAAAGATACCAATACCAGAATCTAAAGCATTGAGCATATTCGATAACGACCCCAATATAACCGAAAACAGATACCTTACAGTCGATATTGCTGGTGATGGTGATGATAACCTTGTTATATTAGCTTGGTATGGATTTCATATCCAAGACTGGATGGCTGTGAGTAGTAGTGGTTCAACGCAAGTTGTTGCTGCAATACGCAGGATGCAAGAAAAACACGATATAGGTAATGCTAATGTGATATATGACGGGGTAGGTATAGGGAACTATGTTAAAGGGTATATATTAGGAGCAAGACCTTTTATGGGTAATAGAACACCAACACCCTCAGGTAAACAACGATACTTTGACTTAAAGACACAATGCGCTGATAAACTGATAGAGATGATAGATAATGGTATCATATCGGTTGATAATGCAGCTGCTAATAGGCAATACAAGCACAAACTTATTAAGTATCAGATAACATTCAAGGAAGAATTTGTAAAAGAACTTGGAGTGTTGAGGATTAATGAGATGAAAGCTAATGGCAAGTTAAAGTGTATAAACAAGAAAGAGATGGGTAATATGTTAGGTAGAGGCAGGTCTCCCGATATATTAGACCCTTGTATAATGAGAATGTGGATAGACCTTGACTATAAAACATTGGATACTAAACCATATTCTGATTATCAACAGAACAACAGCCCCTTAGCAGATGACGAAATAGATATTTTCGATTTTTTAGATGGTTAATAATTAATAATTACTTATGGAAGAACAAAAGACTAACAATGAGTTATCTCCTACAATAATTGTAGATGAGATACTTAGAAAAGAGCCTTTCATTAGAGAGGTAAAGTCGGGTATAATAAGTGGAGGTAGTATATCTTTAGGAGATACTATTAAAGCCGATGTACCTAATATAACTGGTACTTGTATAAGTCAAGAGCAATATCTTATGGAATTAAATCCAGATTCCCACGATATTCATCATGACGAAAATGTGCCAAGTATAGTAGCTAAAATTGGAAAGGACAACTACAAAGAGATTAAGGATGTAAGAATTGCATTGGCTTATCAAAAGAAGATTGTAGAGAAACAGACCTTATATGTATGTGGTAGAGACACTAAGTTCACATTATGTAACCCATCTCCAGATAAAGAGATGAAAAAAGACTATGTGGATATTAAGACTACTTGGAAGAACAGAAACTACGATGTGGCAAGGACACAATGTATAATGAACCAAAAATCAGTAGGTGATGCAGCGGTTATCCATTACTACGATAAAAGTGGTAAAATAAGACCTAAGAATGTGTCATTTATGAATGGCTATACTCTACTACCGCATTATGATAGATATGATAATTTAGATGTATTTGGAGTGCTTTATTCAAAGGGTAATAATAGAATACTCGATGTGTATGATAGCCTATACATGACAAGTTATAAGCTTGAGGCAAATGATAAGGAGTGGGTTCAGACAGAAAAATTGGTACATGGATTTATCGAAGTGCCAGTATCATATATAAGAGGTGAGGTCGCTTGGGATAATGCTCAATCAACAATAGAAGCATTGGAGATTATATACAACATATACTCAGTTATTATGAAGAGACATGGTTGGGGTATGCTATATATAAAAGGTAATGTGGATACTAAGATGAAGAAGATTGCTGGTTCTGTGATACTGCAAGATAACTCAGATAATCCAAACTCTACTGCTGAATATAAAGCACCGCCTACACCTACGGGAATGGAGAACCTACTTGCTGACCTAAGAAAGCAGATACAGATAATGACGGGTACTATCTTCTTGACACCAGAAGATGTAAGGATGTCAGGGGATATATCGGGTGCTGCCATTAAAATGATGAACTCATCTGCTTATGAGAAAGCAATGCTCGATGCTAAACTATATGATACTTTTATGGATAGTATGGTGAGGTTATTTGTGTTTGGGTATAGTAATGAGATTAAGAAGATTGCTCAATTTAGTAGAATGAATATTAGAGCAGAACTCGAAGTATGGATACCACAATCAGATACTGAGATTGTTACTAACCTTGTACAACTTAAAGGTAGTGGTCTTATCTCAGTAGAGACTGGAGTAGGAGTATCACCTTACTCTACACCAGATGAAGAGATTAGGATAAAAGCAGAAGCCGATAGTGATAAGCTTCCTAATGATAATGTTAATGTAAATAGTAATCAATCAATTAATAACAATGTAAACCAAGAGTAGTTTTATGGATATAGTGACAATAGCACAAGTATTGGGTAGTGCGCTTATTGGTAGTGCTGGTACAATCTTTACCCTTAAATTCACAAAGAAAAAGATAAGTGCCGAAACGGATATGCAGTATATCCATAATATGAAAGAGATAGTAGATTCTTACCAAGAGATTAACGATAAGTATAAGGCTACTTTAAAAGAGTTAGAGAAAAGGATAGAAGCTACGGAGAAAAAGGTGGAAGAACTCAATGATATTATAGAGCAATTAAGAAAGGAAAATATGGAGTATGAGATTAAGACCAAGATGCTTAATAGAATTATTGATGCTTCTTATAGTTGCCCTCACGATACTGGAGATTGCCCCGTAAAGAAGATTAGTAGAGATAATTTAATGAAATAGAACTATGTTTAAGTATTTCACATTAGAAGAGTTATTTCATTCTGATAAGGCTGTATCAATGGGGTTGGATAACGACCCCAGAAATATACTATCAGTTGATAATTCTGAAATAATAATAACCAACATAACAAGGCTTGTAGTAGAGGTATTAGACCCAGCAAGAGAGTTATTAGGTAAACCAATAAGTGTATCAAGTGGTTATAGAAGCGAAAAACTTAATAAGGCGGTGGGTGGTGCTAACACTTCTCAACACCTGTTAGGTGAGGCTGCTGATATTACTTGTTACAATAATAAATATCTTTTTGATATAATAAAACAAAACCTTATCTTTGACCAATTGATATTAGAGGAAAGCACTATTAATGGGAAAAAGGTAGAATGGGTACATGTTTCTTATAGAAAAGGTAAAAACCGAAAACAAGCCTTTCGTATGCAAAACGGAGTAGTGGTAAAATGAACGGAATAGAATTAAAACAATTGATTAACGGAGTAGAGAGTAGCTTTTATGGACTTGTCCTTAAGAGCTATTCTTTTACTACCCAACTTATGGGAGATACATCTATTAGTGGTGATGTATTTACAGATAAGGGATTGGCTGACATATCTGATGACGAATGGAGATATAAGTGTTATATCAACTATGATAGTCAAATATTCAGACTATACCAATCACCCGTAAGAGAAAAGAATAATGATAGCAGACTATATAAATATAATTGTGTTTTCAAGCCAGAAAGTGAAAAGCTAAAGTCTTTGGATTTCCTTGACTTAGTACCTAATAGCACTATAAGCACTGGTCTTAACTCAGTTATCTTTAATGGCAATATCGTTGAGTTTAAAGATAGGTTACAGGCTAATCTTGATAGACTTAATGATGGGTGGACTGTGTATTTACACAACTCAGTAGATACAAGTGTATTTAAGCAAGTAACCATTGATGGCTCTAAAATCTTTGATGCTCTGTCTGTTATATTTGATACTTATAACCTTAAATATACCATAACTGGCAAAAGTGTATATATAGGATACCCAAGCGAGACTATCAATAAGCAGTTTGCGTGGGGTAGGACTAATGGGTTATATAGCATAGTTAAAACACCTACTGATGATAAGGTATTGTCAAGGGTAAGAGGTTGTGGCTCAACAAGGAATATGCCATTTAACTATTATAGAGATAGTGATAGGTTTAAGAATCCCGATGGCTCACCTAAGATATTGAGATACACTCCAAACCTTATGCCTAAAGTGTTTGCAGATACTTTTGGGGTAACTGACTACTATGACGATGCAGCATTAAGGGCTTTAGGTAATATAGATGAAGAGTTTATCACCTTTGATGGTAGTGGTGATAACGAAGAGATATATCCTACAATAAAGGGTGCTACTTATAATGGATTAAGGATAGATAAGCTAAAGTTTGTTGGAGATATTGGTTCTGATGAGTTAGATACTAATGGCAAGGTATTAGACCAAGATTTTGAGGTTAAAACCAACCCTTTAGGGTTTGATATAAGCAAGACAATATCACAACAAGGGGAATTGACATTGTATATGACATCTGGGGATTGTGCTGGGTGTAATTTTAAAGTGTTAAAAATCAATGGAAAAAACGCTTCTTTAGCTAAGGCAGTGAATTTTTACTTAGACCCTAAAGAGATATATTATGAAGAGAATACATCTGGAGTTAAAAATATAAGTTCTATATTCTTAGGTAGTTATACTAAGTTTTCTAATCCAGATAAGGTATATGTTAATCAAGTAGGATTTGGATTTGCTGATAGGATTACTAATAATACTCCCGATGCTATGCAATTTGAAATGAGGTGTTTTCTAAGAGGTAGAAACTCTCAACAAGAGGTAACACTATCTAATTTCAACACATCAATAGCTTCTGGCAGTTTTTATGAACTATCTGATAAGATACTCATACCTAATACTATTCTTGATTTATCTGCTGATAATTGGGATATATTAGTCAATGTGTTTATCTCACCATATAATCCTAATCCAGCGTGGAGCGCATCTATAAATGCAGAGTTTAGCACTACACAGCCTTTTATGATTGAGGGGGATATAACTAAGATTACAGACCCAATATCACCATCAGACCAAGAGGTTACATTATTGTTACAAAAATCCACAGCTGACTTTAATACATTACTACCTAATGC
>JACCEC010676266.1_pt1 | contig 18899 bp, 10 predicted proteins | sample 7450121 | NCBI WGS metagenome assembly JACCEC01 (sample SAMN15323455, study PRJNA562643) | freshwater metagenome | isolation source: river surface water | place: USA:Blue River Watershed | collected 2017-08-18 | reverse complement strand
GTTGCCAGCGCAAAAGATCATCATTTAACTTTTGACGCGTCATGTCATCCAGCGCAGCGAAAGGTTCATCCATCAGCAGCAGCTCGGGATCGGTGATGAGCGCTCGCGCGATGGAAGCCCTCATTTTCATGCCACCTGAGAGTTGAGCGGGATAAGCGTTCGCAAATTCCTCTAGACCCACACTTCGCAGGGCGGACATCACTTTGACCTGCACCTCTCGCTTGCCATACCCTTGAAGCCTTAGGGGTAGCCACACATTATCGAAAACACTGGCCCAAGGCATGAGCGTGTGTTCTTGAAATACGAAAGCGGTTGAATGCTGTTTTCTTTGTGATACAGCGGGTGCGTTGACTGTCCCTGCGGAAGGGGGCTCGAGCCCTGCCACTAACCGGAGAATGGTGCTTTTGCCGCATCCTGAGGGACCCAGAAGCGTGACGAATTCTCCATTCTGCATTGAAAGTGAGACATCAGATAAGGCGAGCGTACCTGTCTTGAATTGCTTTGAGACGTGTTTGATGACAACGACTTGATCGTTGTGGTGGGTCATCTTGTCAGTGGTTTCAGATGTTGAAAAGGTCATGGATGTTTATTCTTCTTCGGGCATCGCAATGAAAATCATCACGAGCATGATGACAACCACAAAGCGAAACGCAGCCTGTGCGCCATTCCACTTATCAGACTGCCACATGCTAAACCATTCGCCACCAATCACCAGAAAACCAAAGAACCAGACGAGAAAGCCGGTTGTGCAACCAAGATAAACCCAGTTTTTTGCGCGAATGAATTGATCACGACTATGGATGCGTCTGGCCAGACCTATGGCACCAATCGACAACAGGACGCCCGTGAGGATTTCACCAGAAATAATCATGGCATAGGCGAAATGCCATATGATTGGTTGATCGATTGCCCTCCACTTTAAAGTATTGTTGCTGAATACGGTATCCATGGAAAGCACATGTCGAACAAAGGAATAATTGCTCCCATAGTCGATGAGATTATCGATACCGGTTAATAGCGCGAACAGAGCGAGTGGAATGCATACTAGAACTTTACAAATGCGCAGTATGTTCATTTTTGATGAGGCTTCAAATTGATTAATCGAAGAAAAGCTCTAGCATGCATGTGCCTAGGAATCGCTGCATCAGCCCGAAGTCAAACTCCAGTCCAACAAAGAATACTCGCTAACATCCCTATCAAGAATCATGAGAGGGCCATGACGGCGGCTATCGTTGCGGCTTTGCAAAATCCAGTCTATCCCTTTGGCGCTGTCATGACAATTGCAAAGACAGGAGAGATCGTCGCAACTGGGGTCAATGCTTCTTCTGTGAATCCGACCTTTCATGGAGAGATTGTCTGTATGAATGACTATCTCAAGAAATTTGGTAATAAAAACTGGAAAGATCTGATTTTGTACACCACGGGTGAATCCTGTCCGATGTGTATGAGCGCATTGACTTGGGCGGGGATAGGGGGTGTTGTTTACGGGAGTTCAATCCGGACAATTAGTCAGTCCGGGATCAGGCAAATTAATATTTCTTCCCGGTCAGTCGTTGAGGCTGCGGACTTTAGTCCACCCGACTTACTCGGCGGAGTGCTTGAAAAAGAATGTGACGCGCTATTTATGAATAGACATCGCACTGAACATCAAGCATAAGTTTAATTGTTGATGGGGGCGGTTAAGAAAAATATCCATTCCGGTTGGTATCGAACATCAGAAATTCCTTGTACATGAAAGGGATTATCGGACTGGCCATGATAGTTTTCAGGAAGTGGTAGTCTGAAGATCCTGATGTGTTCAGGGGGGATTCTGAGCATTTCATACGCCCGAGTCAGGAGAGCATGCGTGTTTTCGTGCGCGTTATAACCTGCAAACCAGCGATTCAATGGGGTGACCGTGGACCATTCAAGCCAAGGCGCAAGTTCTCGACCCCGCCCCTGGACTCGATAAAAATCCCAGGGACTAGAAAATAGAATGATTCGGTTCACAAGCTTTTGTTTGCCAATAAAAGCTGCCATACCGGCACCTTGTGATTGACCGGATAATGCTATTTTTTCCCAGACCATGCCGTGCTGATCAAAATATCGGGACCATCCTTGGTCAGGATGTAGACGGTGCAAGTATTGCAGCAAGTGAAACAGGCGTTCAACAATCGCTTCGGGCCTGGAGTTGTCTATTGCTGGATCCATGACGATATTGCCGTAGATGCGCATATGACGCATACGTGCGGAACAGGCCGGTCCGCCGTTTTCCGGGCAATAGACAGCAATGGAGGGCTCGTCGTTGTATTCGAGTGAAATCACTCTGTAGCCATGGGTTGCGGCTGTTCTGAGGAAATGAATCGGACCAGGAGGCTGACCTTTTGTACCCGGCAGAAAGACCATCAGTGGTAGTTGTTTATTTATTTCATCCCGCTTGAGTAATACATAATGAGGATGATCGAAACGCTGAATTCTGGCATCGGTGAGTGAGGGTTTGATGCAGTAAACCTCAAATACTTCGCTTGATTGACACGGCCCTGAATTCGCCCAGGCGAATGTTGCGCAGAAAATGATCGAACAGACCAAAAGAGTGCGAAGGTATGATTTCATTTGAATGATCTAATGAGTAGTATTTTTCTAATAGAAATATTATTTTTATTTGGTATGAAAATCATGTCATGTTTGAGGCTTTCACCCAAAATAATTTAATCACAGTATCCATTGAGAGTATTTAAGAGGTTCGAAAATAAGGATTTCAATCCCATTCAAGTTGATTGAGTAAAATAAGAATTTAAGTGCCTTTATGTCTAAACTATTATCAATACGACGGATGGCACAATATGTACTGGGTTGATTATTTATCACTATATTTATTCGCTCTTAAATACGTCGTCATAGTCGTCGCAATATTTATCACAGTGAGTGGTTTTGACGATTTGGTGATCGACCTGGTCTATTGGTTTCGATGGGTATGGCGCAAGTTCACGATCTATAAGCGGCACCCTCGCGCAGATCAAGACCTATTGCTTTCTGTACCTGAAAAGCCGTTGGCAATCATGATTCCGGCTTGGCATGAAACGGGTGTCATCGGCTCAATGGCGGACGCCGCCGCCCGGACGCTGGATTATGAAAACTACCATATCTTTGTCGGAACCTATCCAAATGATCCCGAGACACAGCGTGATGTGGATGAAGTGTGCGCGCTCTTTCCAAATGTTCACAAAGTCGTGTGCGCGCGTCCCGGTCCGACAAGTAAGGCAGATTGCCTCAATAATGTGCTGGATGCCATTACACAATTTGAAAAACGAGCGAATTTAAAATTTGCCGGCTTTATTCTCCATGACGCGGAAGATGTTGTTTCTGCAATGGAGCTCAGACTGTTCAATTACCTCGTTGATCGTAAGGATCTGATTCAGGTTCCCGTTTATCCATTTGAAAGAAAATGGTATGACTTCGTTGGTATGCACTACATCGACGAGTTTACCGAGCTGCACGCAAAAGATGTGCCGATCAGGGAAGCTGTTGTCGGACAGGTTCCAAGCGCAGGGGTCGGAACCTGCTTCAGTAGAAGAGCAATTGAGACATTACTCATCGATGGCGACGGAATCGCCTTTGATACACAAAGCTTGACGGAGGACTATGACATCGGGTTCAGGCTCAAAGAACATGGATTAGAGGAAATTTTTGTCAGATTTCCAGTGCCGGAACAATCCAAAAGCGTATGGCAAAAGACCAAAATATTTGGGCAAAGTTTTCGAGAGTCGAATGTTATTTGCGTACGTGAATTTTTTCCTAACAAAATCGAAACTGCCGTGCGTCAGAAGTCACGATGGATTATCGGGATTGTTTTTCAGGGCTACGTGACGCACGGTTGGACACGTGACTGGAAATTAAATTATTTTCTTTGGCGAGACCGAAAGGGAGTATTGACAAACTTTTTCAGTTTTGCGGCCAATTTAATTCTTTTTCAACTCATGCTTGTCTGGCTCTATGAATCATTTTGGCCCGAGGCTTATCGCTTTCTTTCAATCTTTGAGGAAAGTGCTTTGCTGGTCACTTTATTATGGATAAACGTGTTGTTGATGGCAAATCGCATCGTACAAAGAACGATTTTTGTCTCTCAATATTACGGACTATTTCAAGGTCTGTTGTCTTTACCAAGAATGCTCCTCGGGAATTTCATCAATTTTTTAGCAAACTGGCGAGCAATCAAGCAGGTGATTCAACAGGGAAATCCTAGGCGTGTTGCCTGGGATAAAACCACCCATGATTTTCCATCCCTTGGTGAGATCTCCAGGGCGCGTCGCATGATAGGTCTCATTCTGGTCAACCAAGGCAGTCTGACAGAGCCTCAGCTCAAAGAGGCGCTTCTGACTAAACCTGAGGGGATGAGACTGGGTACCTGGCTTGTGCATAGCGGTCAGATCACCCCTCTGCAACTGGCGAAGGGTTTGGCTGAACAGGCGCAGGTCGGGCATGCCAGTATCGATGCATATCGTTTGGCTCCAGAACTACTCGCTGTCATCCCTCTGGATATTGCGCTGCATTATGCGGTGATACCCATTCAACGCGAGGGAAATCATCTTGTTGTTGCGACTGAATCCGCACTGAGTCCAATTGCATTGTCCGCTTTACGCCGAAAACTCAAGCTCGATGTTGACTTTGTCATTGCTGAAATTGGACAAGTCACCGTGGGTCTTCGACATTGCTATGCAAGATATAGATTGGCAGATCCGAGGGAGACTTTGAATGCGGCAATCGCATTCGGCAGAATCAGTCAAAGCGATCGAGATGCTGCTTGGACATATTATGTTTCGAGACAAATCATGTTGGGAGAAGTCTTGCAAACATTGGGACGAATTGACGCAGCTGCATTTTCGGCAGTCTTGTTACAACATGCCAGTTCAACTTTGCCATTAGGTGAATACCTTGTCGAGCATGGCATCATTTCTCAAGAAACACTCGATCATGCGATCTCTGTGCAAGCGCAGATCCAACCTTCTATGGAGGATGTCATCGCTCGGTTTGAACATATAGAGACGGCAGATAAACAATTGCATTCCCATGAGATCTAAGCGCTTGATGCAACCATTCCGGTATTTTTTATCTTTGGGTATCTTATGGATGGCCCTCCTTGCCCCGAGCGATGCTTTATCTCAAACTGACTGGTCTCAAGGACTGACAGCTCGCCAGCGATTTACTGTTTTTCCGCATGTCGACGCAGGATTTCGAGCGCTCAGTCAAAAACGATTTGATACCGCACTCCTGGAATTTCAGCGTGCCAATGTATTGGCACCCAACAGTCCCGTTTTGGTGGGCTATTTGGCCGAGACGTATGCCATGTCCGGCGATCCTGCTAAAGCAATTCAAATGATTGATGCTCAGCTCACGCGCACACCAGGAGAGGCAAAGTTATTGCAGATGAAAAATGTCTACGGACAACGTATCGCGAACGAGGTCTTAAAAAAAGGTGAGTCATTGAAGGGCTCTCCTGAAAAACTTCGTGCATATCTGAAATCCAATCACCCTAATCTAGACTCACCTTATGCAGAGTCAGTATGGCTGAATTTGTTATCAGTTGCTTCGACACCGAGTGATAATTTATTACAGACTTACGTACCAAAATTTTCTCAGAATAATCAAGCCAAACAAAGATTGTCAGTCCTGATGTTGACGAAGTCAGGTGCTCAGACAAGTGCAAATCATTTGATCGATCAGTGGAGCGCCAATGATTTAGCGCAAGTCAGCCACGTTGATGGGATGAGCTATGAGTTGCTGAATCAAGGAGATGCGGATCAGGCCTTGCGTGTATTAATTAAAGCGTATCCGTTCGAGTCTGCGTCTTCAGTTGAAAGGCATCAGCTTGTGACTCGAATGCTGATCGCTGATTCAAGAGCCAATGACAAGACGCTCATGCAGGCATTCTTGGCGGATCAAAAACGGCATATCGAAACGAGTGCGCAAGAACGAGAGTGGTTGTCATTGGTCAGTGCCACAGTGGGTAAAAATTTAAAGCCTTTCACGGATTACACATTACGTTACAAGGAGAATGCAAACACCCTGGAGGCCGAAGTACAGCGACGGTTGGAGGCGGGGGCTGCCTTGCCGACAGGCATAGACTGGGAAGAGACAGTTGCTCAACTCGGTCAGGCTGGTGATCCTTTGCTTGATGCATTGACATATCGTTTGGTTGAGTCGGGGGACAATGCGGCTGCCTGGCATTTGCTCATGACGCGCTATCCTTTTAACGGGATGCCCTCATCGCTACGCGAAAAATTTGTCGCGCGACTTGATCTGATTGCTTCAAAGACGCCTCATTTATTGAATGCGAGCGAACAGACGCGATTGTCAGCACCTCTGGATAACTCTCGATTACGTGGAATGCAAGCTTCTATGCTCAAGCAAGTGGGTGATTGCAGCGGTGTCAGGCAAGTGCTCGGAGACCTGTCTGAGCAATACAGTGCGACCGACTGGGTGATGCTGGGTGAGTGCTATCAGTCACAGCAGCGCTCCGGACTCGCGGAATATGCTTTTGAACAAGCGTTGAAAAGACATCCAACGCCTGAGACTGAAAGGGCTTTGGCATATGCGGCGTACCAGAATAAAAATAACGCACTTGCCGTACAGGCCTGGAAAGAGGCGATTCTATCTGGATCTCTCACAGCGGAAAACTGGCTCGCAGCGAGTGTGACGGCTCTGGCCGCAGATGACAGGGTCTTGGCGGCAGAGTGGCTTAAGCAGTATGAGCGAGCCAATGGAAGTCGATCAGCAGAGTACTGGGCGCTGAAGGCCCGGGTCGCCAGTGCTGAAAGTCTGCCAGAGGCGATCACAGCGATGCGTACATCGCTGGAAATGGCTCCGCTTGAAAGTAATTATGTGGAATTAGCGGGTTGGCAGCGTCAAGCGGGTGATCGGAGTGGTGCGATCGAATCACTGAAAGCAGCAATTGCCTTGCAACCTAAGGATGGTGCCGCACAAGCGGATCTTGGATTTTTGGAATACAGCCAAGGGGATTTACCTGCAGCGCAAAAGCAAATGGAAAACGCGCTCAAGTTGCGACCTGAGGATATGAAAGTGACGGAGCAACTTGCCTACATCGATCAGCGTTTAGGCGAAAATGATCAGGCAAAGCGATACATCGAAGCATCTGTTGATCACCTGATGCGCTAACCTGAACACGAGAACACGGTGTCTCGAGCTGAAAGTCTTTATGCATTGAGAAGGATGCATGAGGATTTATCGAGGCGCTGGACGCTGAGTGTCGATGGGATGAGTAGTACTTCACCAGCAGCCTCGGTGCAGTCTCCCGTACCGGGTCAGGCTTTCAAAAGCTATTCACAAATCGAGCTCGATTACCGTCTCGGAGATCCCGCCATTAAAAATGGCAAAACATTATCCGTTTATGGAAGAGTTTTTGGCGGAAGCGGTCCAAACAATTCTGCCCTTCCGATTTACGCACCCATGCTGGGAGTGGGGCTGCGCTGGAAACCATTCTCAGACTATGTCTTTTATCTTGCAGCGGAAAAACAAATTCCACTAGATCAGGGTACGAGTGCGCCTGCCAACACAATGCTTCGCGCGAGCGCGTCATTTTTAAATTCCGGGGCTTATAGCGATGATTGGCATCCTGCGGGACCCGGGTGGTTTTCACAGAATTTATACTTGGATTCAGCGTATTACCTCAGTACACAAGCCTATGCATTGACGGCTGATTACCGATTCGGCTATCACCACAAGTTACAGCAGGGACAGACCATTGAACCCTATGCAAGATTGCTCGCCACTAAAATCAGCGGGGAAGAGACGCCTGACGTCAGAGCCGGAGTTGGCGTGCGCTGGAATATTTGGGCGAATCAATCCCGCTATAGTGCGTACGCCAATAAATATTACGTCGGACTTGAGTTGCAGGGAGCGATCAAGACCTATCAAAATGATCGCGTGGCAGCTTTATTAACGATGGGAGTGCGTTGGTGAAATCAAGAATCATTCGATGGTTCTTAGGGATGATGCTTTTCGGTACCTTTACCTTGCATGCGCAGGCGATGACCGGGATGATCTATCAGCCACAGCAGCGCGACATGAAATTATCCAACGCGTTCTGGCCTTCGGCCTTTAGTGAGTTACGCAAGCGCGGTTTTGATACGGTTATTATCCAGTGGACGCAGTACGGTGATGTGTTTTCTGCCGGGAATGAAAAAAAATGGCTGAGAGAACGTCTGCAGGATGCTGTTGCAGCGGATCTCAAACTTGTCATCGGTCTTTATGCCGATCCTGACTCATTCGCATCGCTCGATATGCCAACTGAATTACTAGAAGCATATTTCCTTAAAAATACTGAAAAAAATATCCAACTCGCCAGGTATTGGAAGGAGATATTACCTGTCCATAGTATTACGGGATGGTATTTGCCAACAGAAATTGATGATCGCAGATGGCGTGCTAAGTCCGATCAACGTGTCCTTGCCGCACAAGTTGAACGCGATGTGTCAGAACTCAAGCGCTTGACATCTCTCCCAGCCTATATCACTTCATTTTTTAAAGGTCATTCAGAGGTGAATGAATACAAGTCCATGCTGGAGCAAATCCAACAGACTTCTGGTGTGAGGCTATGGGTCCAGGATGGTGTTGGAGGTCAGACATTATTACCTGCAGAGACGGCCTTGTATTTGAAATCATTAGCCGTATGCAACAGCGCGCCTATCAATGGGTTGGTTTATGAGATTTTTCGTCAGGTTGGCCCTGACTCAAACTTCAAAGCTGAGCCTTTAGCTCCCGCTTTATTATCTAAAGCACTTGCTCAAAGAGCGCCCTGCGGGGGGGATACTGTATTTTTTTCGTTGCGCTATTTAATCAACTTTGGTCATTGACCAGCCCACGATAATATCCGCAATGCGTTGGGAGGCATGTCCATCGCCATAAGGATTATGGGCTTCTGACATCTTTTTGTAGTGGCTCGGCTCATCAATCAGTCGACTACACGCTGCAACGATATGTTCCGAATCGGTTCCGACTAATTCAACTGTGCCTGCTTCCACCGCTTCGGGTCTCTCAGTCGTTTCGCGCATGACGAGAACAGGTTTGCCTAAGCTAGGAGCCTCTTCTTGAATTCCGCCGCTGTCCGTTAAAACAAAATAACAGTGTTTAAGCAGTAAGGAGAAGGGCTCGTACTGCATCGGTTCAAGCAAGTGCACATTCGGCAGGTTTCCTAAACGAGACATGACCGGCTCCCGGACATTAGGATTTAAATGCACGGGGTAGACCAGATGTATGGAGGGATATTTCTTTGCCAGAACACGTACCGCATCACAAATTTGAATAAATCCAGTACCGAAGTTTTCTCGGCGATGACCTGTCATGAGGATAAAACGGTGATTGCGCCAGTCAAATGGTAAATAATGAGTTAGCAAATTTTGCTCTTGTCGGTCACCGTCTTTGATACTGGCTATTCTTTTAAGGGTCCAGTGCAGAGCATCGATGACAGTATTACCCGTGACATGAATCGAGGCTGCATTCACCCCTTCCGCAAGCAAGTTCGCCTGACTGTTGAGCGTCGGTGCAAAGTGCCAATAGGCAATTTTACTGATGACCTGACGATTAAATTCTTCAGGAAAAGGGGAGTGAATATTGTGCGTTCTGAGCCCTGCTTCGACATGACCGACTGGTATGCCAAGATAGAAACCCGCCATCGCAGCAGCCAAGGCAGTGGTCGTATCGCCATGCACCAAAATTGCATCGGGTTTGGTTTGTCGAAAACTATCTCTCAACCCCACCAGGGCGCGACTCGTAATGTCTGCGAGGTCCTGATTGGCTTGCATCAGATCAAGATCGATATCTGGCGCAATGTTGAAAAGCGTGAGTACTTGATCAAGCATTTGCCTGTGCTGAGCGGTCACACAAACGATCGTGTCGATTTCTGGACGAGACTGCAACGCATGGACAACAGGAGCCATTTTGATGGCTTCAGGGCGTGTGCCAAACACGACAATAATATTTTTCTTTGGGTTCAACATTTTTTATCCACGCAAATGAACTGCGAAATCCTGACTAACCAGAGGTCTGCTAAACCAATAGCCTTGAATCTCATCGCAACCAAGCTCCTTTAACCGATTTGCTTGTTCTTCGGTTTCGACGCCTTCTGCGATTGTCGTCATTTGTAAACTATGCGCCATGTGAATAATGGCATTGACGATCGCTTGATCGCTCTGATTGGTGACGAGATCTTTTACAAAGGACTGATCAATTTTAAGTCGGTCAATTGCGTAACGTTTTAAATAGCTTAATGAGGAATAGCCGGTCCCGAAATCATCCAGGGCGACAGCGAATCCCGCAGCATGCAGGCGTTGAATAATGGCACCTGCTTGCTCCGCATTCTTAAGCGCGACTGCTTCGGTAATTTCAATTTCTATCCGGTTGGTCGGTACGCCAACACGAGACATGACCTTCATAAGTTCCTCAACAAATCCGGGTCGTGCAAATTGGATTGTTGAAACATTCACTGCGATAAAGATTTTAGGTAATCCTAATAAATCCCATTGATGTAGCTGTCGAGCCGCCTGCTCAAGCACCCAGAGTCCAATATCCACAATTAATCCGGTTTGCTCGGCAATCGGAATGAACTCCGCAGGGGAGACGTCTCCCCACTTGGGGTGACGCCAGCGCAGCAGGACTTCGGCGCCAATCGTTTGGCTATCAGAGAGTCTACGCTGAGGTTGATAGACTAAAAATAGCTCGCCGCGATTTTGTGCGCCTTTTAACGAGACCGCCAGATCTAGCGAGCGTTGGGTATGCTCTTGCATGTCTGGCGAGAAAAATCTCAAACTGTTACGACCGTCTTGTTTGGCCCGATACATGGCGATTTCAGCTGCGGAAGCAAGATGATCCGATGTTTTTGCATCCTCCGGATACAGTGCGATACCGACTGTGGCACTTAAAGATAAAGGCTGCCCATCGATGAAAAAAGGAGCCTGGATCTGATTGAGAACTTCTCTTGCTTTAAGTGCAACAAGGGATTGTTTTTCGATGGGGAGGATTGCGACAAACGTGTCACCACCATGGCGAGCGATGGTTGCATCCGTTCCAAGCCCATGCACGATACGATTGGCCATTTCAACGAGCAACTCATCCCCGGCGGAGTGTCCAAGTGACTCATTGATCGTTTTGAAATTATCCAGATTGAACCATAATAGTGACAACAATCCATTCTTTTCTGCAGTTTGATCAAGTGCCGTATTAAGTCTCTCTTGGAAAGATTTTCGATTCAGTAGTCCCGTCAGTGCATCAAATTCAGAAAGGTCCCGGATTCTCTTTTCAGCTGCTTTATGCTGTGTGACATCAATTTTGTGCGCGACATAATTGGTCAACTTACCAAAGCGATCCTTGATTGGATAGACTGATACAAGCTCGATAAAAGTTTGTCCGTTTTTCTTTTTGTTAATAAATTCGCCTTGCCAAGATTCGCCTGCAGTCAAACGTTTCCACAAGGCTTCATATAGGACAGGCGAGGTTTCGCCGGACTGCAGGATCTTGGGGTTTTGTCCGATTGCTTCCTCGGCGTTATATCCGCTTGCCTCACTGAAAGCCTTGTTCACATACTGGATGCGCGCGGAGGTGTCGGTCATGACGATTGAGTGGGGGCTTTGTTCAAGCGCCTCTGTCAATTGATTAATGACTGCGTCTTTTCGTCCTTGTTTAAGCATGCTCCAAAGCGTGGTAGCGATCACCTGCAAGGCTTTGCTATCCTGCTCGACAAAGTGCTCTGCCTTGTTGGCGACACCGAGGATGATTTTGACTTGATTACCCTCGAGAACGGGGACCGTCAATATTCGTTCTATAACACCCTGCGTCTGTTTTAAACCAATACATGTTTGTGAGTCAGTAATTTCATTGAGTAGTATCGGTTTGGCCTGACGAACGCCATCCGCCCATGCTCCAGCATCCTCCAAAGGAAGCAAGTCCTTTTCTGCATCTATTTCAGCGAGGTTTCTAGTGTTGTCAGAGAACGCAAGGAGACGAACAGAATTTTTCTCATTTTCAACGGTATACAAAAAAGCAATTGAACTATTCGTCATGGATTTGGCATATGCCAACGATCGTTGCAAGTAATCATTTTCTTGTTCGAGATCTTCTCGCTCCTGAAGTTCCAGGAGCATGGTTTTCAATTTATTATCGAAACTTATTTTTTCTTCTGATTGTTGGAGTGACTGGTAGGGATGTTTGATGGTTTCAATAAATAACGCGCGGTACAAGAAAGCGAAAGCGATAATTTTGTAAATATGTCCTGCGACGTTATAGATGTCAGTCACATTGGCATAGAGAGTGAAGAAAAACTCACTCATCGCCATCGTGAATGACGCCATGGCGAGCAAGGAGTCACTTATCTCCCTTTTTTTATGCCACCTTTTTATAAAGCCAAAACCAGCAGTGATGTAAAGCGCAATCAGTACATATTCAACACCTACTTTGAAAGGTGTTAATCCTTGCCCCTCAATGTAGGTACGAGGAATGGATGATGGATGGACGATCACTATGTAGTGCACGATTGCGACTAACAGTAGGATGATCGCGAGCGCCCAGTACCGCGATGTTTCCCCTACCCAGTTTGCCAGGTGCGAGGGCCAGAATGCGATCCAGATAAATGCCAGCCCAGCCAACAGTCTGGCAACCAGCCAAAAGTTGATGGCTTTCTCTGGTCCGCTAGGCGTAATTAGATCCGGCATCCCGGCGTACGAGAGCGTATGGGAGAGATCGAGGAGGGCGACACCTAAAAAACCTATTCCCAACACAAGCGCACGACCATTCGCCCTGAATGGATGCGTTGCCCAGGAAATTCCAAATACCATTGCAGCGACAGCGATCGCGATGATCTCCATGACCGAATGGAGCGGGACATAGCTGGAAAGGCCTTTTGCCGCATCTGGGGCCGGCAATATCCACACGATAGCCAAGCCCATCAGCAGAGCGGTCAAGCCTATCGAGAAACCTTTGAAATCGGCACTGTTTGTTTGATGAGCCATTCTTATCAGTTTTTTGAGATGCCGTTAAAGTGTCAACGAAGTTCCTTTGTTTGATGTTACGCCTGCGGTTTTTATCTGTCCAATGATGTCTGAGAAATCAGCTTTTTATCCAGTTCAGATGCAATTGCAGTTAACAATGCGGCCGAATCCATAGGTTTATCCAGAACATGCTGGATGCCAGCAGTTTTGAGCGCAGGCACATCTAAAGGAAGCCCATTGCCACTACATAAAATAATCGGTAGATCGGGACGCAGAACTCGTAATTTTTTGGCAAGCTCGTCGCCGTTGATTCCTGGCATCGTTTGATCGGAAATGAGCAGGTCAAGATCATTCGAGTCGGTATGAAATGCTTTTAAAACCTGGTTGGGATCAGTAAATCCTCTGACCTCATAACCAGAATAGGTCAGTAATTCATGTAGGTAACCGACAATCGCTGATTCATCGTCAACGACCCAAATTTTCTGACCTGCACCATTGGGTGCTTTCAAACTTTCAACCGAATCAACTTGTGACATGGACGAAGGAGATGCGCCAGGAAATAGGAGTTGAAAGCAACTGCCTTGTTGGGGTTTTGATTCAACCAAAATGAAGCCTTTTGCGCGGCGGATCATTCCGTGGACCATTGCCAAGCCCAGCCCAGTCCCTTTCCCGACTTCTTTAGTTGTAAAAAATGGTTCAAAAAGATGTGGCAGATGTTCAGGAGAAATTCCATGTCCAGTATCTATCACATCCAGAGCAACATACTTGCCGGCTGGAATATCGCTTTGATCTGCTGCGCAAGTTTTCACATTTAAATTGACTTCATGTAGTCGGACTGAAATTTTCCCTTGGTCTGAGATCGCATCTTTTGCGTTGATCACGAGATTGACCAGCACTTGATTGAGTTCGCCCGCATCAATATTTACAGTGGGGTCGCATTCGATATTTGTCAGTATTTGGATGCTGGAGGGAAAAGAGGGCCTCAGCATTGAAATCACTTCTTCAATGACGGCCGATGGACGAGCTGTGTGTGTGCTGTTTTGACGTTCAGTTCGAGCAAATGCGAGCATTTTGTCTATGAGTTGCCGCGCGCGCTCACTCGCCTGAACGACCTCTTTTAGATAAGAGGCCAACTTGCTTTGCTTATCCGGGACAAAGCGGCTAATGGCCAGGTTGGTATAGCCCAGAATCGATGAAAGAATATTATTAAAGTCATGCGCGATACCACTTGTTAACTGTCCCAAGGCTTGAATTTTTTGAGAATGTTGTAGCTGTCTTTCAAGAGTGCGTTGTGCGTTAAGCGCAAGCAAACTCTCCGTTCTGTTTTCAGAAACAGACACATATCCTTCTACTTGTCCTGCCTCGTTGCGCAGAGGAGTGATGGTCCGGTCCATGATGAACGGGTTTCCATGCGAATCATGAATGTGAACAAGCCCGCTCCATGCCCGTCCAGACATCAATGTTTGTTTCACTTCTGCCGCTTGAAGCGGATCGGGTGTCAGTGGAGCCTCGAATATGTTGAGTTGAGCTTTACTTTCTGACGATAGTCTGGACCACAGTGCAGCTGAAGCCGGGTTGCGCCAGGAGAGATAACCTTGTGGGTCCGTCACCATGACAGGCGTTGTCGTTGATTCAAGAGCAAGTGCCTGAGTACGTAAAATTGCATTTGCCGACAGTAGGGCATTTGTTTGCGCAGCTAGTTTTTGATACGGTCTTCTGATGGAGCCTACGAAGAGTGCCCGGTAAATAAGCAAATAAGCGATGATTTTGAATAGATGGGCAACAACATTTTCTCCTGCATTGCTGATTTCGTAATCAGCCAGGATCAATTCACTTAATAATGCGGTAAACGCCGCGCCGAATAATAGTGCGGTGGTTTCGTCATCTGTACGCTTTGCCAGTACATAAATCCGCCATGCCGAGATTGCGAGGATGAGCACAATGAAATACTCAAACCACACTTTAAAAGGTGTCACACCACTACCTGTCACATAAGTATTAGGTAAGAGTGCTTCATAAAATATGATCACAGCAAAAATAATAATATTGATCAGACTGTATATAGAAAAAATGAGATATTTCTTTTTTGTGGAGTAAGGCTGAGTATCTGGAAAAAAACTATAGGCAAGCAGGTTGAGCGCGACCATCAATCTGGCCGTGAGCCAGAACCACATACTTTTGACAGGAGAAGACGGAGTCACAAAATCTGGCATCCCCGTCAGCGATAAAGTATGACCAATATCAAGCCAGCCCGCTGCAAGTAATGCGATGGCCAACAAAACCAGCGATCCTGGTACTTCTTTTGATGGGGTGTGCCATATCGTGGCGAAAACCAGAAAGGCTGCAAAGATAGAAGCGAGCTCCATGAGTGTGTGGAGCGGCAAATAGTGTGTGCGCGGTATCAGCCAATCATCAAGAGGCAAAATGATCGCTAAGATCGCTAAAACTGAAAGTAATCCCGCGAGCCCGCTGACAAAACGCAAGGGTCTATTTTTTGCTGAAGATTTCTCACTATCTAAGCCAGTGTGATCCATTTTCGACATCCTTGATACCCAGGCTTTTTCATATCTCCCGGTCAATCATCGCTTTTCACATTTACGGGAGAAGTACGCGAGTCGATTTGCGCTAACAAGCGCTCAACATCGATTGGCTTGGTCATACAGCATTCTGCGCCGGCGGCGATGAGCTCTGCTTCGCTTTCTGGCGACAGATATCCACTCATCCCGATCACTCTGATATTGGCGTGCCCGGGATGATCTTTGATTTTTTTGCAGACATCAGTACCGCTCAATCCAGGCATTTTGAGATCGAGTAGGACAACGTCAGGTTGGAAAGAGTAGATTTTGCGACCTGCATCAAAACCATCATTGGCTGTTTCAACGGTGATTGGCGGGTGATGGCCCTCGAGCAGTTCCTTCAGAAAACCAACCACTCCCTGATCGTCATCGACGATGAGTACTCTCAATGGCCCTTTGTTACCGTTCGGATTCCATTGTCTTGCAAAGCGCTCGACCTCTTCACGCCGGAAGCGGCGGTGTCCTCCCGGGGTGACCTCGGCTTGCAATAGATCTCGTTGCGCCCAACCGCGAACAGTGACTGGGGAAACCATCATCCATTGCGCCACTTCATTCGGTGTGAAGTAGGCTTTGTTTTTTAGTTTTTCGGACATATCTAATCGATTTAATCGAATTTATCGGTTTGAGCTATTATTGTATCTTCAGCTAAAAGCAAATAGTTGGCTCAATGTCTGTTCTTACATTACCACGCAGGCTCTTCAAGCAAAACACAGCGGGCTATCGCATTCGGTCGGCTCTCCTGTGTCTGGTCGCGGTGTATTTGGTGTTTCTCACTGTTGCCCTGACTTATATGACTTATAGACAGTATCAGGCCGAGATGGAGGAAATTACTCAATCTGCCAAGGTCATCAGGATATTTTCTATCGCTGAAACCAATAAATTTATCGAACAATCACGGGTTTTATTAGCAAAACTAGCGAATCACCCCGCCGTGCGGAGTTCAGAAGCAGGGCGCTGCGATACGTTACTAGGAGAGCTAAGAGATTTACAGCCCACATCGGCAAATTTGGTGATTTTGGATCAGACCGGAAAGATTGTTTGCAGCTCGATGGAACTCCGAAAAATCGCAAACGAGGCAGGTGATCATCAGCAATTTTTCACTCAGGTCGGGCTGACAAAAGAATTTACCTTAGGACAACCACGGCAAGTGGGCACTTCGGGGAAATGGATTTCAACATTTGCTCATCCCATTTTGGATGAAAATGGAGAGCTGAAAGGTGTTGTTGGATTGATCATTGATTTGCAAAGATTTCAGCCCTTTGCTTCAGCCCTGAACACACCCAAAGGTACGGTCAGCAGTATCGTGAATCATGCAGGCACAATCGTTGCGATTTCTGAAAATCAGACAGGCAAAATTGGTAAGACGATTACCAAAGAAGCTTTGGCGAAGGCTTTGGCAATCAAAGAGGGCGCGTTCAGAATGACAGACAATGAGGGACGCGAGCGCTTCGTCAGTCTGGGTCCCATCAAGAACTCCGATTGGAGTCTCTTTGTATCAATAGATATTGAAACACTTTTGGATCCAACCATCCATTTCGCATGGAGAAGAATACTTTTCTTGTTTTTGATGCTGCTCATCCTGACATATGTGACTTTGCGAGTCACAAGACTGATTACACGTCCAGTGGAGGCTGTCTCAGAGACACTTGCACGCGTCACAGCCGGTGATATCCAAGCCAGAGTCAAGCCAGCGGGACCAAGAGAAATTCATCAAATCGCATCAAGATTAAATGAAATGCTGGATGCACGTGAGCGCGCAATCCAGACCCTCCAGCAGAGCGAGGAGCGATTCAGGATCGCATTCAGGACAAGTCCTGACGCACTCAGTATCACGCGACTCGATGACCATCGTTTCATAGAAGTGAATGATGGTTTCATCCTGAAATCAGGATGGAGTCGTCAAGAAATCGTTGGCAGAACCGCAGAGGAACTCAACTTGTGGAAATGGCCGCACGAGCGTCAAAAACTGGTGCGTGCGATCAAGGAGCGTGGCGAGTGCGCTGAAATGGAGGCCGAATTTATTAGCAAGGATGGTCGAGTATGGGCGGGTGTTGTATTGGCCCAATTGATTGTCCTGGAGGGTGCCCCCTGTATTCTGACAACAACGCGAGACCTCACCGAGCGCAATATGTCGTTGGAGCTGATACACAATTTGTCATTCTTTGATACGTTAACCGGCTTGCCTAACCGGCGCATGTTTATTGAAAGACTTCAGCGATCGATTACGGCGAGTCAGATCAACAAGAACCTTGGAGCGCTTGTTTTGATTGATATCGATGGATTTAAAACCATCAACGATACACTGGGCCACGACGAGGGAGATTTGCTTTTAAAGGAGATGGCGAAAAGACTGCAGGAATGCACACGCCCGGGTGATACGCTCGCACGTATCGGTGGAGATGAGTTTGCAATTCTCATGAATGATATCGGTGTGCAAAAAGATAGCGCACAACTCAAAGTACTCGCCGAGTGTCAAAAAATACAAATCATTCTTCGCAAGCCATATTTACTGAGTGGTTCGGAGCATCATCGAACAGCGAGTATCGGAATCACATTCATTGGCGTAGATCATGAAAATGCGCGAGAGCCACTCAGACGAGCAGATCTGGCCATGGATCATGCCAAGATTGCAGGACGAAATACTCTGAGAATTTTTGAACCTGGTATGCAAGTCTCACTCAATGCCAGAGTCTCCATGGAGGAGAGTCTGGTCATGGCGATTGAATCCAATCAACTTGAGTTGCATTATCAACCTCAGATTTCAGATGTGAATAGTGTCATTGGGGCAGAAGCCTTGGTGCGTTGGAATGATCCTAAAAGCGGAGCCATTCCGCCTTCAGTATTTATCCCGCTCGCTGAGGAAACCGGACTCATTATTCCTCTCGGGCAATGGGTGCTGGAGGCTGCGTGTGCGCAAATCGCACGGTGGGAAAATGATCCTGAAATGTCTCACTTGGTCATTGCGGTCAATGTGAGTGTTCGTCAGTTCCATCAGGACGATTTTGTCGAGCAAGTCAAACTCACGCTTGCAAGAACAGGCGCGCGTGCCGACAAACTGAAACTGGAGTTAACAGAGAGTATTCTGATTTCAAATGCGGCGGATTTGCAAGACAAGATGAATACACTCAAAGCGTTAGGTGTCTCATTCGCGCTCGATGACTTTGGGACAGGATATTCTGCGCTGGCTTATTTAAAACTATTGCCATTGGATCAACTTAAGATTGATCGGAGTTTCGTCAGGGATATTTTGATTGATCCGAACGACTACGCGATTGCCAAGATGGTTGTCGCGCTGGCTGAAAGCATGGGTTTGAGTGTGATCGCGGAAGGCGTCGAAACAGAAGAGCAG